>Ga0255774_10000021_pt1 | contig 146317 bp, 96 predicted proteins | sample 101ome_17_FD_179972 | JGI IMG/M metagenome (GOLD analysis project Ga0255774, IMG submission 179972) | Coastal salt marsh microbial communities from the Groves Creek Marsh, Skidaway Island, Georgia - 101407AT metaG (version 2) | ecosystem: Environmental > Aquatic > Marine > Intertidal zone >... | reverse complement strand
CTGAGCCTCGGCGCTCGCGGTCATACTCTGCTGTGACAAATCTTCACAAAGAGCAGAGAACTTCTCCTCCATCGATTCCTTCTCTTTTAATTCGCTTTCGAGCGCCGCTCGAGCCTGCGCAAGCTCACCTTCAAGTCGCTGAGCCTCGGCGCTCGCGGTCATACTCTGCTGTGACAAATCTTCACAAAGAGCAGAGAACTTCTCCTCCATCGATTCCTTCTCTTTTAATTCGCTTTCGAGCGCCGCTCGAGCCTGCGCAAGCTCATCACGGTTTTGAGATGCGCCTGAGCGTTCCTGATCCAGAGCTGCCTGCACGATCGTTAGCTTACTCTTTAATCCTGCGAGCTCAATCGATAAAGATGATGACTCGCCATTGGTTGAGCTAATTGCTCCCTCCAGCTCTTCTACCTTAACGTGCAGTCCGGCAAGTTGATTTGATAATTCGGCTGCTTCTTGTTTTGAGATATCAAGCTCCCCTTCGTACTTGGTTGCTTCATCACGTGATTCAGTTAGGGCTATCTGGACGATATTCAACTTGCTCGAAGTTGCAGCTAGGTCGGCAGATAACGAAGTTGACTTGCGATCTGCTGAAGATAGTTCATCTTCGAGAACTCTTACTTGGCTTTGAAGACTACTGCAATCTTCAGATAGCATCTTCTGACTGCGATGTGAAGCCTCTAGCTCCTGACGAACCGATTCCACCTCTTCTCGCGCGTGTTCGAGTTCAGCCCTCACTAAAGTCATATCTTCACAGTAGTCTGACGCTTCTTGTCGAGAAGTCTGAAGTGCCTCTCTTGCTTCATCAAGTTTTTGTTGATAAGCAGCCAGTTCGTCTTCATATATTTTCACAGTATTTTCAGATGAGTCAAGATTACCCCTGGCGAACTCTAGCTCATTTTTCGATGCTTCAAGCTCTGACTTGACTGAGACTAGTTCTTCAGAAATACATGATACCTCCAATCGGTTACTCTCCAGCTCAGATTCAAGCGATCTAATTGTCATGTTCGCGCTGTCAAAATTTAGTGTCAGGTCTGTGAGTTGCTTTGTAGTTGACGCTATTTTGAGCTCCAGTTCTTGGAGATCCTTTTGATACGCAGCAATTTGGCCTAGATTGAGAGAGACTTGCTCGTTAGACTTTAAGAGTGACGCCTCAAGGCGAACATTCAATTCTTTGACTCTTTCAATCTCAACAAGTGTCTCCTTATACTTTTCCTTTGATGTCTTGGCATCATCAGAATACCGACCACTCAGTTCTCGAAGCGACATGAGTTCAGCCTCGGTGTCCAGTAGCTTTTCTTTATACACAGCGATTTCATTTTCGTAATACTTGGTGTTCTCCGTGGCTTCAGTGAGTTGCTGCATTGTGCCTTGCTCCGTTTCCTTCAACTCTTTGAGTGCTGCCTGTGCACTTACAAGCTCATTTTTGTATTGCTCTGCCGAGAGCCTGGTTTCTTCGTTTGAACCTTCAAGGCGTTTGATATCCCTACTTTTTAAATCGAGAGACTCTTTTAGTATGCCAATTTGATCCTTCAACATGGCGTCAGCTCTGGAAGCACTCTCAAGCATCTGCTGCAAGCTAACGAGTGCTTGTTCATTTCGCTCTGATTTTTCTCGCAACTCTTTCACTTCCCGTTCTGCAGTATCACGACAAGATCTCACTTCTTCAATTCCGTCATTTTTTTCGGTCAGCTGCGACTCAACGCTACCTTTAAGACCAGGGATTACGGTAGCAAGACGGTTTTTACCCATAAGAGTCACTCCTGTCAGGGCACACACGAAGACCAACATAAGGGGTGAACCCAGTTTGACTGACGTTCTCGTTGATGATGAGACTACTTGTGATGCTGAACTTCCCACCACAGCCATCGTAGAATGATAATCGGGCCTCAAATTAGCTGTCCCTTTAATCACTATTCTGTCACCCGGGAACACGTTAGATAAGTTGACATGCGGGTTTAATTTCTGCAAAGAGATACGATCCAAGCCAGAATGCTCCAGGAAAGACGTTATCGTTTCACCGCGTTTAAAAGTATACCACTCACGTCCGTCGTGCACTTCTGTACCATTATCGATTTCTGTCCCACTCACCCCATGCAGCGTCAGCTCTGGTCCCGTTGCTTTTAGTGGCTTGGCTCTCGAAGCTCTAGAAGCGGACAGCCCGCTCCGTTGTCTGCATAGAAGAATGCGTACGGCATCATTAGTCATTGCGCTTTGAACGAGATACGACAATTGATCAACTCTGTCCTCTGCGCGAAGTGCGAGTGGGAAGAAAAATTTGAAAAGTTTGTCGCTCTTCAAATTTGCGATTCCGCACCTTGAACGGATATTTCGGCGCCGAGTACCTCCTCGGAACACTCTCGCGTCTGGCAATGGTGCGACAGCCCACCGTGACGACATTCACTTAGTTTGCCCGGCGTCTGACACTGGCGTCGGCGCCGGCTCCCTTCTCTGCCTTCACTGAACAGACGGAGATGGGCGCTGTATCATAAATAGAGATTCAATGTGTCATTGTATGGTAGGATTGCATGAAGGGTTGTGTGATTGTGGAGATCAAGGAAATTCACCGCGTCGAAGTCGCCACAACACCCCTCGCCTTTGCAGCCGTCGCCCGCATGACTGTACGTACGGCCTGGAGAGTTCGAAGCTAGAAGGGTGGAAGTCGACGAAACTTGTCCGAACGACCGATTGCGAAGATATCAGGCGCTGTGACGTGCTGAGTCGTCGGACGAACACCGCGAGGGTGGGCAAGCCTAGCCAACGAGAAGAGGCGTAGCTCTTGTCGTTGGTCCGACGAGTATGCCCGCGCTTCGTCTATTCGGTAGGCAGTGGCTACTTTCGAGCGATGATTTGCCACTTCCCATGGCGGGACTGATGACGATACATACGGTGTGGTGTGTGATCATACTTGTGGTGTATGAGCGCGCGCACCGGACGCTGAGACACAATTGCTCTGGTGGTGAGCAAGCTATGACGTGGTTGTTCGGGACTTTCGTTTGTTATTTCATGGCATTGTGTATAGAAGCAATACTGCTTCATGTATCTTTGCGCGGAAGAATCATGGAACCTGCGAAGAGAGCTTGGGTACCGTACCTTTTATACGTGCACCTGCTGCTCCTCTGTGTTGATATAGCGTTCACAATATTTGGAACGGTTGTGGACTCGGACATGGGTGGCTGTATGTATCGGGCACGAGTGAGATCAATGGTGCTCTGTGTTATAATCGGAAATTTCATCGTAATTGGTTTCCACTTCATCGGTATCTCTTTTATGTTTAGTATGTTTGGTCATCTGCCAAGCGAGCAGAAATGGTATCGAATTTTCAACGTTATTGCGATGATGTTGTGTGTGAAGGAACGACAAAAAGAGCAAGATCCGGAATTAGATAGAGAATTAGCGGAGCACGGCGCGCTAGGACACATAGCAAACTGTTTTGCGGAGGTATTCCAGGGTGCTGATGTAGTCCCAAGTGACATTGCAGCAGGTTTGGGTTTACTTGCGATTCAGCATAGACATATGATTGAGAACGACCCGATTGGCAAGGAATTGCTGAATGATGCGGATGCTCTAGCACCGTACAAGTCGTTAATAGAGATGTATGAGGATGGCGCACATCACGCACGTTGGGCACTTGCTGCGTATGGTTGGGCACTATTTGCATGGGCAGATCCTCGGTCAGGTATGAGAATGATGTGCTCAGCTACAACGTGCATGAGTGCGTGTGGCTGTCGCCGATGCCTTAAGAAAAGACACGATCCTCACGACTTAGATCGAGAAGCCTTGAAGAAGTGTGCTGGCATTGCATCTGAAGACTTATTTTACGTTTCAGTTGCTAATGGTATTGGAGAACCACCATACTTCATTGCTCGTGATGTTCGTCGAAGAGCTGTCGTTCTTTCAATTCGAGGTACTTTAAGTATCGCTGATTGCGTTACAGACAGTATGTATAAACCATCAATGTTGAACGCAGAAGCAATACAGGAACCAACACTGACAGGCACAGACCTTCATGTACACTCTGGTGTGCTCCGTGCAACCAATTTTATTTTATCTGATCTGAATAGCCACCGAATCCTGGAACAAACGGTTCTTGGAGAGACGCCAACTGGGACAAGTGTGCCGATCCCTAGTACAGCCGCTGATTGTAAAGGTTGGGACTTGGTCCTCACTGGACACTCATTAGGAGCGGGTGTCGCCGCCGTATTATCTTTGCACCTACGCAGACAATTCCCAAGCTTGAAGGTGTGGTGCATAGAGCCCCCAGGTGGAGTGTTGAGTCCTAAGCTAAGTGAAATTACCAAGGCCTGGACATATAGTACTATACATCACTGTGACTTGTTTTGTAGATTATCTGGCCCAGTTTTGCTCAAGTTGCGAAATGACATGATGGACGCCTTAACGCACTCAAAGTTGAATAAATTCTCACTGTTGATGCGAATGACGTTCCAAGGCAATAAGCTCCAGACCTCTGATGTCCTAGACGCAGAGTCACCGGCAACTGAATCCACGACTCTTCGTGAGGATTATAGACGATTCGCTGAGGCACAAGTTGCTGCGACACCCATGATGGTGGCAGAACTTCATCCTCCCGGACAACTCATCCACTTGCTTAGACTTCCAGACGGATCCTATGCGCCGCGACTTGTGGAAGCGCGCGAATTGATGAATCGAGGAATGATGATTCAATACCGTTTTTTCAGTGATCATTTTCCAGACAAAGTTGCCTCTGTTCTTTCTGATCTAGCCACTGCAGGAACAGAGGCAGCGCAGTCTATCACCTCGGTGAGAACGCCTGCGGATGTGCCTGTGCAGGAATCGATCGTCGATAAACTCGTACATAGCTCGTCAATGGATCGCCGTCGTCGTACTGGCGATGTAGACAATGTTTAGTTTGACATATGCTAGTCTTTGTGAGAAAAGAGCCACCCAGGGAGGCACACCCCTCATTCTGAAGCGCGCAACGACCATGCTGCGCGCTACAGAACGACACACACGAAGAGGGTTGGCGATTATCAGATCAATTCTTTCTCCACGAGTCACATCTCGCGCTTATGACAAAAAGGTAACTACGGCGCGTTCTCTCCGTAAACTCGAGCCCGTACGTGTTCGTCTCGCGCTAATTATTGACGACTTCTTTCACGCCACGAAGGTTGTGGATCACTACGAGAACCCAAGGAACGTAGGATCATTTGACAAGACGGATTTGAACGTTGGTACCGGCGTCGTTGGCGCTCCTGCATGCGGAGACGTCATGAAGTTGCAGATTAAGGTAGACGAGGAGGGCAACATAGTGGACTCTTGCTTCAAGACGTTTGGGTGTGGTAGCGCCATTGCGTCGAGCTCTGTCGCCACTGAGTGGATCAAGGGCACTCATGTAGATGAAGCAGTTACCATCAAGAATCAAGATATAGCTAAGCATTTGAACTTACCTCCAGTGAAGTTGCACTGTTCGATGTTAGCCGAGGATGCTATACGCTCTGCAGTGGCAGATGTGAAAGCCAAGCGTGCAGCTGCTAAGGCAGCGTCATCGTCATAGCTACGAGTAGTCGAATAGTATCATCTTTTCTTTCCATGTACGAGAGTTGTAAAGAATTTTTCACGAGACCTTGTTCAGTGCAGTCAAAGTTTAAAACCGAGTCAGTTCTTGCCTCTTGACCTTGGCTGTGCTCGACAAGTGGCAGTCGCTCGCGGTATAGTGGTCGACGACCATGCTGGTAGCTTCTTCACTCACCCAACGGTACGTACTCGATTCTAGGAGGGTAGTTTTGAGTAAAAGCTCGACACTCGAGAACGCCGTGACCACCACTTCGCGCGTTCTCCTGGTATCCGACCTCGACGGCACGATGGTTGGGAACGACGAATACACGCGCGAATTTCGGAAGTTCTGGGAATCAGACGCTAGACACAAGGATTCAAAGCTCGTTTACTCCACGGGGCGCTCATTCGAGTCCTTTCTGGGTCTCATAACATCTAAAAGAGACATCCTCGTCGAGCCTGACGGGCTCATCTGCGCAGTTGGGACAAAGGTGTTTCTTCGCAGTAGTGATCCGAATTGTGCGTGGATCGAAGATGAAGCATGGGCTGAAGCCTTAGATGTGAATTGGTCGTGTGATGTTGTCGGTAAAATATTACAGCAGGTGATCGATAAGTTCGGGTCTGAAAATATCCACTTCAGACCACCAGACGAACAGAATAAATATAAACTCACGGTTGGTGTCAAAGATGAGTTTGTAAACGACGTTCATCATGATATACGCTCGGCGTGCGACGATGACAGGATAGAGTGCAAGATTATCATCAGTGGCTCGGGGGGGTGGAAGTTCATTGATTGTGTTAGCACCAGAGCGGGGAAACTGGAAAGTCTTGAGCACATCCGCGAACAGTTGGGCTTTGAAGCAAGCGAAACAGTTGCATGTGGGGACAGTGGTAATGACATACTGATGATGTCTGGAGAGTCTAGGGCCGTTGTTGTTGGTAATGCAGAGCTGGAGCTCCGAGAATGGGCGAACAATTTCAAGTCAAAAAATGAACTTGAGTCAAGTCGTATCTTTCTGGCTGGAGAATTCGAAGCGCTCGGCATACTGGAGGGACTGAAACACTTTGAGCTGTGTTGACTATACTAATTATGTTCTCATATTCTTAGCTCGCGAACGCTCGAAGCTGCCGAGCCCTGTGTAAAAAACGAAGCAAAAATTGTGTGACTACGCAAAGTTCGCTCACCCACCAATAACAATCCAGTGCACGCCCACAGTGTGTCGCGCGCTAAACATGAATTTTCTCCGGAGGGTCGGCGATGCTGTCGGTGACGCTCTCATTGGCTCCGACTCCGACTCTGACTTGGATGAGAGGATGGACCAGCCGGGGCAAACTGAGCAGACTCATTCGTCTAACGACGAAAACAGTGATTCCGTGCACGGCAATCAGGACGCAGAGGCCACTGAAGAGTTGGACGAACTGGTCCACAGTGCACTTGACTTCGGACGATCGACGTTTGAGAAATTGAAACACGTTTCGAGAGGCGTGAGGAAAGAACTCTCTGTTGGGCTAAGTGAAATCAAGGAACAGGTTAGAGAGGATTTCAAGGCGCTTGCAGAAAACGAGGGTGCACTTGCCAATGATGCGGATGACACAAGTCAAGAGCAGCGTGTGTCCGAAGAAATCGTATACGCGGATGGCGGTGTGATTTTATCAAATGATGGCGATGAAAATACTGTAGATGCACTGGTCCAGGATAAATTTGAGCAAGTTGGTGAAAAGATTGAACTCTTCGGTCAGAGAATGTTTGTGGGAGCAGGGAATATATTGTCTCACGTGAAAGAAACAACAAGAGAAGCTATCAAAGAAACTAAAGATGTGATTAGGGAGTCAGGTCACGCCTTCGTTACAAGGGATGTAGGAAAATTGAGACAAGAACGCGATGAATATGAGTGCCGTGTACAGGCGATTCAACGAGATTCTGGAACATATTGTGACGAACCGCACAATACTATTCTTTTTGAGCATTTTAACCAGGGTTTTACGTTGACAGCTCACGAAGAAGAAATAGCAAATACCATGAGGTGCATCGAGTTTGTGAAAGAACTTTTCACTCGAGTTGTGCCTACAGTTGTGGATAGAGAGACGTTCTGGCGTCGATACTTCTTCAAATTGTACGAATTAGAGATTGAATTTGGTCAAGTGGAACGACCGGGTCTTGTTGTTGACGGAGAAACCCGACAGCATGCTGATGCTAAAAGTGACTCCTGCTCACCTTCCAGAGCCACCAGCCATAGTAGCGCAGCATCTCTAGGGACAGATGAGGAGCCATTCGATTCCGATTCAAGCTTTGATAAGAATAATTGGACGAAAATCAAACAGTTGCAATCGACTCAAAGACCGAAATCTGAAATGGGATCACCAGAAACGTGTACAGAAGAGGGCCTAAACGACAGTGATGTTGATGAAGACTGGGGTCTGACTTAGTGCCATGCGGCATACGTTGTTGTAATACATTACTCTTTACTAGAAATGAAACAGAAGTATGGTTTTGCACCATTGTAATCGTTCAAGTTTGAGTCCACTCCTCTCATGAAAGTTTCAAGTGCAAACTGTATGTACACAGACTGACAGATCCCCACTCAAAGGCACTGTAAGAATGTCGCGCTTCTTGAGCACTTATTACATTCTGAATACCGCAGTGATAGCGACCTATCCGTTGTTCTCTTTGTGGGCCCAACATGAGTATCCGCGCGCCGCACCCGTACTCGTAGGTTGGGAAAAGCAGGCCTTGTCGACCTTGGGGATCATGGCGGCCGTAAAGTTCTTTCGCAAGGCAAATATCGACTCGTTTGTATCAGATGTACTCATGTTCACGAAGTCCGCTATTCTGCTCCTATCGTGGATGATGGATCAGCGCATCTTTAGCTGGTACTGCGTCATGTACGCGATGCTCTTCATCTATGTTCGAAAACCGGAGTACAGAGGACCGAGCAAAATTGAGTGGTTGAACCCTGCATCACTGAAGCGTCTGGTACTTGAACCGAAAGATGAAGATAAAAAAGTAGCGTGGTTGGTGGAGTTTTACGCATCCTGGTCACCGCCATGTGTAAACCTAGAACCTACCTTTGCCGGTTTGAGCTGTAAGTACACGTCTTCAGAGCTGAAGTTCGCGAAGTTTGACGTAACAAGGTGGCCAAAGACAGGACAGGACTTCGGCATTGATGTTTCAGGAACGAGTAAACAGCTTCCGACATTGATCATGTTTGAAAAAGGTGTAGAAACTGTCCGAGTTCCTCATGTTTACAAGGATGGGAGAATATCACGCGCACGTCTGCGCCAGAGTGACTTGGAAGCGGCTTTTTCCTTGCCTTTGCGATCGCGAAAGAGCCAGATCAAGGCCGCCTTTGTACAAAAGGACTAAGGATTACGTAGTAGTCGCTTGAATTGTAGAATAATTTTAGTGAGATCTAATTGGTTATTTAGAAAAGCCTAAGGTTTGTTTACTATCTAAGTGTTTCCACAACTACAATTTCTCAAAGACAGCGTTTGAGCTTTGAATTATCGCTATAATGACGCCGAACAAACCAAGTGCGCTCCCAAAAATCTCGATCACTAAGATTTTGACAAATAGAGTTGGATTGGCGGCATCGGCTAACGCACAAGAACTACCCACGACCCCAACACATATCCCACATACTAAGTTCGCTAGCCCACACGTCAACCCACTCGCAAAAACTGCGTACCCCGCCATCATGGTTGACGCATGAAATGCGCCGGTATCTACATCACGTGGAACGTATTCAAGTTTTGTACTCAAGATGATCGCAATGATGACTCCGTAAATAGCCACCGCTTCACAAAAGATTACACTGATCAAGTTTTTGCTTGTGATCCGAGGAGTATGTACAGCAGCTCCAAGTAGGCTACTTCCTGTGATGAAGATTCCCCAAGCCGCACCCGCAACACTGAGACCAACCGCTGCCGCAATTCCCAGGGCAGCGAAGAAATACGGGTTGATTCGCGTAAACAAAACCCATAGGCGTGCCCAGTCGATCGGGCCAGATCCTTCGGTTCGCGTTCCTCGGACTATGAGAACGAGTGTCAGCGTCCATAAAGCAGCAATCACGGGTAATGAACGTCCATGAACAATGCCCGGCATAGCTTTGGTCGAGCTCCGTCGTCTTCTCGAGCGCTTAGCACTGACGTCTACACTGTTTACAAAGCTGAAAGCTGAAAAATTGTGCTCAGTCAGTTCAAGGTCTACTTCATGACTTGTGCGATAAATGGAATGGTGATTGAAGTCGCCAGATATACTACTAGTACAACTGTTGTAGTAATATTTATTATTATTCTATTCTAGTGGCGCGTTTGGTCGAACAATGTCACCGAAAGCCCAAGCATGATTTGACAACCAGGTGTGTGCGGCTGTCCGCAAATTGATGTTAGGGACTAACTGCTCCGGTCTCAAAGGCTCCCTCGTGATTGGATCGAATTGTGAAACTTTTAAATGCTGCAAAATAGCTAGTCTCTCGTAGCTGTGTCCACTCGGACTGATGACCGGATCTCTGAATACCTCAAACGTCAGCTTACAGCAGTAAGCATCAGGTGGTTCGCAAGACCGATCGTCGGCTTCCCTTGCGCATGACATAACTTCTCCAAACGTACTAATGTCCTCCTTGTCGAGGTGAAATCCACTAGTTCGCACAGAGTCTTCCAACTGCGCGTACCGCCTCGCTCGATCGCTTGCTAATAGCTCCCACTCTAAATATTTTGCTCGAGCGAGTTCACGCCATACATCATCTTGAATGGTGTCACCACTCTCGCGCGCTTCCTCGAGCGCTCTCTGTAACGATTTCGCAGCTTCAGTAAACTTCTTTTCCGCGATCAGCGCAAGTCCTAGCATGTAGAGCGCCTTCACACTGTTTCTATCGAAATGCAGCGCGGTCTCACAGTCTCTCTTCACGCTTGCCCAGTCCTTCTTCTTCCGATGACAGAGAGCTCTGTTGATGTACAACACCGTCCACCGTGGGTCGCAGGTGATGGCTTCGGTGTACGCTTCGATCGCGGCACCAAATTTCCCCTTTTGGTACAGCTCGTTCCCTCGTGACTTGAGCGCTTGCGCGTCCATGTCCCTGGACACAGCCTCCAACGGCGCACGCTCGCATCTGTCGCCTCGTCGGGCGTGGGTGTCGTCGCGCCGCTGCTGGGGTTGCCACACACTGAATACGAAGGAAAAACGGCTCGTCCCCGTTTTTTTCTTTTCGTACTATTCGTGGATTCGTGACTCGTCATATCGAAACTAAACCCTCAAGGGTTGAAGCCCGGGACCTCCGTTTCGGACCGCGCGTCGATTCTCGAATGGACGGGACACCGCGATGGAACTAGTAACGTCGAGCGTCGATACGGGCATAGGCAATAGAAGCGTAAAGGTCGATGGAGGACGCGAAATCGCTTTGGAAACCCACACTCAGAACGTGGGAGTGATCGTCCCGCCGCCGGACGTGCGAGTGATCGTGGACAAGACGGCCCAGTTTGTGGGGAAGAATGGTCCAGAATTTGAGCAGCGCATCCTGGCGTCCGAAAAGAATAATGTCAAATTCAACTTCTTGACCACTAGTGATCCTTATCATGCATATTACAGGCAAAAAGTAGAAGAGGCAAAGGCACAAGCAGCTGGAACGGAACCAGCCTCAGCTGTAGTCCAAGCGGGACCCCCCGTCATGACAAAGGCGAGCACTGGTACTGCCAAACCAGTAGTTTTAGAACCACCAAAGAATGATGAGTTTACGATTCCGATTCCAGCTGGAATTTCTGCGCTGGATCTTGACGTTATCAAGGTGACAGCACAGTTTGCCGCCAGGAACGGAAAGAAGTTCGTGACGACGCTGGCCAGCAAGGAGCATGCCAACCCTCAGTTCAACTTTTTGAGACCACAACACTCGATGTTTACATTTTTCACAGCTCTTGCCGATGCATACGAGAAGGTTTTGTCTCCAGATGACTCGACTCTCGTATCTCTCGTTGAAGGTTGCGATAAAAGCGTTGCGCTTCAACGCGTCCTGACGAGGTTGGAGTGGGAGTCGGCCCAAGATAAGGCAAGAAAGGACAAGGAAGACGCTGAGGAAGAAGAACGTATTCAGATGGCCCTCATCGACTGGCATAGTTTTGTTGTGGTGGAAACTTTGGACTTCAATGACACTGAAGACTTCGACCTACCACCTCCCATGAAACTTAACGAAGTCATCGAGGCGATGCGAAAGAACGAGCTCGCAGCACCTGTCCTCCCGGGTGGAGAGTCTGGGCCTAGCGATAGCATCACTCATCCGGTCAAGGCGACCTTAGATGACGAGGCAAAAGAAAGCATCAACCAGACGCAGCAACAAATACACTCAAATCCTGAACCACCAGTTGTTGAACAAGTTGGAAGTATGAAGATAGTTCGCAACTATAAGAAACCAGAGGAGCGCAAGGTACCGACTATGGATTCAACCAAGTTTGTGGTTTCTCCAATCACAGGAGAGATGATTCCACTCGATCAAATGGCAGAGCATATGCGAATTTCTTTAATTGATCCTAAATGGAAAGTCCAGAAAGAAGCGATGATGGCGAAGCTTCGTGGAAGCACCCAGGCCTCTCACGAGGATGTCGCTGCAAACGTATTGAACTTGGCGCGCAATCGCCCCGATATTTTTGGCTCTTCAGACGATGAAATGTCGAAGGCGATCGACGCGGAATTACGTAAAAGTCGTCAGGTGTCTATTCAAGGTAGTGGATCCATGGTGCCTCCTCCTCCTCCTCCTCCTCCACCTGCAGTGGTTCCACCTCCTCCACCTGCTGCAGGGACACTGAACGCTGGTAAAGTCGAACCACCACAAACCGAGCACCGAAAGCGACGAGAACCAGAACACTCACACGAACAAGAAGAAGCAGAACCGGAACCGAAAAAGCTCAAAGTTGGTGAGGTCGAGCTAGACGAAGAGTTCGAGTTCCTCGCGGCGCATCCTGGCAGAGCTACCATCAAGGTGGTTTGCCCCGCGGTGGGTGGGGAAACCGGTCTAAATGGACAAACCCTTGAAGTAGAGGTAGAATCTCTCAGTGACAAGATTGTTGATCTCAAAAGAGCGATCAAACCGCTCGCTGGGGACTTGCCTCAGAATAAGCAGAAATTGAGCACTCCTGGTCTGGGATTCCTCAAAGACACAGCAAGTTTAGCCTACTACAACTTGCGGAATGGATCCGCCGTGACCCTCTCTATCAAGGCTCGAGGTAAAAGATAGACTTAGATTATTAGAAATAGTAAAACATCGCTAGAGAGTAGAAAACAGTTTCGACTAAAAGCACGCACCCGCTTTCCCGCGATTCTCGAACTGGGGTAAGCAAGGCCTCGGAATACTTCGAAAACCATTGTCTTGCTCTGCCTGTGCCCGTTTTCGATCTTGCTCACATACGAGACCACGCACTCGTCTTATGGCTTGGTGGAGTGTTGAATCATTATTGTTCGAATCCAATGCAGCGATATAATCTCGAAGAGCCGTATCATACTTTTCCAACTGTTCGTATACCCCCCCACGTTGTACGAGTAGCTCAGCACTTGAACGTATTTCCAGCATATCTTTGTAGTTGCACACCGCATTCTTCAATGCTCCGAGCTGAATATTGGCTCGTGCTTGATAATGTAATAGTTCGTACCTGGATTGTGCAGAAATCTCAGCATCTTGGAGAGCATGACTAGTATACAACAGTACAGCAGCGTAGTCGCCTCTTTCAAAATATGCGAGAACATAGTTTCGTGTTTCACTGGAGCAAATAATCTCTTGGTTTTCTACGTCTGATTCCTTCTGATGTGACAACTTGAGCCATTGCATATTTTCAGATATTTTCCCTTCTCTCTGAGTTATTAATCTCGTGCGTAGGGCGTGTAAATCGAGACAATGCTGTGGCGCTACTGCTGAATTCATACTTGAGTTACTTGAAAGAGTTTTGGGTGCTGAGTCTTCCAAGCGTTCCCACGATGCAGAAACGTCAACTTTGACTAGAGCCACTCGTATATTTTCGGGTGTAACAGTGAACGAGGACTCCTTCACTCGAACAGGGGCATACAATCTTCTGAGTTGCAATACAAATGTGTGTCCAGCTCGCGAACCTCTTGCGAGACGTGGAACTTCGATCATGAGACTCTGCTCATTTAAGTGCCAGCTGCTTTCTTCGCATCTCGATTCGAGTAGAATTTTCCGATCGATTCGAATATGAACGACCTCTCCGGCATCCCACCATGTAAAGTTCTCAATTCTTGAAACTTGTCCATTGTCTGGCGGATCCATCTTCACTGTAGATATCAACTCTGGTGTTTTTCTCTGGACCCCACGAGCTTGATCTAAACGATCCCTATTTACCTCGTGATCTGGATCAATTTTTGTGAGTTCGTATTGAACTAAATCAATGGCTCCTTGTGTCATGTGATTACCAACAAAGTTTGTTGTTGGTCCAGTTTGTGGTTTCTCGTAACCGAGTGGACGCTCAATTATTCGGCCGTCGCTCCGCTGCTCCAAAGCATCGTAACCTTTGCGTGAGCCAGGACCTTTGTCAACCCTGTACTCTCCGCCGTGCGGATCCTTCGTCCAAACGCTTGGGTAATGCTTTCCATATGCTTTCTTCTCCCTATGTGCACAGTGCGAACCGTTTCCAGCTAATGAATCGTCTACATTTTCCGCTTCCCGCGCCGTGCGTTCTGCCTTATACTCTTCCCACACCTTGATCTGCTTAGCGCCATGACTTACTTCATCTAAGAGTGGGTTGTAAGCGTGCATCAGCTTGGGCGCTCGGGCGAGGACAACTGTGAGGACTCATGCGTTTTCGTGCGTTTCCGTCTTCACTGTCGCGTTTCTCGTTCCGAGGCGCACGCGAAAGTGAAGACGGAAAATTTGGGGTGAAAATTCCTTCGACGGATGATGGATCCGCAGGGGGCTCTCTGGTACGTTTGAACGTCACCGTGCTTCCGTGCTGATTGTGCGCATACGTCACACCCTAACCTGTCGATGTCGAGTATCAGAGCCGCAGCGCGCGCGGCACTGGCACGGAAACAGAAAGAGGCGCAAACACGTGCTGGGAACCCATCAACGTCGTATGCGTCGGGCGACCAGTTGAGGGCTGCGAGTGCTCCCGAAGCGCCGCCGGGAGGCTCAACGGACCCTGTGAAACGGGCGAAGCTGTCAGGCGTGGCGATACAGGACTCACGATGGGGATCCTCCGACGACGATGAAGATGAAAAGGGTGCTGAAGATGGTGGCGGTAGCTCGACCGTGCCTATGATGCCAATCGCATCACAACCTACAGTGGACAGACCGAGTACTCAGGGATACATGGAAAAGATGCTCAGCGAAGCAAGTTTGTTTGCAGCAGCACAGCGCCAGCAGTGCAGTGGCGTTGTCGGTCAGGAAAAGGAGATGATGATAGAGACACTTGCTGAGAAATTTGTCTGTCATTCTCCGGATGGGAGCGATGAGCGACAGCACAGAGCTCCTCCCGAAGCTGTTGTTGTAAACGTGACCGAAGAAACGCACGCAGTTTCTTCACCATGTGATGGTGAGCTTAGCGGCGATAATGAAGGCAATGAAGGCGAACCTGTGGTAGGACCCCAAAGACCAAGCACGTTCGAAAACGTGAAAAAGGATTTTGGTGGGGGCGACGTCATGAATGGAAAAGAATTACATGCGACAACTCACATAGTGGAACAAGAACGTGCAAAAATTGAAACTCAACCTGTAAACATAACACCGGCATCGGGCCAAGAAATGAGCGCAAGTCAGTTACAAAAGCGTCCACTAAACATGCTGATAGCTTGCAGGTCAGTTGACGAATTTGAAAGACTGAATAAAATCGACGAAGGAACTTACGGCGTTGTTTTCAAAGCTCGTGATAAGAGAACGAACGAAATCGCCGCGCTCAAGAGGGTGAAGATGGACGAAGGCTGTGACGGATTTCCTTTGACTGCACTGAGAGAGGTTAACATTCTCCTCTCTTTGAACCATCCAAGTATCGTAAATGTCAATGAAGTGGTCGTCGGATGGAAGTTGAACTCTGTGTTCATGGTGATGGAATACATTGAAAATGATCTCAAAGGAGTAATGGACCAGATGACGAAATCGACGAACCCGAAGTTCACGATCCCAGAAGTGAAAGCGTTGATGTTGCAGCTTCTGAGCGGAATTTCGTATTTGCATGAAAACTGGATCATGCACAGAGATCTAAAAATGTCCAATATTCTGGTGACGAACTCTGGGGAATTGAAAATTTGTGATTTTGGACTGGCACGCCAGTTTGGTGGTCCAGGGAAGTACACTCAACTCGTGGTTACACTTTGGTATCGAGCTCCAGAGCTCTTGCTCGGTGCAACTGTTTATGGAGCCGCTATTGATGTCTGGAGTCTTGGTTGCATATTTGGTGAACTCCTCGCAGGAGCTCCTTTGTTCAATGGACGAACTGAAATTGATCAACTTCAGAAGATTTTCAAACTCCTCGGTACACCCAACGAGAGAATATGGCCAGACTTTACTTCACTTCCGAGTACACAGAAAGTGACTTTTGTCGAACAACCTTACAACAAGTTACGACAGAAGTTTCCACGTGACACCACCGGTTTATCTGACAAAGGTTTCGAGCTACTGAACCGTATGCTCACCTATGACCCACTGAAGCGATTTGATTCCGCCGAAGCTCTCCACCACCCTTTTTTTAATGAATCCCCGTTTCCTCGACGACCATTTTTTTCGCCGGAGTGAGAGTTGTTTGTATGTTGTTTGTGTGGAATCGGTAAGTTGGAAGGAAACGCATGCACACGTCAAGTTCCCCAGTATCACGCGCGAGCACTTCACTTTCATGATATACTAGCAATTAGAGTAGGGCCGTGGTGTTAAATTTGAATGGAGATAGCTAACTTTCATCTGTCGGCCGACGTTCGAAAGGTTTCCCAGACAGCGTGTACCTCGAGGAATCGACCAGTCGGACTCGGCCGTCCACTAGGGCGACTCGGGCGACACCGTGAGCGTCTTTGGTTCCATAGACTGAGACGACTTCGCACGTACTCCTATGAGTACGTCAGTGATTGTGTCGTTTCCGAGCGCGAATCGATACCGACTATGGTTTTGAACGAACCAACCACGACTGGGCGTCCCGGGGTGCGAGTGATTCTGTTACCTACTGCTCACGTTGGTACACGGTCAGCTCTTGACGCTAAAAAAGTCGTGGAAACGATTCAACCAGACGTTCTGCTTCTAGAAGTGTGCGATGAGCGCATAAATGGTGTGATGGAACGATTGAGGACGTTCGAAGGGGACGTTGTGATACCCTCTTCTGTACGAATTGGCGGGCTGCCGACAGGAAAGCTCCCTGGTGGAGTGAGAGAAGAGAGTTTATTAGCACGTTTGCATACTAAGAGGGGATCGCAAGTATCCAGAGAAACTCTGAGAAAGGATGCGGAACTGCTAATGCAAACAGGCATGTTTGAAGCAGTGCACGTGTACGTAAATAGAACCATTCAGAACGCCGAGCGAGCACTCGTCTGGAGGGATAGGAGGGCAACTTATGAGATCTCCGTTTCGGAAATTGTTTTCACCGTCAAACCAGTCAGTATGGAGCTGACATCAAATATTCATTTTGTTTGGAATGAATATCACGCTTCAAGCGCCGTTTTCGACTCTAATGAGATCGAGGCTCGAGTCATGCGTCGTGCGGCGGAACTCCTCCACGAGAGTGACTGCAGTGGAGGGCAAGTTGAAATGGATGCCTGGGAAACCTCGGCTTTACATGGGTCATTATTAATGGCTCTTCAAGATGAAATAGATCCTGAGTACCACACAGCTGTCTTGGATGCGAATGAGGAGATGAGCACAATAACGCTCAGCGTACAAAATGGAGGAGATGCGTGGAAACGCGAGCAGAATGGAAATATAGTCATAGACACTCATCAAGCGCTATCACTATCATTCAGTGAGGCATTGTTGAATGTAGATATCCGAAGATCCTCATCGTTGATAGTCAATACTCTGAGGAAATTGATGACCTTTGTTGAGGTGGTGACGACGAGTAAGTTGGACGAAAAAGATGGTGAAGAAATTGTCGCTGGACTCTCAACTGCATTTGAAGCGGGTACAGCGCGAATATGTTTGTCGGATTTGGAAATGTCCAAAACGTTTGAATTACTCGAAGAAAAGGTCAAGGAAAACGCACCAGGGACGAAAAGATCTTTACTCTGTTACTTCGCAAGTTCTCTCGGAGCGTTGCTCCAAGCTACTTTCAAAACACGAGACCAGTTCCTTGAGGGGATAGAAACTGAGCGCATAGAGTTGACGCACACAGGAGCTGTCGATATGCCATCTGCAATGCATGATGTCTTCATCAAGCGACGTGATGACGTGATGTTCGATTGTCTTTGGAAAGTTGCTTCAGGCAAAGCTGTTGATCGACCGTGTTTCCACCAAAAGACGAGTTACACATTTGAGTACTCTTGCTACACTCCTGCGCTAGATCTCTCAGGCCGAAATCAAACACCTATCACTATCTTGATGATTTGTGGTGCCGCTCACATCCCTGGAATTGTTCAACGATGGGATTCGGCGATGAAGGAGCTGGCGCCTTGAAAATCAAAACATCTGGTCCCGTGTTTTGAAACTGTTCCGGGGTTTAACCCAAACCCTCAGAGGATTCAGTCCCCCAAGCTGACGTGGGCTGATATTTCGGACTACATCGACGTTTTTTAGTAACACGTAGCCCTAAGATCTATGAACCCGCTGTGATGAATATAAATCCCGACGTGGCGCTGCAACACAGCGAGACAACCCACGCGCGCCTGACCGTGCGTCGACACAGCGCGTCGGTTGATGCCAGACGACAAGTCAGAGGGGGGCCAATCTTGTACTCTCGCAGACATCGATTGGAAGGTAAAAAATATGTTGCGCGACTTCGCGTCCGTCCGGATTCTCGAGCGCCAGTGCGTTCTCGTCCTTTGAGACTGCCAGTGAGCAGATGAGCTCGCGGAACCCTCGACACATAGGGTCTCCCGAAGTGTTTTCATCGCGTGGGAAAATAGGGCGCGAGCGTTGACTCTGGCGCCTTTTCCTGGCACTATGTGTACCTCAAATCCACGAATTCGACGGCACGCGAATGGGCATGTCGAAGGACGCTACACTGGAGTTGCAGTTTAGTTCTGTTTTCCAGACGGAAAAAAAGGGACAAAAGTAAAGTTCTAGGACTGACCAACAAACATATTCCCTCTGCAGATTCATCGAGTATTGTCCAGTGATAAAATCGCGGATTTCGATACATCTTTGGTCAGGGTTCAACTTCAAATTGAAGAGTCGTCATCGAATACACGACAAATTTCCCTCGAGCTGACCCGCAACGAACTCGAGAACGTCATCAGTAAGCTTGACAACGCAAAGAAAGCGTTCGACCAACTCAGCGAACAAAAAGAACAATAACTCCGACAAATGGTGACTGTTTCTAAGAAAAAGAACGGACCTACGGGCGAAATCGCGGCGTTTGCAAAGAAATCACAGCAACTGCGTCTTGAGGCTGATGTACTCTTCGCCAAAGGCGATCTTGGAGGAGCTCTGAACATGTATAACAGGGCCCAACAACTCGCTCTCAGAGACAGCGTTGAATTCGTCGCAATCGCCGCGAATAAAGCCGCTGTTCATTTGAAAGCCCAAAATCCCACCGCTGCCGTCAGAGAGTGTGATTTGGCTCTTGAGATACAATCAGACTTCAAGCCGGCGTTGCTCAGACGAGCGACTGGTTATGAAAAATTTCAGGAGTACGCTAAAGCGAAGGCGGATATTGAGCGAGCGTTGACCTTGGATCCCTCTGATGAAAGCGTCAAGAGTCGCCTGGACAAGATCAGGGGTTTAGCCGATCAGACGAAGCGAGCGGGGCGGCCTGCTGGGTTGGGTGGTGGTGGTGTCGGAAGACAGAATAATACCCAGAAGTACACCAAGGAACAGATCGCCACGATACGAGAACAGTTCATACGTCAACAGCAAGCGGCAAATCAAACCAAATTCACGTTCAGCGTGACTCACGAGGGTGAGACGAAGACAATCCAACTTCCAGTCTCGCTACGATATAACGACCTGACAGAGGCCATCAGGAAGGAGTTCGGCACTGAACATCACGTCAAGCTTAAGTATAAAGATTTTGATGGGGACATGATCACCATCACTTCTCGTATGGATTTAAGAGCAGCTTTGACGAACTTTGCGACAATCGCTGATCAGGAGGCTAAAGAAAAGAATGAAAAGAAAGAAACTGAGATACCAGTAATTCATGTTACTGCTTTTGTATCCGATGTCAAGGTTGAAGAGACCCCAGAGCAGGTTCAACCACAAGAGCTTCAAGAAAATGACGAGTACAACGAAGACGTGATTGAGATCGACGAGTGGTTACTTAGTTTTGCTACGCTCTTCCGTAAAGTGCTTGGTGACGAGGTACCCAAGGATGGTCCTCTTGAACTCCGTTCTGTTGGTCTTGAACGGTGCTGCGAAGTGTTGGAAAAGACGGTTGCGATGCCGGAGGCACATGGCTTGCTTACTGCAGCCAGTGAAAAATTCCAAGAAGCTGCAGCGACTGCTGTCTTCAACTGGGGTAACGTATACGTGTGCAACTCTCGGAGAATTGTTGACTCGTGTAGTACCCCCGATGAGGATGGTGCCAGTTCCAGCGATGAGGCGCTTGCAGAAGCTGCAAAGAAGCACATCGCCGCTCTCGACGCAGATTACGAAGCCTGCTGCGAGCGCTTTACCGCTGCTCTTGAAATCAAACCGACATACTTTGAGGCCCCGATCACGTGGGGTCAGCAGGCGTTTGAGCGGGGCAAGCTTTATCATCAACTTTCAAAACAAGTGGGCGCCAGTGAGAAGAAGAGTGCTGCAGAAAAGATTTCCGATGAAATGTTTGCCCTAGCCATCACCAAGTATCAAGATGCCATGGGAATGTTGTCTCCAGCTGAGAGAGACGCTATCCTCACTGAACAGAGCGAGGAATCCAACGGAGTCAAAGCACAAATATTGATTCTCTGGGGTAATGTCTTGTACGAGAAGTCGCAAGTAAAGCACGCTCGCGCTATGGACGACTGGAAAGATGACGTAGACGCAGCGGTCGCTAAGTTCAACGAAGCGGGCTGCGCTAAAGGGGACATCGTACGTGCTCTCGTTAATCATTCCAGTGAGGCATGGAAGACGGAGGAGGAAGCAACAGAGGTTGCTGGAAGAGGGAACTGAGGTGAGAAAGTTCGCCACACAAGGATAAGCCCAGATGGTTAAGGATCTCTTTTGTAATCCACTAGATGCTTCAATTGACTATGCGCTAATTATTAAGTCTATCATACGCACGTTACAACATTAAACTGGTAAGGCGGTTCTCTAACACTAATCATCAACTCCACTGCACACATCTAGTTGGCTTTTTCCAAGTTGATCTCCAAGTCGTTCATTTCTGGCACACTTGTGATGACTAAGCCGTGTTCATTGGCAAGATGAAGCGCACAAATGAAAGCCATGTGAACGCTGATATCCTCCACATCCCCAGCTGGATTATTTATCGGGAACTCGCGAAGCATTTTATTGAAAGAGTGCGCCTCTTGTGACGTATCCGACTTTTCAAGGTTTGCCCAAAGCGTTTGTTTCAGAGCACGGACGTTTACTTGCTTGGTGGTCCTAGCATAATTCACCTCGATCTTTTCAACTCTTCTCGGTGCATCAATACAATCTCCATCTTCTTGTGTTCCAGGTTCGTACCAACCACCGGCTTCACCTACAAATTCTTCGTCTTCTCCATAGGTTGGCTCGTCTGCTTCTGCGCTGAACAGACTGTTATGTTCTTCATTTCTGTCCAACGTAGAATCATTCACAAGACTTGTAACATTCTTGGATTTAAGGAAGAGTTTGATCAGATTTGATCCTTCATAGCCGAGATCTGGTGGAAGTAAGGTGTCAGAAGCACTAGGTACTGATGCCAGTAATAAATCATCCTCATCAACAGCGAGTTCAAATCTGTTTTCATCAAGTTCACTTGGGCTTTCAAAGTCGTAATATAGCTCTCCCTTGCCTCGTTTTCTATGAACTCTGCTTCCATCCTCATCTGGGGTATGTTCTGAAGATTTTGGACGGGATGGAGCCCTAAATTGCCAGTGTGTTGGACCAGCCCAACCCATCTTACCGCCCATGGCAGACGAAACAACCCACTCCAGACCATCCTCTTGTGTAGATAGAATCGCATCTCCTTCCTTAAACGCACCTTGATCGCTACTTTCTAGCCAGTTTTCATCAAATGTATCTACACCGATGTTCCAATCTTCTGGATCCTCCACAGCAACTTCTTCATCTTCGTCATCATATTCTGCAAAGTTGATTCCTTCCAGCGAGGAACCCGTAAAGAATGACCCAGCACCATCAGTAGATTGTTCATCCACTTTGGTAGAGACGACACCTGTAACTTCGGTCAGCATATTGCGGACTTCGTCGACAGATGGAGTGATCCGTGATGCGGTTGCCAGTGCTGAACTGGCAGCTTCGATTGAAGCTTGCAGCGATGAAAGGTCCAGCGTGCCTGTGAGCGGTACATCTTCACCTTTAGTGTAATCTGGGACCTCTTCTGAATCAAAACAAATATTGCAACCCTTATGTACGGCCAGATTCGTCAATAAAAGACCAGAAGCACCTCCTTCATCAAACATTGCACTGGTCTTTTGGAACAAAGGATCAACAACAAGCGCTTCATCGAGTTGCTTGAGTGAATGAGCTTCTGGCAACTCCAAGGTGTTTACAGTCGCACGACGTTTCTTCACACGCATGCCTTCGCTATCTTCCGGTATTTGACTCCCTTCTGCGCCGTCGCCGAGACCTTGCCGTCCATCGTCTTCTGCATCGTTTGAAGCAACCTTGTTCATACCACCAAGCATCTTGAAAGTTTCACTGTGGAAAGAGTCCACGCGTGACGCATATATCTTTACACCAGCCTCAAGAGTGCAGCTGGCCTTCTGAAAATTAGTCTGATTGTCATCATCTCGCTCGTTCTGTACGATGTCACTGATATGATCGATGAGTGCCAGACTCCAGGTGTTTTTGGCGTTGATTTTGTTCTCAGAAGCGAGCTTGATGCAGTTGGTGTACAGATTCAATACCGCATCTGCAGAGAGCTTTTTGACCGGCTTGGCTGAGGGCTGAGGAGCAGCCGTCAGTTCTTCGAGCCTATTCACCTTCTTGCTCAGAGGATTGGACTCCGCGTTCGTATCCAATTCTGCGGTGAACTCTCGACGCAGCTCTTCCGTCACCTCTCGAGACAAGAGCGATTTCTGCCTTTCCAGCTGGTCGTCGTTGGGGGAAAGTAAGCCCACAGGATGTGGCGAGCTACTCAGCGGAGTTTTCTTTCGCCCACCGCGTTTGATTTTCTGGTTATGTGGGGTTAATATCCCTGACATGCTCGTCCGCGCGCACCGTCGAGTGAGGAGACCGTTGGCCGGGACGCGAGCCGAATCGTTCCCCTTCGCAGGGGCGTGGCTAAATCTCACGGTGAAGCAACTTTTTAGCGCTCGCATACATGGTATTTAATATCTATTAAAGACTATCTAAATATATAAAAATATCGTTATTTTACCCTCATACATTATTTTCGGAAACACTAGTATTTAACGCTAATACCCATTATACAAAGCAAGGCAAGGAGCACGGTCGGGCTCGATTCGAGCCGGCCGGCAGCAGACGCCGTGGACCGTCACGTTCCGTGTACGACGCTACTAGTTCAGCCCACAGAGGGTTGGAGATACATCCACTGGTCTCCATCTAATCCTCGAGCCACTTTCTTTAATTCCTCTAACGTTGATTTCACCGCTGCTCGGCGGACCGACTCGAGTGCTTGTCGTTCGTGGCGTTCGTGCGAGGTCACCTCGACGCACATAGTCCGATGCGGCGAATCATGTGATGTAAGTTCGCACGCATTACCACTCCTTACCATCGCCGCGTCGTTAGAACGATTCGACTCGTGCGGATCGTCCATCACTGCGTCAGTGAGTGAACACACAGCGCCACTTCCCGGTGCGGGTAGGTGAAATTTTGACGCCGATTTTCAAGCGAGAGAACTTGAACGTAATCGCCCGACAAAGACAGGCGCAGCATTAACCCTGTCAACTAGTAGAATAATCCGGTGCAGTGCGCGTTGCGACGCAGGAAGAGGCAACGAATCGGGTCGTCCAAGAACGGGTCTGGTCCCCGTCAACCAACTACATACGATGCAGGTTGCGCCGACTCGCGTATTCTCAGATGAAGAGGAGCGCGACATCATTGATCTTTTTCAAGGCTTGTGTAATGTCACAACTCTTGGTATTACAAGCTTCGATAGGGTATTGCGGAGCGAGCTCAAAGATACTGAAAAGTTGCTTTCCCGCGCCTTGGGGAAGTCTGGGGGGACAGTGGCCTTGTTGAACGAATATGTTTCCGTAGTGGAGCGCTCCGCGGAGGATATCAATGTGTGGTCGACGGTATTTGAAACAAAGTTAATCAATATTCGCAAAAATATTGATGTCATCAACGGGCGAGATGATGCGATCAAACTGTCAGGCGAGAACGAGCAGGCACTCACTGACGCATTGCAACAGCTCAAGTTCTTAGGAGAATCGAGACCGCAGAGGTGAAAGTTATTAGTATTAGATAGATGAAACATTTGATTTGTGTAATATATGCGCCGATGTAAATATCGTGTTCGATCGAAGCGTGCCTGGAACTCTCTCTGTCTGCACCGATGCGTAGTCTTCACTTTCATCACAGGTCACAAAAGAAAGAGTTCGGTTGCCTGTTTGATGCTCGGTTCCTTCCCAAAGTAAGAACTCCGGATAGTGAGTGTCTCGTGTCTAGAACGCGTAAGTCGTTTTTGCAAGGTAAAAGAAGGATCCTGCGATTCGCCTGGATGCACAACAACAAAGTGCAGACTTACTTCAGTAGAAAGAGTGACTCTCTTTCCACCAAAATATCGTCTCTAAAAAATAATTATTTTCATTCTTGTTTCATGTCAAACACGTCACAGGTTATAATAATTCACGTTGGAAGCCACGTATACATGAGGTGGCTCGAGATGATTTTCTTAGTGATCACTTGGCTAAAAACACGTGAAGCAACGCGGACGACGGATATTCTTCCGCACAATTTCTTCTTCTCGCAGAAAATAAATCTGAGGAAGACCGTAATTCACCACAGTTTAGGTGCTTGCAAGCCATGAACCGATTCTGCTAGGCTCGTTTAAAGGAGGACAAATAATCATGCTAACAACTAAGAGCTGCGCAACGCTAACGAAGGATTCAGCGAGTTCAGCGGCATTAATTAATTAGTTAGTTAATTAATTTACGGATTCGACACACCGAGCGCTAGCGCGGCAATAGTGAGACAGTGATTGCAACATGCGCTCGCTACAAATGTGTGACACTGGTTTGACGATTCAGGTGCAAAATTCGTCAGAATCACTTTGGTAGGCAGTTCCTTAACTTGTATTCAAGAATCGTTGGGACAGCGTCGTTGACGAGACGTCTGCCAAGGTGACGATATCAGTTGTTATCTTTATGAGTTTCGTTCGCAGAGCTGGTGTTAGTAATGCATATTAACATTATCACCGTTTCGTGGGGTGTGCTAAGATGGCGAGTGCGTTTACATCTCGTTTCAGAATTAATTACAATTAATTTAATTCGTCTACTCGAATCAGTGTTCTTCGGGACACGTTAACATCATTGTTTGGAACCGTTGGGTGGAGGAGTTGTACTTCAAAAGTAATATTTCACGGGATTGAGGTAAATATCAACGAAAATTCAAAGCATGGATTCATTTGTTTTCAGGAAAATTAATTTCGCATGCGCATACCGTGTAACTTCTAAAGCAAAAATTCTTTCGGTCTGTGAAATACGGACAGAGGAGCAAGGAATCAAGTGAGGAAATCATCTAAAAAATGCATGCATCGTCGAAAAAAGATGGCTTCGCAAGCTACGACATGTTGGATAAAATATCGAACGACCAGTGCACACACACGCGCAGTTGGGTGCGGAAAAGTCTGACCTCAGTTCGTCTTAGGAGACCAGGTGGGTGAGTCGGGTGCGACGATGCCAAAATACAGCATTATGAGCGGTTCTGTAGTATCTCCGAGATGTGTGATTTCATGCGGCTCCTCTGGTCCGACGGCCACGGTCACACCAGGTTTCAGGTCAATCACCTCGCGTGCGCCGCCACCGCCTTCAGTTAGCTCTTGTGGCCACACGTGAAGAGTTCCCGTGCCACTTTGCACGAAGAAAATTTCATACTTACTCGGGTGAAAGTGTCGAGCAATAACATCGCCAGGGCGCAAAGCAACCTGCGAAAAGTTGGTGATCCCCGGTACCTCGTTGTATTTCAGTAGATCTTTTACAATCTCGTCCGTCGACTGGTGATGTACGGCTCTAGCCTGAACGCTTTCCAGAGAGGCCGCGCGTATTTTCACCGGTGGAAATCGTTGGGATACAGCCTGGTCCGAAGAGAGCAAAGGATGTGGATCTACTCGTCCATCTCGACGCATACTCAGATACTCTATGTCCTCTGTCGTGATGAGCGTCGCCACCGCCTACCTCACAATGGCGAAATGCACGCTGTGATTTTTTGCTTTCACCCGCTCGCGGCATCGTCAGGTTGCGGTGCGTTTCGTCGGATACTGGTGGCAAGTCGTTTCTAAAAAATGATAGACTTGAAGTCAAGTGATGTGGAGGTCTGTCATAGGCCATTTCATCGCGTGCTAGTACTCTACGGCTCAGAAACTGGCAACTCTCAGGACGTGGCGGAGCGCATCGTTCGCGAAGCCAAACTGAAGCATTACGCACCTATATTGATGTCTATGGATTGCTATGACGTCAAAACGTTGCCAAATGAAAGCTGCGTCGTCTTCGTAACATCCACAACTGGTCAAGGCGAAGAGCCCCGGAACATGAAGAGTTTTTGGAGATTCTTGCTGCGAAGAAGTTTGTCCGAAACTTCTCTCACGAATGTGTCGTACTGCGTATTTGGTCTAGGAGACTCGGGCTACCAGAAATTTAACATCACGGCGAAAAAACTCTTCAGAAGACTGGCGAACTTGGGTGCACGCGCGATCGAGCCACTTGGACTTGGCGATGACCAGCACCCACTCGGATACGAGGCTGCCTTGAATCCATGGTTGCAAAAAGTCTGGAAGTCGATGCGGCAGATGTTTCCTTTGCCGTCGTATTTAAAAGAGCTTAGTGACGACGAAATCTTGAAACTGCCGCTCCCTGGATCGAGATTCTGCGTGGATGTGATAGAAACTTCAGAAAACCTTGAAAAGAGCAGCGAGCACAGTGAGCATCTGATGCAGGGTTATTGGGCGTTTCGACTGGCTGTCGCGGCCGCCGATGCTCATGATGCCGCGGCATCATTTTCTCACAGCGCATATAGAGCACACCAGTCTCAACGATCTACATATCATAGTGGTGTGATTTGTGCGAATCGGCAACTGACCAGCAAAGAAGCAGTAAAGCAGGTTCACCACCTGGAGTTTAAACCAATGGACTCGTCAACATCGACCTCATACGATTCTGGAGATGTGTTGGGCGTATTGCCACATTCTTTGCACCCGGACGATGATCATTTGACCGGCTTATTGAAACGCATGGGCTTCTCTCCAAACGTGAGAGTGCGAATTTACCCTTCAGCAACTCCTGAAAAAAAAAATTCATTTCCGGTCATACCGTTAAAATATTTGATCGCAGGAGGAATTGACGTCAACTCTGCTTCACCCAGACGTTACTTTTTCGAGGTGATGAGTCACTTCACGGCGAGTGAGCATGAAAAGGAGCGCCTTCAATACTTTGCATCAGCCCAGGGGGCAGTGGATTTATACAAGTACAATCGGCGTGAACGAAGAACTGTGTTCGAAATCTTTGACGACTTTCCATCCATGAAGCCCTCTCTTGAATGGTTTCTCCAAGTTTCTCCACACTTACATCCAAGACTATACTCAATCTCCTCTTCGCCTTACGACACTGTTGAGACAAGAGCAACGCACATTACAGTCGCTTCAGTTGAATGGGTTACACCCATGAAGCGTAAACGCAGGGGTCTGTGCTCATCTTGGTTGAGTTCGCTAACGTTAGGAACAAAAATCTCATATTTCGTGAGTAAAGGGAGTATTAGTCTACCCCCTTCCGACGTCCCCCTGATTCTCGTAGGACCAGGCACCGGGATAGCCCCTTTTCGTTCCTTTGTGCGAACTCGGTTGTTTCAGTCGCAGGCAAACGATAAGGGGCAAGTAGGAGACGTGCTTGTGTTTTTTGGATGTAGAAACGCACTCCACGATTATTTGTATGAGGAAGAATGGGAGGAATTATGTAAGAGTGGTTTCTTCGCAACTAGTGCTTTGGGAGGGCTCGTTGTTGCATTTTCTCGTCCAACTCGAAATGAAAAGAAGAAGTACGTCCAAAATTGTATTTTGGACGAAGAGAAACGTGTTTGGTCGTTACTTGAGGACGGTGCAAAAGTTTTTGTCGCAGGTGCCGCGGAAAAGATGCCCTCGGCCGTGCGCGAAGCGATACAGAAAGTTGTTCAATCACGAGGGTCTCGCAGCGAAAAGGAAAGTTTGATTTACATGACTGAAATGGACACAAATGGTCGATACTTTGTAGATGCTTGGTAAAAACGAGTACTTATCTCCTTGAAAGCCGACACTAAAGAGTTGGGTAATCGCAACCTCGGTGTTGCACTCTCACAAGCGCGCTGCAATCGATACCGAGATCACGAACCCGGCTTTTAATCTCGCGGATTAAGTTTTCGGATACGAACGGGTCGCTGGCAAGGAGCCAAAGTCCTCCTGAGGGCTCGCAAAGACCGAAACTCCTGGGGGTTGAGAGTGGACCTCCAGAAATGAAAGCCCATTTGGTTCCGCCTTTGTCCAAATCTCCGGCGACGATCCAGTAAGGCTCGTACATAGAAAGAGGTAAAAATGGAAGGCCAACCAAAATTTTTGAGTTCACGTCTGGATCCTCGATAATGCCACGAAGTTTGAACAAACCCTCGGCGTTCCGAACAGCTCCAGATACTCCATCCCGAGTCGCCGTGTTCCAAATTGAAATCGATTTCTCGCCTTCAAGTGTATAATTTGCGCGAACACAGAACATATCACGCCTCGGCTGGAAAGATGTTGGTTTCTGCTCTATCGAATACCACTCATGAGTGACGTACATCGTCAGATTGAAAGGTACGAGGGTACGGAGTGTTTTGCACTTCGAGTTCACTTTGGCGGCTTTTCCAGAGCGAAAGGGGAGCGTCATGACTAAAAGTGCAACGAGCGATGTTTTAAACAGTTTCATCATTTGTTTTCTTTTTGAATTTTACCCCGCGTCTCAGCGACTTTCCAAGCGATTTGTGACGCTGCTCACTTCTGTCAGAACTCGGCTTTGTCCGAGGAATTCCAGTTTCGCCTTTTTGTTTGACCTGGAATCGCACCCTGTCTCGCCTCGCGTCTCCCTTCATACCCTGCCGGCGCCGATGATACTGACTCCGACTCCGACCCAGGTCGCGGAGCGATTCAAACCACGGCGACTGGTTCCCTCGCGTGACTATCGAGGCGTCGCCGGGGTGGCAACGCGCGCGCGTGGCCACTGGGCACGCGCCTCCTCGCCTGAGCCCGTGGTGGTGGAATTAAAAGTGGAAGGCATGATGTGCGAGGGCTGCGCAGAGAATGTCACGAAAAGGCTAATGAATAACGCGAAAGGTGTAAACGTAGCTGCGGTAGACGTCGATCTCGCCACAAAGATCGTCAAGGTATCGATCGACTGTGAGAGTGTTATCGACGGTGTCACAAAGCTTCCAGCTCTCGTGGAGTCTGTGCAAGAGGATGGCGGATTTGACGCCGAGCCAATGTTTGGTTGAATGTGACGTATTAGACTAGCTCTCGTAGTTATAGCACACATCTGAAATGTGTGTCCGCGCGCACACGTGGACTCAGACACACGGATGCTGCCTCATGGCGCACGCCAATCGGCGCCGCGGCATTTGATGAACCGTAATAAGCGCCTCTTCCATGGAAAGCGACCGCGTTCTGCTCTCACTTTTTAGATATTTAGCGCGTTATGCGTGGCAAGCTTTAATGAGAGACATTTTGTAATAAGTCGCGTCGCGTCACGTCACGTTGTCGCTTCGAGGTGAAGTTCCACGAATGCGTCCAACAGTCGACTCGAAGGCGAGGCTCGGACGAGTCGACACGGAAAATTTATCGTGGGTACGCTCATCGTCGTGTCGTCGAGTTTCCGTTCCAATACCTCCACACGATTCATCAACTCAGCCAAAGACGTTTCCACTTGTGCAGTCGTCGATTCGAGAGGATTGTCTAATCCACGACGAGAAGTAGAAGACCGGTTTTCGAGATTAGGCAGCAGCGTCTGTAACAATGAAGTAGTCGTGGAACGAAGAGGATGCGCGAGCGTACCGTCTCGTCGCGTGGTTTTGTGGTCTACTCCATGCAGGTGTGGGTCACGTTGGTGGCCTCCGCCGCGACGATGTCGTTCCACCGCGACGATCTCGTCGTCGTTCTTCGTGCGCGTCGTCCATCCCGCCAGCTCGTGCAGAGGATTTGCGTGGGAGATCATCGTCGGTTCATCGACGAGCACAACCTCGACGCGACGGTGTGTGTGTGAGGCTGGTCGTGCCCGAGTCGTCACGTACGAGCGACGACGCGGAAAACGCATGACGAGCGTTTCTAATTCGGGGAGAGACCTTTCTCCATAACTCGCGTCGCCGGAGGGACAAAATCGCGAAATCGGCGAGTTATTATAAGGCCGACTAAGAGCACCGCAGTTAACTCAAGTTAATTGCGGTGCTCTCTGATTCACGAGTCATGAATCCCCGATTCGGCCGCATTTTGCAAATGAACAAATTGGAGATTCATGACTCATAATGCTGTACCCCTCCAACTTTAGCCCACGCGTACGTCGCCAGGGCGGCGTCGCACGACGCAGAGACTCAACAAACACGTGGAAAGAGTCTTTATACATATCATATTTCCTCGTCGCTACGATTCAACGTCTCGACGCGGCGCCATAGCACATTTTAGGAATTTAGCAAATGTCACATATCGCGCTGTAGCGGCGCCGTGCGCGCGTCCATTCGTGTGATATTTTCACGATGGGTTGTTATGTTTATTTACATCATTCATACGAAGTTTTGAGTCGAGAAACACCGCGATGGTGCAGAACTTCGAAGCAAGAAATCCGTGTCAACCAGGCGCGACTTTACATTTGCTCGTTCGACCTTCATTTCGTTTTTTTCGTTTTCATTTCTTGAGTTATAACTCGCCGATTTCGCGATTTTGTCCCTCCGGCGACGCGAGTTATGGAGAAAGGCTTAGACCCGTAACTCTCTTCATTGTATTCTAGGGTTTAGTTCAAGTGTGTCTTTCTCTTTGTTTGTGTCATATACAAAAGCATGCTCGATTGGTCTAGTGGTTATGACGTCTGCTTAACACAGCGATAAAGCACGAGTTACTTCGTGTGTTTACATGCAAATCGTTTCAACCTTCTCGTGGCGAACACGATTATCGTAGCTAATCCGCAGAAGGTCTCCGGTTCAATCCCGGAATTGAGTATCTTTTTTAGCCACAAAGTATGTGTCAAATGCCCGTGGGAAGGGCCCGAGCGAAATGTGGAGCTTGGCAGCTCCACTACTCTCACTACTCTCACTACTAGAGAATGAGCTCAAGGTCAAAATATTTCACCGTTTGTTTCGAAAACCCTTCGCGTAACGTTCGTGGTAGCACCCATTGCACATGCGTCCATTAGTATGGAAGATTCGACCTATTAAAATCTACGTTTCTAAAACTTTTCTTTGCTCGGCCTCGATTTCGCCGGACACGACCAACCAACATTCCCTGACGACTGTGCAATTGGACTCGAAGACGCGTTGTTTAACAACCTGGAGCGCATCAGAGCAGCCTTTCGCAAGTCATGCAATGGGGCAGGATCCGAGGGCGACGAAGGTGGCAAGCCGTCGACGCCTAAAGTCGCGCCACCACTTTGTTGGACATGGTTCTGAGGAAGATGAGGAAAAACATTCCCCGACGTCAACAACGTCATCGGTGAAGACAACGAGATGACATCGCTGGAGTACGTTCCGCTCAGAGTACGCTTCAACAAAGAGCTCTCGCCGGCTCCCCGTTCAAAGGAAGTCGTCGTCGTCGTTGTCGTCGTCGGCGGCGACCAGGAAGAGTCTCCAACTGTGCAAAAAGGTTGGTGACTCGTTCTTTCGCCCAGTGGCATGTCCTCATCTTCTGCGCCAGCACGGTCGTTCGTGACGCGCGTCAAGCTCGAAGTGATCGGTGAAACTTGCAGTGAAGTCCACATAGTGGTTGCAATCATCTCAGATACGAGTCTTTTGCCCATCGTTCTACCGCTCCCTGGAGGGCCCTGCAAGGCTTTCATAGGATGAACCTCGTCCTCAACCCAATCATTACTATATCTCGGTCGTTTTGATGACATTCTCGGCGACACGCGGCCGTAGGGAGAAACTGGTGGTAGCGGCGCCCGTTCTGTAGACATCGGCGTCCCAGCGCTCACAGGCGTTGAGCCACCTCGTGCCTTGTAGTATCGCGCCTCAAACAAGTTCGATGATGGTGAAGACATGATTGTCGCCGCCCCTTGCGTCGCTTCATCACCATTGTCTTCCCCTAAACTCATAGACATGGACGCGACGTCGACATCCACCTCGCTGATGCTGCGGGAATCTGTACGCGGCGAGTCCGTCGTCTTGTGTAGCGACAATCTTTCTCGCTCATCGTCAACTCGCGGGATGTTTACCCTGAGTTTGATCTGTGGGGGTCCATCTTTTTCAACGGGCATGATGCGCTCGCGAAGTGCGGTGGAAGGGGGATTAGACGATACTTGTTTACTACAACTGTAGACGGTTTCGTGCTCCGTCTCCTACTGTCCTATCAACAGAACTTCCAACCCATCGTTCTGTGTCGGACGTAAAGTTAAAGGTAAACGAAATGAACTGGTGCTTTTAGTGTAGTTCGTATCAATGGTGGACAGCTTTAAAATTTGATCAACAGCGACACTGATGTCGGTGTCGCCGAGACGTTTGCGCAGCCTGAGAGGTCTGGCAACGCCACGAATAAGCTTAGTATCTATATTTGTCGTAACGACTACCGCATCGTCACCAGTTTCACCGATAAGAGACCAAAATCCACGTTCGGGCTGAGTAACTGCTCTGGCTTCCTTGCTCCATCCAAGTACACGCCCGAAATCGTTCTCAAAAATGTCAACCAGACTCAAAAGCGCTACGCCGCCGTCTTGCGCCAACTTTTTTGCTGCATAGATATCCTCTGAATCCGAGGCACCGGCGTGGTGGACTATGATCGCCTCTAAATCTAGGTCGATCGCTGTGCGCACTGCATTCGTGATCGTAGCACCGGAAGGTGCGCCAGATTGCCTCATAATTACTCGACCGAACTCATCGACAACCGGTAGACCCGGGGTCGTCCCAGCTCCGATAAAGTGTGCGCCTTGTGGAGCGATGGAATCTCTATAAACAGTGGATTGGCCACCACGGCGACTAAGAAGCGAAAAACAGAGAAGTCTGGCATCAGACGCATCCCCCGCCCATCGAAGCGTCGAGTATTTCGAAATTCTTGAACATGCTTGTTGTGCGCCCGCTTTTATGAATTTTCTATCCATTGAAAGCGGTAACAAGTACATCACGGACACTGAAGTGCGAAATCGTCGTGCAAAATCGGACGTCATCGATTTCAATGAAGAATCATCGTACCATACTACTGCGGCCGACCGGATATCGCCCCTGATGACGTCAATTACGTCTACAGATGCATTCCAACTGTGCAGCGCAGACTCGACACTGGCAACGAGACTGGCAACGTACTTTTCCTCCATACCTTGATTGGTAGAATTTCCAAATAGTATATTTAACGGCGGTAAATCCACAGAGTGCAGGGATTCGTATGATGGCATGATTGCCGGTCCCGTTTGCAAGTCACCCTGGCGTGTTGCTTCAGATAAAGTCAGCCCTTTCGTAGTGTTGAGTCTACGCATTTTCTCTTCCAAGTGCAACTTTGGTATAAATGGCTGCCCAAGCATTGATCGAACTTTCGTTATGCGCCTCTGCAAATCAGTTGGTGTTCCTGTGCACACATGTGAAATCGCATCGCGAGTGTTAGCGTCCACAGTGTTCATTTGAATAACCGGCGACAGTAACTCTGCTGGATAAGCACTCGGTGGTCTACCGGGTTGGACAAGCTGCACCGCGGAGTCGCTGTCACGTGCATTCTCTAATAATTTCACTCTTGCTGGATACCGATCTCTGTGGTAATTCAACAGACTCTCCCCTTTCAATTCATCTCTGGCTTCTCCAATGTTTTTACCACCAATGTTTGCGTAAGACAGTTTACCTTGAAGATGAGGTCCTCCCAGGGCAACAACTTCAGCACCTTCAGGTAAGTCCATCAGAGTCGGGTCATCCAGAATTTGGCGAACACTCAGTGGACTTCTTAATTCATGGCCTAATGTACAAAGTATCTGAGCTGTACCATCAGTACTTATTTCTACATCCAACGTATATTGATCTAAAACTGCCACTGCGTCGCTCACCTGGGTTGCCGCCCATGACCCACTCTCTAACTTGGCGGTGAGCAGCACCCCACTGCGGCCCACTCGTGAGACATGGAATAATTTCCCCATCACGTTTAAGGCATGCGCGTAGAGAGCTTCTCGAAGTATTTCTCCATATGCTGTACTAGAACTCGGAGATGTCGATGGTGATAGATCGAATGGTTCACCCTCGACTACTTCCCTTCTCGAACCTCGTCCAAGCGCCCTCGTGGTGAGGTCTCGCCTACTGGTTTGTGGCACACCGTATCTTAGGACTTCTCCTTCGTCGCGAAAACCAGCCTGTGCGAAAAGTTCAATACCAACGCCTCCATTCATCTCAAAAGGCCCGAATTCGCTCGCTTTCTGGACTCGATCACTCTCGCGAAGTAATCGAATAGCACTCCATAAAGGCTGCACGCAGCGTTTGCCCGAGTCGTCCGTCAGCTCCAGTGGAACGACTGTCAGAGCAGGTAACGTGGAGGCCTCCGCGGCTGGGCGCAACTCGTAAGAGGTAAGAACATGCGCGCTCGGCTCAAACGAAGGAGGGTCATCGTTTGAACTATTCCTAATTCGCGACACCAACGATCGCGCGCGCACGCCAGGCAACGTCGTCTTCTCACTGCGTAACGACTTTCTGTGCGATGAACACGATGGTGTCAAGCACGAGTCTCTAATTATTGGCGTGGCTGGCGCCGAATGAGAGCGCATGAAATCAGAGGGGGATGCTACTTCCACGAGATTGACGCGCGAAGTGATAACTCTTCGAAGCGTCGTTCGCATGTCTCAGAATGAGGGGGACTTCCGACACATCTTGAGTGGTCACGAGCGATGAACGGACGTTCGTATTATGTGGACCGCGAGTAATCAAACCGTGTACTAGTAAGTGTATAAACTATAATTACTGACCACAAAAGCGCACTATGGAGGCGATGAGGCGTGCATGTCTAATAGATAGTTCGCAGGAGCAACAGACAGTGAACAGCTAGTCTCCAGAAAGGAAAAAATTGAGCATCTGGTCTGTAGCGCCGAGGCCGTCGCCTTTGCCAACCTTGTCTAAATCTAAGGGAGTTAGTAAAGCGGGATCAAAACCTGAGTCATCGTATTCGACTTCATCTCCAACAAGAAGGTCTCCTGGGAGACTTAAGTCGTCACCGCGGAAAATGGTGTCATCCGTGGAAAAGGCCTCTGCAGCTGCCTTCATACTGTTCTCAGGCACATCTTTCGGACGTGATTGAGGCATGCAGTCATTAGAGGCGTGCCGAGCTGCATTTGCATCATTTCGTCCATCATTCTCAGTCCCCTGTAAGCGTTTGAGGTATAACCTGTACTTTTGCAGATGACTTGCTACATTCTCTCTCGTAAGGCCCTGAACTCCCATGAGGTCTAAAATACGTTTGGGTACAGCTTTATCGATACCGAGCTGGTTTACCGCCGTCACAAACTGAGCGTGAAGTTCCGGACTCCATACGACACGAGGTTTCTTCACGCCAGCACCTTCGCCACCCTTCTTCTCCACGCTCTCTTCCCTCTTCTCTGACTCTTTGCCCGTCTTACCGCTCTTCTTCGCCGGTTTCTTACGCTTGCTAGAAGCAGCTTCGTTCATGGATCGATCAATTTCATCACTTTTCGAGTTCGAAAGTTTCGAACGTTTGTTCGGAGATGAAGTAGTCGCCTCGTCCGATCCAGAGCTCTTTGCCGAAGAGTAGTCGCGCCGGACTATGTGCTGCCATATATTGCGCAGCTCTTCGATACGCACCGGCTTCAACAAATAATCCACTGCGCCGTGAATGATACCCCTTAACACCACACTCGAATCTGAGTTTGCGCTCATCATCAACACCGGTATAGCCAGTTCGAATTGGATAATCTCCAAAAGTTTAAAACCATCCATATCTGGCATGTGTACGTCACTCAACACAATGTCTATCTTGGTTTTCTTGGACCGAAGAATTTTGAGAGCAGATTCGGCGTTCGAGCACGCGGTCACTGTAAGCAATGAAATAGATGTAAGTCAGTCACAGTATCTTCATTTCCTCTATTATGCTCGCACGTAAAGTGGCGAAAAGCTTGCTTCACGTTTCACTCAGCAGACAGACTAGAACCTCATCCAAGAGGGGTCGCGAATCGCGGTCCTTTCGCACAGAACGCGTGGCGTGGCGCTCGCTCGATCAGGTTTGACGCATGATGGCCAAGGACGACATCCAAACAAATTCGTACAAAGCCCAACGGACGCTCGAGCACGAGATCGTGCTCTATCCGCCTGTACCGTACGTCATCAAACCGCACGATTCGATCCCCGACTCACCTTTGTACTTGCACGTCTTCAGCATTTTCTCCACTACTTTCAAGCATAGCAAGTCGTCATCGACGACGAGCACGCTCAAATCTTCTGGGAAATTTTTTGATTCGACGATCGTGCCGCTCACAGGCGCGCCCATGGCTGCCAAGGACGCGCGCGAGTGTGCAGAAGCGGATCTTCCCTCCTTATCCGCGACTCCTTGGTTGGTTTTCGTCTCACCGTTCACAAACCGTCGAGCGTACCTCAAAAAGCCAACTTTCTGGATCTCCACGTTCGGATGACTGGTGGAAAGAACGGGAAGAGTCGCGCGCCGAGGGGACAAAATATCAATACCGGCGAGTCACGACTCAAGAAATGAAAATCACAACTCAAAAATTTGTACCCTCGGGATCTGCAGGCACCGCTGCGGCGCGTTGCGAGACAAACGCGATCGAATCACGTGAAACAAACATTTTTACGTCGACTGCACGTAGTTTCAACTTTTCTCGTCCCCGATCGACGCTCTGAAGCGTTGGTTTCAATGTTGACATTATTTAACAATTTGGGTGATAGCAGCGCCGTCGCTACTTCATTTACGATAAAATTTCCTGGAAGCACACTTTAACATTTTTCACGCATGTACGCTAACTTTCACGCCCAGATTCCGGCGCGTCGCGCGACGGTCGCCACAAACAGTTTCGCTAGCGAAAGCACTGCACCCAGGGTGCGACATTTTTCACCCCCGAGTCCCCCCTCTTGAGTCATAACCGCTTGTTTAGAAAAACGGGTTACGGTTCGCCCAAAAAGTCAGGATGCTTAGGGCTCAGCTTAGGGTTAGGGGATGGTCGATTCCACTGGAAGTAAGGGGATGTACCCGACTAAACGATACCTACTTGTACAAGTATTACAAATTACGCCTCTTTACATCAAGACATTCTCCCAAATGTTATTCGAAATCCCACGCATCGTCTTGCCAGTTTTTGCTGGACGGACGGGGAAGGTTTGGATTCGGGGCCGGGTTGCCGGCGGTTGCCCGGAAACCATCCTGGTAGGGGCTATCAGCATCATCCGTGTCTGAGACCTCACTACTTGTACGATAATCATCGCCATCGTCGCCAAGATACGAGTCGGTGGAGCTGCGATTGAAACTGATAGATTCATTTGTTCGGTCGTAATCTCTTGTACTCGTGTATTGTTCGTCAGAGTCAAATGAGTTGTCAGCCAAATATCCAGGACGAGCGTAATCTACTCTGGGTATCTCTCGATCAACAACCTGTGGTAGTGAGCGCGTCCGACCAGACCTTCGTCCACCTCGTCCCCGTCCTGGTCTAGCCCTGGCAGAGTTACCCCCCAAAACCTCCGTGTCAAGGAGCTCCTGTCTCAAAGATATTGTCTCCGTCGCGAACGCCACAGCGGTCGCCGTTGTGAGTAATTGCCCGAACAACATCAGCGGATCTAATCGCCAACCTTGAAAGATCAAAATTCCCCCGCACAACAAACCTATAGAGCTAAAGAATACATCTTTATCTCTTGACACCTCTGGCCGTGATGCTCGCACTTGATACAACGCGATGGCGCTTACCATAAGTGACGATCCAAGGACTACTGAAGGGCCAAGATCGATTTGCACTAATGCTTTCACGATGTTTGACCCGCCTGCATCGTTTGTCTTCCTTCCTCGATCGCGTCTAAGCGTGTAATTCCCCGCCGTCAACGTACCTCGGGTCTGGTGCCCGTTGAAACTTATCGACGAACGCGCACGCAGTTCGCGACCAATGTTCGTCGAACGCGAGCACGGTGGTGTACGTAAAGTTCGGTTCCAAGCCAACGTGCTCGTTATCATGGTGAGGCTCTGTTGCGAGTTGGCTCGCTCAAGGGTGGCCAAATGAAGATTTTGGGTGCGCGGTTGCAGCCCTCGCTGTTCCACAGTGAGGCGCGTCATGCGGGAACATGCGATCGTGGCTTGGGGAGACGTACCATTTGTACACTTCGTCACTGCCGTGTACTTGGATGTCGCGAACGACGACGTGAGTGAGACCAGAGCACAGGCACAAGCCAGCACTTCCGACCGTGAGACGGTGAATGATTGCGGCGAAACACCTGAATATTGGGCTTGGACAGGCGCAAAAGACGGTGGAATTGTTCGATGGTCTCTGAACGAGAGTGCAGCTAGTCGCGTGGGGAGGTCAGGTGCGGTTAACTACTGCTCTGGACATGATGCTGCAATCGTGTTGCTTGTACGAGTCGGCAAGGCAGTTGTAAGTATCGATGAAGCTGGAGTAATGTGTACCTGGGATCATTCCACGGGCTTGTGTTTGCATAAACGAGCAATTGGACAGGCGAAGATTAAACTTTTCCGTAAAATAAGCATCAAAGTTGGCGAAGATGATAGAATGGCCCTGGCGATAATCTGCGAGCCTCATAACCACCGGTGTCGTGTTGTAGATCCTTTCAGCACAGATGGTATCGATTTGGCAATACCTCATGAAATCGGCGAAATCGAAGATCTCTATATGGACTCAGATGGAACACTTAGTGTTCGTGACGGAAATGGCGGGACCCAAGCATGGGCCAACCTAGAAGGATGGTCAGCATTGCGTGAAGCAAGTTTGGACTCAACCTCTAGTGCATTTGACTTGACCGGTTGGAGTGATAGTGGGGAATCTGTGCCTCAAATGTCGAATGAAACGAATATTGGATCATTGCACGACCAAGAGAGTTTTGACTACTCCTATTCTACGCCAATTGGTTGCATCCAAGTGAAAGGTGATGAGACAAGTTGTGTCATTTCTCTGCCCACGTGCGTATTTTCTTTAGCAGATCGATGGAATTCTAGAGATTCTATTACAATCACTTCATGTGCGCCGTCTAATGGTGAACACTACGCGCCAGAATCTCGAATATATGGGTACTCTGATGGCGCGATACGTGTGTACCCTTTGTTTGGAAGCTCGCACCAGCTACCAGTATTATCTGGGCATGACGGAGCTGTTTTGTCTTTGCTACAGTGGGTACGGCATGACAACGAACGATTTTTGATATCAGGAGGAAAAGACGGAACAATCCGAGCATGGAGCTACCTTCACAACCCAGTAAATGTTGCCGTGCTACGTCATCATCAAGGGCCAGTCCGATCAATCCTCCCTGTGCCAACGAATAGACGTGATGCCAGTTGGAAACATATGTTCATCACTATTGGAGATGATGGAGTTGTGGGATTGGTCTCTGGAAATACATGGACTGTGAATTTTACAATGCCTGGCACTGGATCCATGGTGAAAGAGATGATATGGAACGCCCCTAGAGGAATATTGGCTGTTTTGAGTAAGGATGAGAGTTTACATATTTGGGATATTTTAACAGGAGTTTTGGAGCGCCAACTAACTGGTAGGTCTGCATACAGGATGATGGACAGCCTTCGCGATGGTTCCTTTCACGTCTCACTGTATGGTTCAGTGAACCTTCCATGTGGTCAATGGAAGTACACGAGAAAACGTTCACGAGCACTTGAGTGGCGATCTGCACAAAATATTTTTTCACTCGGTGTGAATATGGACGCATTGTTGGAACCAGCATCACACGGTCTACCCACACGTGGGAACAAACGCCAAATCACTGATATTCGGACTCAATCAGAAATAGCACCAATGGACAAATCTTTCGGTGACGAAGAACTGCGGGCTCTTTACCTATTACTTGGCGCATACACGGCATCGTTTGATAAGCTCCGCGACCAAATTTATCATCAATTTTCAACTTACTCGTTGAGGGGCATCAGCGTAGGACTTCCCGGTTCTCACGGTGCAGTGACGTTTCCACTACCAAGTGTACGGAGTTGTACCAGCTCGTTTGCTTGTGAAAACAACATGATCTCGATGGCTCTCGTAATGAGGATCATTCAATTGTGTGAGGAAGCAGACGTGTCTCAATGCTACGCACTGTTGCAAACAATCGAAGATGTGATTGAATTATCTGGGGAGCAAGATTTATTGTTCTACGCTAAACATTTTGTGCATGAGATCGACTGCGTTCGCCGAGCTTCAAAACGGTCATTGTCTGCCTGTCTGAAAAAATCAGCGCCATCTTGTTTTCGTAGCCCAGCACCAGAAGACATTTTAAATTGCAAACAGTTTGCAGAGTGGAGTGGACCATCACCAACAGCTGACTTTTCGCATACATTTCTTGGATTGATTATCTCAAGTACGATGTGTTTGACTTCGGGCGCGATTGTTCACGACACCTGGCATTCTCAGGTAGCACGTGCACTCCTCAAGAATCTTCAATGCTCAAGTAAAACTGTTGCCTTTACCTCTGCATCCTTTCTAACTGCAGGAATAAAGCAGCTCAATTGGAGCTCCTGTTTACCTGACTCAGACAAAACTCTAGACGTTGTTTTTCGTCTATGTTCGTCCACACTGTTAACATCGACTAGCCCAACGGAGTCCATGATGAAGCGTGAGACGCTGAGTGATTTGCTTGCTGCTTTTATCGGAACGAGCCCGTGCTCCTTCTTCAAGCACATGAACAATAGCCTACACACCCTCAAAGCAGATGATCCAGCACACATGCTTGCCCTTATGGCTCTGATTCGTGTTGCTCAAAACAATATCCAAATATTAACGGTGAACTGTACCTGTTTGATGGAAACATTGATGATCGTGTTGAATCCGTCAAATACCGCTCTACGACAGAACTGTCAGCAAGGCGTTTACGCTCTAATGGTAGAGCTTGGTAAATCTTCTTCGATGGCATTCCACCGCGAGACGCAACGATTTGCGCTGGCAAATTTCGAAAGTGGTGAGAACGGTGTGGTGCTCGTCATCTACGACCTCCAGAGTGCAACAAAATGGCGAATATTAGAAGGTAGCACCAACAAAGGTGACGTATCGGCAGCAGTAGAGACGTTAGATATTCTTTCACACACCAAGCAGTGTTCTGATCGAGCATCGGGCTTTGATAATCATATGATGGAGTCCTTTGAACACAAACATGGCCTGCGAGAGCTTTCTGTTAAAGCGGTTTCTTTTGACACAGAAGGAAATCAAGTTGCCGCTTACTTGGACAGACTATGTTTTGTCTATATTTGGGATTTAACTCCATCATGGCGTCAGACGTTCAGCCGTGGAGCATTATCTCTCACCACTTCACATAGAATGCCCTGCATTCCGTCAGAACAGCCTCTAAATGATACCGAGTCAACTAGCACCTCTGACGCAAACTGCTCGCTAATTTTTGTCAAGCCGCGTCAGCTTCATTTAGTACACGGCAACGTCGAGATGGTATTCTCATTTGGATAGAAAAGTATTCAATAACTATTGTGAAAAGTATTCAACAACTATTGCCCAAAGAACTGCTCAAAGGCCGCCCTTGAGCATAGATCACCGTAGTCTCAGCCTTGTCGCCATTTTCTCACCTTCCTTCTTTCTGAGCGATGGGATTCGCGAGTCAACCACCGCTAAGCTCTCTCGGTGGATCAGGTAGTGGCGCGTTCATCCCAAGCCCGTCGCCGTCAGACACTCGTTGCGAGGATAAACCATCACAAACATTAGCAGCGCTTCAAGGACTTCCGACACCTCACGCTCCTTCCACAGTATCGTACCCCACTCCACAAGAGCCACGTCAAACGTACCCGATGAATGTAAGGATGTTCAATCCTGTTGCGGCATCTGGGGCTGGCGTTCAATCCTTTGAGACTCCAACGAGCGCAATTTCAGCTCAAGCAGTGGGTTCTTTCTCCGCAGTTGTTTCAACATCTACTTTAGTGCAGGGCTCGTCTGAGGCGCCGATTGGTCCGAGTGTCTCCACTAAAAGCTCAGGTACATGTACTTCTTTGAGAGGCAGAGAAAGATATTGTAGTGGAGGGGCGTGGGTTGGGCCAGCACCAGGCTGGCCAAAACCTCCCCCGACAGCAACCATAGAAAATACCGATATCTCTCAAGTGAGATCAAACCACCTTCAAATCGTGCATGTATTGCGAAAGAAATATAAAGAGGCCGCACAAAACGCTCCTGCAAGTCGAATGAAGGAGCTAGAGGGTATCTCGAACAAAATAGGTGGTTTGTTTGTCTTCTTGAATAATTCGGGTACACGTGAAAACACGGAAAACTCTATCACAGAGCCCGTAGTGGAGGCCTTGATCGTTCTCGTCAACAATTTAGAATCTAGAAACATGCCTGGGGTAAACTCGATCCTTTTGTTTCTCTCTCAAACTCACTGGGAAGAGGTATCTTATTGGTTCCCAGCGCTGAAGCGCCTAGTGCGTTTTGCTACTGCTACAGCTTCGCCGTAACTTTTTTAGTTTATTATTAGTTGAGGATGTAATTCGACTCCGCGCGTTTGAATTTCGTTGTCTGTATTATGCTTGAAACTTCCCGCCTGTACTTCTAGCACTGCCGTCAAGAAAATATCTTGGACAACACCCAGAGTCGTAATTCTGTGTGCGGGACACCACAGACTTAAGCCGGGTTATGGACTTCGATAGCACCGCGGTCTTCTAGTGCCTCGGTATCTTTAACTAGTATCATTGAACGGCAAATGGGCGCGTGTTGCTCGAAGACAGAGGTGGTTGTGCCTGTCGCAGCAGAGACCGAATTCCGATTACGCAAGACTTCGGATGGCCGACGACTGAAGAGCGCGGAGTCAAGCAAATCCTTGTCGCCGGCAAGTTTTTTACATAATGACTCAGAAGACACAAACATAAAGAGCGAGCTGAGCGCTGTTTTGAGTTCGAGCGATGAGGCAGGGGCTGTGTCAAAGTTGAAGAGCCTGAATAGGAAAGACATCAAGGCGAGAAAGGAGCAAACTAAACGAGTCGAGAACGACGAGGACGACGCCCTCGCCGGTGGTCTAAACAGAATTGACTCACTGACTGTGAGCGCTCGTAAAATTACGCACGAAGATGATGCCGCAACGAATCTAGCGTCGTCTCTTCACGTCTCTTCTGCCGCCGATGCCGTGCGCAAGCAGAAGGAACAGGAAAAGCAGAGCGCCGCAGCGCACGCTGAAGTGAGCGTAAAACTCAAGCGGTATGAAAATGAGCCTAAATTAGCCCCCAACGAGACACCTTTCATTGACGGTCCGGAATGGCTAGCGCCTCCGGATGTGAAAAAGGCTGGAGTGCAGAAACCAAAGGAGTACAATTTGGGGGACCTCGTTCGAGGTGACCATGTTATTGAAACTCGAGGCGTGTTTGAACGAGCTGATTTTTCCACTTACGTACCAGGCACTGGTCCTTTATTCAATGGACCGACACCAAGTATGCTGGAAGACGGCGCAAAGGAGTCAGGTTTACAACTTAGTCCGTTCGGGCTGTTGGGTGTCCTGTTACTATCATCTGCACCGAACTTGATTTTCATTCGAAAATTGGAAGTTAATGGTTCAATGCAAGGATGTTTACGAATCTTGTTCGCTTGTACCTGCAATATTCTCTCGGCATCCCTGACGTTGAGTTCAAAATTAGAACTGAAGCGCATTTTCTGGCGTGGGACCATGCTTAACTCTGTCAGCTTCTGTGTTTTCCTTGGGTTGCTCGGCTTTCTCTGGCAAACTACAGTGATCTATGGTGTCTCTTATTTAAGCGCTAATAGAGGTATTTTCTCTTTTCTGTTTGCTTTTATAGCTGGATGGCTTGCTGTGACAAGACACAACATACGTTTAACAAAAAGAGCAGAGCTTGACGTGGTGCTCTCAACCTTCCTGGAAATTGAAAAGAACAGCGGGAGAATGGCTGAGCTCATGGGTCTACCAGCTGTACGTACAGCAGAAATGCAGTTTATGAATGCTGCTCCAGTTTGGGCTAGATATCGTCCAGATGAGCTTGTCCCTTGGCTTAACAATTTCTTGACCCAAGTCTGGCCCTTCTATAACAAGGCTGTCAGCAATATGTTGCGTGAAATTCTAGACCCCTTGATGGAAGCTTCTCGGCCTTCTATGCTGAAGCGTCTCACATTCAAACAGCTAGATTTTGGATCGAACCCGTTCGTAGTGAGAAATATAAAATATGTTGGCAAGAAGGGGAATGATATGGCAACAAGCATTGATATAGATTTTGCCTGGGCGGGAAAATCAAACATCGTCCTTGCTGCAAAAACGCACATCGGAGCCGACATCAATATTGCGGTAAAGGATCTTGAGATATATAGCAAACTCAGAGTCACAATCAACCCATTGGTGCCGTTACCGAGCCCGGTTGGTGGTTTAGTGATTTCAATGACTGAACGACCAGTGGTGGAGTTCCATGTCGAGCTCCCAACTGGGCTCGAATGGCTGTACAACGCAATTGATAAATGGTTGGAGGAATTCGTCTCGGATCTTCTTGGAGACATGTTTATTCAGCCTGAACGTCTCATCGTGCCCCTGAGCTTTAATTATGATCCAATCATCATGCCGGATGGTGAAGTGAAGCCATTCAAGTGGTATGATACACAAGTTCTTCAACTTCGTAGCACGGGTGTTCTAAAAGTAACAGTCATACGAGCAGAGAACGTTCCGAGAACTGACGTGTTCTCAAAAACGGATCCGTATGTGCAAATGTTTGTCAAGAAGCACGGTGTGCACGTAAAAACAACGACAAAGACTAACGACGAAGATCCAGTGTGGGAAGAGACCTTTTACATCCCTGTTGATGATGTTCACCTACGAAAACTCAAGGTGAATGTCTTTGATTCAGATTCTGACCCCTTTAGTAGTGATGAGCGTCTTGCTGTCGCTGAACTCAACATTGATGAAATCAAAGATGCAACCGCCGATGGGAGTGAGCAAACTATTTGGGTTGATTTCCCTGAGCAAGTCACAGGAAATGTAAAGAAACCACCAATGCGCTTGCTGTTGAACACGCAATTCATCATGTTTGGTAGTGAAGCCGCCAAAGACATTTTCTCCGGTCTCGGTCTATTGACTGTTCATATTATCCGCGGTGTGAACCTCCAGGTTATGGACTCCAACGGGCTTTCGGATCCTTACGTAAAGGTGAAAATTCCAGTGCACGCGATGGGGGCAGGTGTTCCCGTGGACACAAAGGAAGCAAAAAAGAGTACAAGGAAAGTTAAGCGCAAAGATAAGCCTGAGTACATCGTGTACACTTCAAAAGTTCATTACAAAACTCTAAATCCAGAGTTTAATGCTAAATTTGAATTCTCACCTACAAGTGAAGATGCAAAAGTTTTGATTGAACTGTATGATGTGGATTCAACTTTCCCTGTTGGAAAGAAGAGCAATTTTATGGGTAATCTTGAAGTTCCAATTACTACTGTCATACAGCACGGTGGATCGATGGAAGCTAGATTTAAGGTCGGCAATGCAAAGTCTGGAGACTTAGATATAGCTTTCGACTGGCAACCATATGCGGAGTAGGAGAGAAAAGAGAGAAACGGTTGCGCGCGACATTTGGATCTGTTTTCCAAAGTAGATCCGTTCTCAGAACGTTTTCAGCTCGCACCACAGTCGCCTTGACGACCCCAGCGTTGCGGGATTTCAAGAGCTTTATGCCATCAAGTTTACGTTCTCACTACGAGATCAGTGTAATACTGTATGAAAATCTATTTCTCATCACGTGGAAAATCCACGTCCAATATCTGACCGTTGTGTCTGGAAGCAAAAAACTCGTCAGTTCGGAGCCTCTCCAGTGCCTTCGCAACCTCCGTCGCCCACCTTGAAGCTTCTTCAGGCTGCAAATTTGGGGTCTCAACAAGAACAACTGTGACATTGCGCGATACCAGCTCATTCCCTGCTCCCTTGACGAGCTCATGTAAAGCTTTATGAGCAGATTTGAGTGCCACTGCATTGATGATATGAGATGGTGCTTGGTGAGTGAACACAGCGATGACTCTGCGGGTCGATGCTTTGTGCTGGTTTTTCAACATTCCTGGCAGCAAATTACGTAGCAAAATACCAACAGCTGCTACGTCTTTGTAGAGACGCACCCACTCAGAAGCGTGTATCTCATCGATGCGAGGGGCTCTTTTTGCAAAATCCCGTCGCCATCTTGACGGGACTTCTCCACAATTCGCCAGGAGTACATCAACAGGCCCGAAACCATATTCCACTCGATGAATGAACTTTGTTGTTTCGTCAGTTGTCAAGTCTATAGTGGATGTGAGGATTCTATCTCCATCCCAAAATTTTTGTTTCATTTCAGTTTCACATGCCCTCGACTGTGTCACAGCTGCAAGGAGGGCGCATGAGCTCGTTCGACTGAGAACACTCGAAGCTAGATTATATCCCTGCCCATGACATGCGTCGGCCAGAAAGTAGACAGGACAACGAGAGGAGGAGGAAAATTTTCGTTCTGAGAAAGAGGACGAAATTTTTTTGACTTGTCGCAGCAATCGACAAAGCATGTACACAAAACCGTTCGAGTGATTGACCGACTGTCTGGTCGAGCTGAGTACGAGCCTTACGTAGAAGTCTGAGTCTTTGCTCTCGCTGGCGATCACGAACGAAGTCGACAGACGTTTTGTGAAGGGTATTGTGAATTCCGATAATAATATTCTCTATGCACTACATGCGTTCACAGTTGCAATTAAACCTTGTAAATCGAGCATTCGGTCTAGTTGACTGTAACGAAGTCTCAATCCGTCAAAGGCAACAATTGGTTTGAACTCGACGTTTTCGATATCTATCGCTTTCGGATATCTTTGACTGAAGTGTGTCAGGATAACATACTTGACTTGCGCCGCCAAGGCAACGTGAATCGCCTCAGAGGTGGTTGAGTGTCGCTTGTGTAGCGCATGCTGAACAAGGTGATCATCAAATGTTGCTTCATGAATCATCATCATACAGTGCTTTGCAGCATTGGCAAAGTTGTGTGATGGTCGACCATCACCAGAGTAAGCCAGACTCCAACCAGATGGTGACGCCAGAACGATGGCTGCTGCATCTCGGCAATGTTCCACAGGTATTGCTTCGATTCGACTAAGCCCAGTCAATGCTGCGAGCTCTTTCACGCGTAGATTCATACAAGGTTGAAAGCAGAGCGAGTCCAATCCACCACTCGCTGACAAGTCATTGCGCTGTGCGCGGGTTGTTGAAGGAGGTGGCGGGGGAAAACGTCCAAATGGACCATTGAATAGATGTCGTGAATGCATGAACCGATAACAGTTTTCAGGAAACTTGCAAATATCCAACAACTCTTTTAATTTGGTCGGTCCAATCAGAGTCAAAGCCCGGCTGCAAACACGCGCATGAAAATCTAACAAGCCGCGGATACCGAGCATGTGATCAGCGTGATGATGTGAAATCCACACCATCTTTAGATTCTTGACGATCTCATTCGTCGTGAATTCGCCAAATATTCTGCACATAGAGCCCAAAGTACCTTCACCGCAGTCAAGTAATATCCACGACTTCTGCACATCTTCTGATACAGAATGTGGCAGCTCAACCAGAATACCGCTACTTCCGCGATATTTGTTTGGTTCGGCAGAACCAGTTCCTAGAAATATAATTTCCGGATCAGCAGCTGCTTTGCGTTTCTTTTCGCCTTTTAGATTTTGCATGAGTGTAGATTTCAATTCCTGTGCCACCTGCTGACTGGTTTTACAGACGTTTGGGGTCGTTTCAGTTTCCTCTAGATCCAGGTTCTTTCTGGCATCAATGTTAGCGAGAGATCTCTCCGCAGCCTCAGAAAGGTCGGGGTGCTCGATCGCAAGCTGAGATAATATCGATTGAGGATTGAAATCATCGGGACGTAGCGTATGATGATCTACGCTGCACTTCTTCTGACCGCTCCGAATGCACACTGACGCACAAAGGCCAAGCTGAGTGTACTCATAATGGCTTCTCACCACGTTTCCGAAAACCTGTGGAACAGGAAATGAGTAAGAGTCGATCACACTCAGACGTAGACTAGTCCTCGCACTTGCGCGATACCCTAGCTCGTAAGGCACACGGCAAATAAAGTGCTCACAGTTCATTTTCTCCATCCAACTTAGATATTTCGGACCACGAACAATTTTGTCTGTGGTGAAATGAAATATCGCACGGATCGGATGCTGCGCGTGTGAATTGCCAAGAAAACAGCTCAAAGTTGGATTTGTAATCATTTTATCGATGAGACTATAATCCTTTAGGTTGATGACCATAAATCTTACACCTGGACTGGAGCCTTCAACCCTCATCTCACAGACGTAACCTACGCAGACTGTGGAATTGTCTGTATCCACTTTCAGTGGTGAGGACGCCCTCGATCGCTTTTTCAGGGTACTGGAGTTCTCGGATATGCACCCATCTTCATGGTCATGCTCCACTTCGTTGCACTCTGTCTTTTGATATTTTTCCCACTCGCAAAGCACACATTCTCCCTCCTCACCGAGAAATACTGGCCAAACCGTGAGGGATCGGTCTGCATAGCATCCAATACCTCCATTGTACTTAGAATTAGGACTTAATTCGACACCTTCTACTGTCGGGTGCAACCATCGCGCGCATTTGTGCGCTCCTGCGACCTCAGCGCACGCTCCACTTGGCCCAACAACGGCAAACCGCTCATGTCCGTCAGTTGACAGTCTCAATATAAGTCCCGTGAGCCCACCCAGCGAGCTCGGTGTGCAATCTGTGGCAAAGCATGCTCTGAACTTCCCCGTTGGGCGAATTTTACATTCTAATGCCAAGCGTGCGAAGCCTTCGGGGACGTGGAACAAGTATTGGCTCCCATCCGAAGCCGTCACTAATAGTGCAGGTTCGACGCCGTCTGCTGATGCATTGAGAATGATTACACTTGCGTCACCAACTGCAAGAGACATGCAGCCCCCACATATCCCAGAGTGCTGAGCTCGTGAGAATGTGACGCGGATTCGATCTGCAGTGAAGTCGTTTCACTCGACAATTAACTTCAGAACTTAATTAATTACGCTTTTTCACTCGGATCTCGACTACTTCAGAGTCGGGCTCCACCAGTCGCAAAGTTGTACGCCAAAGGCGAGCTACGAGCAGATGGATGATTTCTACGTTCGATACTACGTGGTGCGTCGATTCGATGAGAGTGATCCGTGTTCTTTCTTTCGTACTTCCTCGCTTCCTCACCGCGGAGCGGCGTCACGTGTTTACCTTCGCGTCTCTCGGACGAGCGCTTGACTGACGTTAGAGAATCTTTCTGCGTTATCATCACTCACAGGGCCACAAGGGGAGATTCGGGCATGAGTTCTTAGAGTTTGAATTCCGCCCAGACGGGAAACTACGTTATGCAAACAACTCGAACTACAAGAAAGATACGTGCATCCGCAAAGAAATGACCGTGTCATCACAGGTCCTGGAAGAGGTGTCGAAAATTATTCAAGAAAGTGAGGTGATGAAAGAAGATGATAGTAAGTGGCCAGAACCTGATCGCGAAGGTCGACAAGAATTGGAAATAGTATATGGTGATGAGCACACGTCGTTTACGACATCCAAAATTGGCTCTCTTTTAGATGTTCAGAATAGCAAGGATCCTGACGGATTTAGAAACTTCTATTACTTGGTTCAGGATTTAAAATGCTTTGTCTTCTCCCTCATCACTTTGCATATGAAGATCAAGCCCATTTGAGATGAAAAAAGTGTTTTGCGACACGCGCCGCGCTCGAGCCAGAGGCACGCATGTGTTTGTCAGTTGCAGCGAGGCTCGTTCTCGAACACTTGAAAGCCATCAACACTAATATCTATTACATGACTACATGGCCGTCCTACGTGACCGTCCTTGCGGCGCGATTTGATGTGCTAATACACGAAAACGTGAAAAGCAGTGGCGCATCAGTGTGAACGACAACCTCGTCGCTTACAAACTGATTGCTTGTTGAGATGAGTCCACCTGCATTGAAGGACATTACATCTCCATCAAGATTCCATTTCAATCCTGTTGTTGATACACGTGCATCACCTTGTAAAGGAACTAGTCCACACCACATTTTTTCATACTCTGACTCACACTTGATGACAGTTTTTCCTGCTGGAATGGCTTGTGCAGTTGAGTCATCACCAATGAGAATGATTTCCAAGTTTGGATAGTCGAACAAAACCTTCATGTTGTACAATACATGATCAAGACGACCTCCAAGCGCACCTAAGGTGAATACTCGCTTAATTTCAGGTTTATGTTTCACTATTGCCTCAAGACACTTTGTGAAATCAGTTGAGTCCTGATTTTCACTTTCGTCATCTACAAAGCAACCCAACTCTTTGTTTTCGCGGTACATCGTGGCGACACTCGTCTCAACACTATCCATGTCCCCGACGATACGATGCGGATGCTTGAACAAATCTCTTCCCGTGCACTCGAGCTCGCTTAGTCCTCTCTTGTACTCAACCCACAAGTCTTGTACTCGATTCGCCCCACCGTCGGCGCATACCCGGTAGGAACACGACATCCAAAGAGATAGTGCGTTCGGAGGTAAGTCATAGTTGAGCAGGATCACCGCATCGTTTTGTCGTTCATCCTTGTGGAGGTCCTCACACGCACGCCACGGGTTGAGAAAGTTGGCCGTGACACGTACGACCGAACTCCTTGTCATTCCAATTGTCTCATAGGCACGATGACGTCGCTGATTTATACGAGCGGAGACACACAATACGTTCTGATATATGTTTTGTGTTTTTTGCAAACCAACTCGCACGCGCATCCACGAAAGTAGTCTCGTGCTCGCGAGTGTGTTGTGTGGGTTTTGACCACCCGGCACTTGGTATATATTACAATGCAGTCGGACCGGCTTCTCCTCATTCTTGTGCGCCACTAAACGACACGAATTAGGAAACTATTATGCTCTCATTTTGACGGCACCAGCGTATCGATCCATCTTTATGTTTTTATGCAGCTTTTGCTGCCGCTTCGGCGGCCTTTCGTCCAGACACAAGCGCACCGTCAAAGGTAGCTGAGCTACGATGATCGCCAGCAATGTACAAACCATCATCAACGATGCTTGATCTGAAAAAATCTGTTGGAGGTTCCTGATTAGGCTGCGCGTAGGGAATGCGGTAGACACGTAACAGGCGCCAGGTCTCAACATTGTTTGGTCCAAACCATGAAGAAAGTTCTTTCCTCACGCAGGCCTCAATAGACGCGTCATCTTGGTCTGGAACGCCGATTATCGACACAGATGCTAGAGCTTTTCCAACTGGAGCGTATGAGATTGCAACATTACTCGGAAAGCAGCAATTGTTCACGATACCTCCATTGTTTTCACCATTCAAGTACAAAATGGCATCATTCGTCGGAGCCTTATCCATGGCAAAATACAAACACATGGTGCCGACTGCGGGCTCGTTCTTGCTTGGGCTAGTTTTCATAGAATCCCCAAGTAACTTTACAGCTTCTGGCCCCTCACAAGCTACAATTATTGATTTCTTTGCCGTAATCGATTCGCCACTCACAAGACTGAGTACTCTAGTCATATCATCTCCACGTTTGCCCACGTTCTCTACCTTGGCGTTCAGCCGGACACGTTCTGGTGCCAAATTTTCGCATAACTGTGTACTCACAGCTCCAATACCTTTCGCTGGTAAGCAATTTTGCCCCGTTGCAAGCATACGCATAACAAAATCAAACAGTCTACTCGAGGTTGTCAACTCCCTGTTGAAGAAAATCCCAGCCATGAACGGGCGGAAAAATCGATCAATCATAGCATCACTGAAACCGAAATCTTTCAAGCGGCCCATGATTGTTGTTTCACCTGGACCTGCCATCATCTCGTCTACGGTGCCTGTTCCCAAGACAGTTTGAAACCGCACCAAGCCAACCAGGATTTTATCGGCAACACTCCCTACTGGGTTGTTCAAAGATCTCACGCCATCAATCGGATGACGAAATGGATCAGCTACTCGATGAAACGAACCGTTGAATCGTACATCAGCACCCGCGTAGAATGGTTTGAGATCCAATGCCTCATAATCCAAGACATTTTGTGCCTCAGGGTAACCAGTGAGAAAGATTGCGAAGCCTCGATCGAGCAAGAACCCGTCGACTTCGTCCGTTCGCACACGACCGCCCACGCCATCGCTGGACTCAAGTAATAAATAGTCCACATTACGCTTCTCGAGTTCGTTACACGCAGCAAGCCCCGCAAGACCCCCCCCGATGACGACAACGTCTGCTTCGCTCTTCGAAGCAGTGCACCGCGGACTTCGTCGTTTGTCGGTAGACGTGCGACTGGTGACGACGCGCGGCACCCTAAATGAATGCTGATACGTACGTAACATTGTCGCTGTTGTCGATGCGCCTGCGAATGGCGACTCGGGTATTACAATTACAAAGTCACTCTCACTCAGCCTCCACGCGGCGATAAACTAATTGCGTGCCATCTTCTAGTTCACTTACACGAAGCTCGTCGTCCAGATAGGTAATGCGCATCTTCACCTCTGAAGATCCATCGGTGATACGATTCATAAGTTCGCCGACTGGTACCGTGGAGCCATTGAGGAAGTTGAGTGCTGGAAGCACACTAGCGTCATCTTGGCGCACAGTTGTCGATAGAGAAGCTAAAGTCATTCCTATGGTGTCTCCATTAACGGTGCGAATAGTGCCCTTCGTTATAACTGAACCAAACCCAGCAAATACAGGCGAGAAGCCAATAAGGGGTACACCGAGAGAGGCTTGCACGATGCAGTCGGACTCCAAGGTGCCGGCACCAATCCGCTGTAAACAAGCGCCGCACCCGCCGCCAAAAATACTCGTTTGGTGATCATGCGCGCTGTAAAAGAAGTCCGCCTGTTCGCCAAGCAACTTTCCTACCGCCCAAAAAAACGGGGACGAGCGAAAAGGATATCCGCTGGACTCGTACACTAGCTCCCAGGTTCCAATCAGTGTTGGGTGGACCGCAGGATCTTTCGTGGGGTTGGCGAGCGACTCGATGAGTGCGCGCATTCTTTCGCGCTGTTTTGATGTGCTGAATTCGCCTCGCTTTGTGCACGCAGCAAGTGCGTAAATGTCCGACTTCGTGCGACCGGTGGGGGAAGCCGTGGGGGAAGTGGTGACGTAGTCTTCCTCCTCTTTCGGGATCGGAATAGCGCGCAGAGGAGAGGCGGCGGCGCGGCGTCGCTTTTGTGTGCCGGGCACACAGAGCTTATGACTCACTGCAGTTGCGCTAGCAACCATCCGACGCGTTTGAAAAATCCAGCGCGATTGCTTGTGCTGTCTTCTGCACACAAGCTGACAGGGCGGTAGTACAGGCGTCGGCGGTAGTACAGGCGTTGTTCATAACTTGAAAATTATATCGCTAGCGTATCGAATATTCTTGGAACGACATTCGCAATTGTCAGACCAGTAGTGATATCTTGAACGAGTTCTACAAAATATAGCGCTGCCCGTCGCATGTGAACTGTGCCGACGGAGCCACTTTTGACACCTGGCTTTTGAACACGAGGCTTTATCTCACTCACATACACTCGAAGTGCTCCTTCAAAAATTATCTTGGCAAAAGAGCCAAATATCAGGACAGCACTATAAAGAACGATGTGGCCAATCACACCTTTAATGATGATCAGACTCAACCATTTCTGCGGCTTGTCTGGAAGTGATATCGATGGCTTTGTTTGGTTGCGCCAAATTGCACCCATGGAAAAGGCAAGCATGTGAAAAAGTGTTCGCCACATGCGGCGGTAGCAAGTCTGTGCGGCTACCAATATTTGTCCGCGACTATTCAACGGCACGGGAAACAGTAGAATGGCAGCTGATGTTAGGGTTAAAAAATAAGCTCCTTGCACTGTCATGATCGTTCCTGCGTTGAGCCCAACGTCACACCAGTCCACCACTGGCAGAACAAGCCTCAACCCAACCGCACCGAGTACGACACCACCTTGCATGTTTGCCGGAGACTCACCAGTCGCCAAACGACTTATCACCACTGCCATCATATATGCGAAAGCGAGCAAATATTCGAAGACAACATGGCCGGGACGCTCCATCTCCCAAAGCGGAACACTTCCATATCTCCATCTGAGAATGAAGAAGGGGATAGCTGACGCATTCATGCCAGCAATCGATGGCCAAGCGTGCACTTTGTGTGGCGCAAGTGCACCGAGCATACTATGAACTGGTCTCTTACTCGAGCTCTGGGTGCTCATCGTTCCCTTCGTCAGGCAGCCGTATGCACAACTCATGCAGTAAAAAATGGTCATCAGCTGGGCGTTGCTACTATCCAGAACCCAAACAATGACAGGTAGCACTAAGTAATAGAAGTTTCGACTACCCAGCCACATTGAAATCACGTGAAACGTTCGACCGATGGTTCCAACTTGGTCTGGATGCAGACCTATCTTTGTGAGAATATTTGGGACTAAGTGCTTCGTAATATTAATCTGGCCGATGATGTATCGTCGGAACAGATTGTGACACCACAGTAATGCAACGAGAAGAGGTACAGATAGACTCTTCGGTTCTTCATCAAGGTCATTATCTAACAGAGACAGTTTCCATGCCTTTGTTTCTTCGATTTCTTCTTCAATCATAATCTTTTTCCGAATATCCTCAAGTTCTTTACTATCATACACAGGAGCACGAGATCTTTCCGGGGTGTACGACTGCGATGTGAACAGTGTCCTCGCTGATGCTTGAACCTGATGATCCACGGATGGTCTCTTTTTGGGCATCGGGGATGCTAAGGCGTGCTCAGGAAGAATGTCAAATGCGGCTTCACGAAGTGTACTCAGCATCTTGTCGATAATCTCAGATGTATGTTTGGAGTGTGCATAGAGACGAAGCGCAGGCGCCGGACGATGAGACGGGAGAACGAATGGACTTACTCTTGCAACACAGACGCCGAAACCCTTGCTTCGCATTCGTGCTGCGATGCGATGCAGAATGATGTTTTCATCACCGCTTCCAACACCAGCGCAAAGCTTGACAGGTAGGACAGGCGAATCAGCATCGGCATCAGTGGTGAGACCAGGGATATCACCACTTATCAAAGCGCTACGAATGCGACGCGCGGCATCTTGCAACTTACCAATCATGGCAGGCTCAGCTTCGATGCGATTGATTGCATGCAACGAAGCTGTAGCAAGATATGGTGGCAAGGATGCAGAAAAGACGTAGCCGCTTCCCATGAGACGCTGGTAAGCGACGACCCCAGTATCTCCAGCTACGAAACCTCCAACAGATGCACACGCATTTTCTAGAGAAGCGCAGATGACATCAATAGCACTGCTGCTCAATCCAACGTGCTCAGTCAGACCCCGACCAGTTTCGCCCATGGTACCAAAAGAAAAAGATTCATCCAAGATCATGCGTGCGTGATGATGATCTTTCAAAGCTACAAGTTCGCGAAGCGGAGCACAGCGTCCCGTTGATCCAAAACATGCCTCAGTGATGAGCCAACGGCGCCTGACAGGCCGCGTTAACCTAGCAGATGTAGCACCATCTTCAGTTTCAAGCTGCGCGAATACACGTGCGGCGTCGGCTGGGTTGGCGTGGTCATACCATCGAACCTCGACCTTTGCCAAACGTAAACCAGCGATGATACCTGGACCAACGCCTCTATCCACAACTGCTACATCACCCTTCGACGCCAATGCTTGAATGACACTTGAGGCCGTACACACTCCGAACGAGTATAGCACGGCTTCACCCACGCCGAGAAAATTTGCAATCTTTTCTTCCAATTCCATATGTGGTCTAAAAGTTCCATAGAAGCCACGCGGAGAGCACGACCCAAGACCGTATCGATGAATGGTGTCAGCACACTGCGCCCGCATCGTCTCATCGCTCGTCAAATCCAAAAAGTCTTGCGAACTCAGAACCATATCATAACTTTCTTTCAACTCAGACTTGGCAAATTGCTCTACCTTGGCATCTTCCAACTTCATCTCTTCGTTTACCTTGCTACCAACGAAAACAGGTACCCAGTGTTGTCTAGAAGCAGATTCTAACGCTTTTTCTCTGTGCTCCAACGCACGCTTCATTCTCCGTTCGCTTTCTTTTCGCTCTCGAGCTTCGAGTTCTTCTATAGATCCCGGAAAGAACCTATTCGCTGGAAATTTCTTGAATTTCAAGCAAAGTTCATCCGCTATTTCAGAAATCACGTGCAGTGCGTTCTCCAAGTCATCCTTCTTGTGGGCGGCAGAGATGCAGAATCGAACTCTCGGAAGAGTCACTGGTGTGGCAGGTGAGCCAACAACGACAACTGCTAAACCTCGATTGAATGCTAGACGTGAAAAATCGCCGATCTTGTAAGGTTGATACAACATGACCGGCATGATCGGAGAAGGGTCGTCTCCAAGAACCTCGAGACCAAGAGCAATCAGACCATCGCGGAAAAACTTGGAATTTTCACGTAGTGCAATGAGTTTTTTCTTTCCAATATCAGTACCATCATCTCCAGAAATAATTCTTAAAGAAGAAAGTACTTGGGCGCAAACTGCAGGTGCCATTGAGACTGCTTCTGTGTAGCCCAGAGAGAAGCGCTTCACTGCATCAACAACTTCTCTTGACCCCGCAACATACCCACCTGCGGCGCCAAAAGACTTGGTGAACGTACCCATCATGACGGTGATGTCGGCTACATCTACCCCGAGCTCTTCGCAGACACCTCGTCCTGTTGGACCGACAGCTCCAATAGAATGAGCCTCATCCAAATAAATATGAGCACCGTAAAGTTTGGCAACCTGCACAATAGATTTCAGGTTGCATACCTCTCCCTCCATTGAGTAGATACCTTCCACGATGATCACAATCTTGTTGTAGTTGTACCCACCTAACACAGCTTCTTGCAAAATAAGTTCCAAATCACCCACACATTGGTGCTTGAATGGTCTGATCTTTGCGCCACTAAGACGAGCACCTTCGACGATAGACGCATGATTTAAGGCGTCAGAAATAATTAAATCTCCTTTGGAACAGAGTGCAGGGATGACCGTACTATTTGTCGCAAATCCCATGCCTACGACACAAGCACCCTCTTTTCCTATGAATCTCGCGACGTATTCTTCAACCTCTCGTAGGTTGACATCTCGTCCGAGCTCTGCCGCAGGGGATCCACTCGTCACAGGATACTTTTGCAGAGATTTTTCCACAATCGGTGTGCAGTGCTCGTTGACACCACCAAATCCCAAGTAATTGTAACTGCCCAAGTTGAGACACCGTCGCGATTCTGGTGTCGCTCGTAAACGTGCAAAAAATCCACGGTCGTGTTCCGGAGCACGAATAGCTACATCGATAAAGTCCTCTGGAGAAGAGTAAATCGGTCGATTGAAAGTATCCTCGATATTTCCGTACAAATTTGCAATGTAAAAGAAATCTTTAACTTTTCCAGCCGATAGCGGCGCTAGATCGTTCTTCTCTCCGTTCTCATCATCAGTGCGCCAGTCTTTTATGCCGCGAAGCGCGTTGTACGTATTTTTCGCCAAGCCCTCTGCGATGTACACCACGTACTGCTGATACGTCGCAGCTGTGTGCCCAAACAACCGATACGCCGACTTGTTCTTCAACAAATGGTTTTTGCTATCTGGCCTGTAGTCCGCGTACTCCATTTCCTTCGTCTCCGCGTCACCAGCCTCTCTCGAACGCGTTCTCTATCCGTTGCTCGTTGGTCGTCCGCCGCGTTCGCGTCGATTTCTCCTCGCCGCTTCTTCGGTCGTCGCGCGCGCGTCGTCGATCGACCTCGTCGACGCACCGAGGAACGCGACGACGAGTTGTCTCGTTCCGCCGTCGCTCGTCGTACTCCTCGCTCTGTCGTCACCGGTTTCCGTCGGCGCGCACTCGCAGCCTCCAGCGCGGCGACAAAAGTTCGGACAGATGACGCGCGCGGTCGTCTGTTCGGACAAACGGAACGACTGGCGCGCCGCGAGGACGGCAGCGCCCACAGCGTCCGTCGCGCGAGGCGAGGACGATGAGTGTGATCGCGTCGACGGAAGCGACGCTCGCGTTCGGGGCGTTGACGGCGACGTCGGGGGAGACGTCCTCGAGAGGATGCGCGCGTGGCGGAAATTTGAAGGGGCAGTGGCGCGCGCCGCGAAGAGGCGGAGAGAAAACGATTCGAGGCGTCGTCAGACGAGCCTCGGGAACTGAGAATGGACAAAAGACGTCGTTGGTGATGATCGAGTGCGACGGCGCGCTCGTGGACGTGCACGGAGATGGGCACAGGGTGGCTTTCAACCGAGCATTTCAGGCAAAAGGCGTGGTGAGCGCTCACTGGGACCACAACGAATACGCGTCACTGCTGCGAAGCGGCGGAGGGAGCGCGAATGGTATGTTGGAGCGTTATTTTCACTTTTATGGCTATCCGAGTGAGGTGAGCGCAAAGGCTAGTAAATCCATAGACAGCGACGAGTACAGGGAGGCGTTGAAACGTTTGTCTGACCGTGTTCCACTCGCGTCTGTGTCTGAGGCTGTGGACTCGGCAGATGGTGATGAGGGCATTTCCAAGGAAGATGAGGCGCGTATGAGACAAGTGTTTCTCAACGGGCTGATAGAAGAGAAGGAGATGCAGTTCCAGATGATGATTGATGAAGGTGCTCTCAAGCTTCGAAGCGGAGTTGAACGTTTTGTAGACGACTGCATTCGTGAGAATGATAAGTTGCAGGTATTGATCATCTCAGAAACCGCTTCTCTGAGTGAAGAACGAGTGTTAGAAGCCGCATTAAATGGACTGGGTCCGTTGCGCTCTGCAGCTATTTCCATAACTGGCGCTCCTGAGAGCTTCAATAATACGAATGGTCTTGCAACACAGGCAAGAAGAGAAGCTTCAAAGATGATGAAAAAGTCAAAAGGCGAGCTACTCGCGCCTGAAGTTGGTGGTGATTTACAGCGTCAAAGCTTCAATTCCGACGTCATCATTGACTCTGGCGTTTTCTCAAACAGTCGTCGCTCAATGCTAACAGCAGAGGTCATATCACAGCTTGCTGTTCAGCGTGGATTTGATCCTACTAACGTCATATTTATCGGTGGTTCGCAATCCACATGCTCCGAAGCAACTGCGGCTGGTGGATTCTCTGTAATGGTGCGCAATCGCATGCAACGCGGAGGAGAGTTTCCTGGAGTTAATTCTGTCGTTGACGGTTATGGTGCTGGAGAGGGGATCACCCTGAGGCGCATTCTTGCGATTCGCGATGCTCGTACGCGAGGTTAATTGAACACGGCAAAAATAGTATAGGCTTGCGCAATGCTCCTAGTTTTGTTGAAAAAAGGGAAGAAAAATAGACTCTAGCTGCTCTTGTGTGTCACCGGTTGATTAGGCTCACTTCATTGCTGGGCGCCATCGGTCTTTGCAGTTCCCTACGGCGTAGCGACGCGATCATGTCTGCAGAGCGCGTCGATGCAAACACTCGCGCTCTCGTTGAGCAGAGCACGGTGTACATTCTAGCGAGCACGAGTGACCCGAAGAAAGATTTGCAGCGGGAGCGCGCGCGGGCCACTTTCGATGCCCGCGAGTTGGAAAACTTGCTCGCCGGCGGACCCGAAAATGTAGCTTTGAGACAGCGCATCGCTGAGGTGATGACTAAAAATGCCACTTTCAGTAAGCGTGGAAAATACTTTGACGAGCGGGACGAGTTGTACGTTCGCACTCTCAAAATGTATCTGGCTTTGCCTAAAGTAGTCTCAGGCATGAATGAGAAAGACCCAGTCGCGGTGGCACGTATCATGAGAGAGTTTATTGATGAACCAGGAGGGCTAGACTTACATCTTGGTATGTTCATTCCGACCATTCAAGGGCAAGGCGACGAGGAGCAACGAAAGTATTGGATACCAAAATGTGTCAAGTTGGAGTGCATCGGGACATATGCACAGACTGAGCTAGGTCATGGCACGTTTCTTCGAGGTTTGGAGACGACTGCAACTTACGACAAATCAACAGAGGAATTCATCATGCATTCACCAACACTGACGAGTACGAAGTGGTGGCCGGGAGGTTTAGGAAAAACGTCTACGCACGCTGTTGTCATGGCGAGACTCTTTACTCAGGGCAAGGATCACGGAGTTCACCCTTTCGTAGTACAGATTCGTGACAATAAAAACCACCAGCCATTACCAGGATGCACAATAGGCGATATAGGAAACAAGATGGGCTATAACGCGGTTGACAACGGGTTCTTGCGGTTCGATCACATTCGTATACCTCGCCGCGCTATGCTAATGGGACACTCAAGAGTTGAGCCGGATGGTACGTATTTGCCAGCTCCCGTGTCGAAAGTCTCTTACGGTACGATGGTATTTATTCGTTCTGATATTGTCATGAATGCTGCACTCTATATGAAGAAAGCAGTAACGATCGCCATTCGATACAACTTGGTACGGAGGCAGTCAAATCCGGATAAGACGACTGGCAAGGAGTGCCAGGTCATTGATTATCAACACAGCCAGCGTACTCTCTTCCCGATTCTGGCCAAAGCTTTCGCCTTTCACGTTACATCTGATTACATGCGACGTATGTACTTCGAATTCCAAAAGGATTCTCGCAAAAAGAATGATTTTTCGGCGCTTCCAGAGCTGCACGCCACATCTAGTGGTTTGAAGGCATACTGTTCTTGGGCTACAAAAGATGCGATTGAGGCGTGTCGGTTAACGTGCGGTGGGCATGGTTACATGAATCTGGCAGGGTTCGGCACTACGCTTGCATCATATGCTCCGAATGTGACGTACGAAGGAGACAACAACGTCTTATGTTTGCAAACTGCTCGTTACTTGCTGAAAGTCTACCGTAAAATGCTCACAGGCCAAACTCCCCCTCAAGTACTTGGTTATCTGACCGGTGCGAGTTCTCGCAGCTCTCTCGCTCTCGGTGCGAGCTTACGAGATGAGAAAGCCATTTTGGACGCGTACGCACACCGCGCTTGGCGTCTCGTTACCGAAGCGTGCAAAGTGTCAGGGGACATGACACCAGACGACGCGACGCGGGTGCACATGGTGCAATGGATCACAGCTGCTAAAGCCCATTGTGCTTTCGTGGTCATGTACAACTTCATTCTTGCATACGAAGAGACACGCCCACGCATCACTGCAGATACCCTTCGTGTGCTACACCGTCTTGTTTGCCTACATGGACTTTGTGGTATTGATGATACGATGGGTGAATTTCTGGAAGACGCACATATTGATGGTGAGCAGGCAACGGATATCCGAGATGAAATCTTCAAACTCCTCAAGGAAATTCGCCCAGACGCTGCTGCGCTTGTAGACGCTTTCGGGTTGAATGACTACTTCTTGAACTCTGCGCTGGGTGCGGAAGATGGTGACGTCTATCGTAGACTGTATGACGAAGTTCAGGCCGCACCCTTTAACAAGAAGCACACGCCTCCGGGGTACGCCGAATTACTACAACCGAAACTTAGCCGCGGAAACTTTGGCGTCTCAAAGCTTTAGAGTATAGCAATAATCTAAAATGTCTACAATCACCTCGCATATTATTATCGATTTGCGAAGAAAAAACTCAGCGCGCTTCTTGAACGGCACCCCACACGTCGGCGCGTCGCGCGTCTATCTCGAGAGTGGTTGCACGACGACGAGCGTGCTCGTCCGTAATATCGCGTGTCCGATCGCGCGCGCGCAGTCAACTCATCGTTTCAAGGCGTAGATGACAGATGACCGACTCGCGCTCTACGCAGTGTTTGGGATCCTCTTTCTACGTATCATTATAGAGATAAAGCGCTCGTGCGCCTACGGACCTAAACAGACAGCGGTGACACAGGCCGATGCGCGTACGCGCTTCTCGATCCCCTTCGTGTTGAGTTTTCGATGGGGCGCCAAGGGGGTAGGAACGTGGACAGTGGAACGCGAACGTGCTGCATTCGAGAAGGGAGGACAGCCACCTAGGGGGAAGCGTCTTCGAATCATATTGGTTGCACTTATCGGTATATGTACTATTTTATCATCAGCTGCCTACAAGGTGGCCGTCGCGACGCGAACGAACGTCGGGCGAAGAGATTACAAGAAGCTCACCCAAGACTTTTCGCAGACTTTGGAAAGAAAAATATTGGTACACATATGGACGGACATGGAAAGCGAGGTGCTCGTGGCAAATGCTATCAGAAACCTAGAAAATCTGACGCATGCTTCATATCGTATGATCACTCAGAGATCGAGCGTTTGTGGTGATGTGAGAGAACATTGGAGTGACGGGCTCACCAAGCTTTCAGATGAAGAAGTGGACAACTGGATTTTTGAGCACGCATGTGAAGAAGCGCAAGAGGGCACCAACCCAGTCTACGATGTATTTATCATAAGCGGTGGCGCCTCAGCTTCAAAGTTCGTGATAGGTAAACATCGTGCGGCATGGATGCGATGCGATCAGCGAGGAAGTGTACAACAGTGCTCACATTTGCTGGAGGAGAATCTTCACCACGTGTTTACATCGCGCAAGTCTACGTCACGCAATGCGGCACCTGTTCTCACTACGTCAGACGGAGTATTGCTTGCATCGTTTAGTTTAGTCAATGCTGAACCCATAATTGGATATTCATTCACCTGGGACTTTCAAGGTGAAGTGGAGGAACCGTTTCTTGGACAGCTGCCAAGAGCATTGTCAAGAGTTTTAGAGTTACGCATTGAAGCTCAAGTAATTCGCCATGCGCCGAGTCGCATACGACCTAAATGGTCGGAAGACCATCAGGGCTACCTGTTGAATGCAAAAACTGCGTCTTTCTTCATCGATTCGGACTGGCCCATTGATACTTCTGTCACTTACACCCCTCTAGATGGCAAGCCGTTACAATTTGTGGTTTACATACCCCCTAGAAGTGAGTGCCCCTTGTATGTGCTTGATCCAAATGACGAAGTTTCAACCACCAACTCCTTTTTCGTGGAGGGTTGGGGAGGAGTGGTAATATTCAACCCTGCGCAATGCAACGTTTCCAAGAACTTGAAGGAACAGCACTTACATCAACATGAAATTTTGAATGTCGTGCGCACCTTCGTACAACAGTTGAGGATGCACTTGGGCGTGGTAGACGTTGTACAAAAAGAGGGTGAAAATTATGATCTTTTACCCTCCGAAATATCTGGTTTCGCCACTTGGGAAGTGGACGAAATGGTCCACGAGAGGCTTGTATCCGATGCGCAGTTAGCGCTCTCAACACTCGAGTCGGTCGACCAAGTCATCACCAGTATAACTGATATTGCTGTACCAGAGGTTATAGCGGATGAAATTTCGATTTCAGCAGATGCTTTGCAGCAAGCTTTTTCACAAGCAAGGGATCTGAGATACGACGAGGCCTCACTGAGTGCACGCCGTGCGCACGCAGCCGCAGAGGCGGCGTTCTTTCATCCTTTCTCCCTGGGTGGTCTTGAGGCGTACCCGTTCGAGTATAAAATCGCCGCAATCATGCCAATACTGATTCCCACCATTATACCACTTCTATTTAGATTGATGCGAGAAGTTCGCCATTTCCAGGTTCGGCGCCATTGCGCCGGAGAAGCTCTCGTTCGCGAGAAAAGTTTGTAACAATAAATAAAAATTCTTGTCTTTCCAACTGATCTTCACTACCCAACTACAAAATTCTATTTAATTATTTACGGTTTGTACTTCATAAGCTTACTTCCGATCCCAGCCAACTCTTTTGTGTAGAACGTCCCACACTCGTTTACGCACTTCTCCATCTGTCCTTGAGCGACATCCAACCCTTTTGCCTCCACGATCGACTGCGCTTTATCTTGGCACTGAACCACACACCGCTGGACGCGCTGTTGAAATTCATTCAAGCTGAGCATGACGGCATGCTCTGCTTGCGCAGTGGCTCGCCCTGCGTGTTCCAGACACGCCTGAAAGTTCTCCCGTGATTTCTCTCCGTTACAGCACTCGGACGACGCATCGAACGCACGCTTTTGGAGAGGGCGAAAAACTTTGACGTCGAGATCGTCTTGAAGTTTGATGATGCTCTTTTGGAGTTCCTCCATCGCGTCGCCGGACAGTGACGCCGCCGCTCGATCTCTCGAGGCAAACGGGAGGAGTATTAGGCTTCTCAAAAACACCTTGCCGCCATGCAATTACGGCAATGCAGTTTGCGGCAATTGCACCTGCATTTTGTAATTTCAGATGCAATGACCAATCGTGAACCGTCAAAGAGTACTGATGGGAGAAAAAAATGCCCCAGGTGCAACTGCGTGGGCGTAATCGAAGATGCAACGCGTGCGCCGATGCGAAAGCGCACGCAAACGCGCGTGCAAACGAAGTTTTCGACGTAGAAAATGTCGGATGCTTGGGTATGCGCCGTTTGAGGGTCGCAAAATCAGCGATTTCTAATCATGACAACAATTGATGACGTCACGCTTCAACGTGACGCGTGCACCTGAGTCTTTTCCAGACTCGAACTGTGCGGTGTGGTGACAAAACTGCCATATCTACGTACTCGATCCTATTTGGTGCGTCGATGGACGAGTAATAATTGCAGCACGGTAGAGCAATACAAGCAGCTGTTCCATCATCACTTGTAACGCTTGCCAAGGTTTTAGCCAGTGAAACGTGGGCGTGTACCATGACGATGATTACTTTTTTGGCTCGGATTCGAATTTCTTCAATTTTAGCACGATGAAACTGCAATCGCGCGATGTCATACTCCTGCTTCGACTTCTTTGATAAACCCATCTCTGGATCGATGGCGATGCAATGCCAGCTGGTGCGAAGTGCAAACAATGCAGCGGTACGTGGCGTCATACCTTCTCCAACAGATACAAGTGCAATACTTTCATCGTCCGTCTTAAATTCACCAAGGTGCTTTCGGCACGCGTTGAATGCACCAAAACTCTCTGACAACTCTTTTGCGTCCGGAAAAAGTTCGTTCTCCAGTAAAATTATCGAACACTTCGACTTGAGAAACTCGTTCATGTATTTTCTCGACTCGGCTGCCACCACGTTGGGCTGGTTCGGACTTAAGTGTCCGCTTTCTTTTTTCTTGGCTCGAGTCACCTTTCTGTTAGTTCTATAATCGATCGCTCGACTCCTCAATGACTCTGAAGTTTGTGACGTGATGTTGTAGCGTGATTTAAATTTCTTAAATTCCGCCTGGCGGTGAAATCTCTCACGGAGGTGAGACCCAAGACAACTCTGGAACTCCCCTTGCGCGATGTGCACTGATCTGCGCTCACGTGTCATCAAGTATACCCTAAAAGCGTCAAAAACACGAGCTGAATCTAGCCACTCCCCCGCGGGTGCGATTTCAAACGCGAGCGCGTTGAGCCACTCATCCAGGTCGCGGCGGTCGAAGTTAGTTGGGAGGCCACTCTCTCGAGCACGCGCACGCTCGGAAGCCACGACTTCGTCGCGCACACGTTGCGCAGTTACCCAGCGCGGTTCGAGTTCGATTATTTCGACGACGGGTTCGTTCGACATCGATGAGTGCCGACGTAGCCTGTTCTTGCAGCCAGAGGCTACCTGGCTACCTGGCGGACGGCTACTTTTTTAGCGGATGCTACCTGGCGGACGGGGCTACTTTTCAGTGACGTGCCAGCGTTATGTACAATCTATCCCTATCCTAAACCTTTTTAGAAGTAAATTTTTTCAACCACTCCTTCAACTCGTTTTCATCTATCTCTAAAGTGCCGTCTTCACCTTCAGCTAACTGCAAGGAGCCACGAGTAGCACGAGCGTTACTCTGCTCTCCGTCCCTCGTTTTCTCAGCCATGAAATCTTCTACGCTGCCAGGTTCACCAAACCAACCCATTCGATCGGCAATCACGTGCTTGACTTGACATCCCGGACATGTCACGATGACGACACCGTTTTCATACGCTTGGCGACTGAACCCCCGAGCTGCTCGCGTTTCACACTTTGCACAGGTGAACATCATGTACAAGTCTTTTCTCGCGTTCGCTGAAGAGCTCGTACTCGTAGTTTCTTCCGAGGCTATGGACGCCAAGGACTGCGCGGACGCAGGAGGCGCCGGCGCTTTCCTGTCCGTTGAATGTGCACGCGCGGTGCGACGCGTGTGATCGCATCGCGTCCCAAACGTTGCGGTAAAAGCGTGCACCGGAGTTCGAGGTACGTCGCGCGTGACGATGGCAGCTGCGCGCAGAGAGATGTCGACGAGCCTTCGACGCATGCTAAAAACTCTGTTTTGAATTGAGACGACGCGTGGCCTAGGAAGGAGTGCGTAAGTGAGGAAGGTCACAACAAGTTGGCTACACCACTCGAGCTCTTTCAGCTATCAACCTGTTCATTTCTACCATCTCGATCCATCTGCGCTTTGTAATCTCCTTCTCACCGGAAGAGAGCGCGTGGAGACGTGCCATCGTGAGCATTAAATGCAAGACATCTTGCGTGAGACATTTATCATTCTTGCGTGCAGTGATGATTTCAGCTTCAATGTCGGCAGAAGCGTCGTCGGAGATCTTGTGTGCTGTCATCCTCGCCCCTACAATGAAGGTTCGAATGAGTTTCAAATCGTCATCACTCACGTCCACTATTACGGGAGCACTCGTTCTACGCAACGGTATGCTGACATCAACAGGTATAATGCTCTTCGTGTCTGAGAGAACTATCAAGGGGATGTCCACTGGAATGCGCATTTGATGATACTGGAAATCGTACTCAAGATCTTGTAGTGTGGATAACGACTTCAGAGACTCAACATTACGAATGCCGATATGCGTCAATGTTCCTGACTCAAGATTTGTTTCATCTAGTAAAAGAACCGTACTCGCAGCGAGTTGCAACGGCCCAGAACGTAGTCTGTTGTAAACATAGTCCTTCTTTGGTGTCCATGAGCGAGCATTTAACGAAGGTACCGATAACGGAAGATGAGCTAGACTCGGACAAATTTTGCCTACGACTGCCGAGAGAGCTCCTGATATAGCGAGCTCCTCGTTAGAATCCATTTTGCACCCCGAAAGATTGAGAGAGAATTTACCAAGCGTCAGCAAATCTGTTCGCGTATGCACACGCGATATCAATGTCATCAATACCAACTCTGCAGCAAAACTATCACCGCCCAGCGCACCAGAGATCATCTCAAGGAGCTTAGTGCGCGCTCTCTGTGCTTGTTCTAAAGAAATGTCGCGTACTGTTTCCAAGCTATCCTCAAATCTTTCTGTCGGCGTTGAAGCGACAAACGTATTTTGTGAAACCACCCTGTGCGACAAAGCGTGAAATCTAGGTACTAAGCTAGTGACTGGATTGCGTGAACTAACTTCCTCAGAAAACGAAGATGTGGCAAACGCGTCCGCATCGTCATGCTGCATTTCTTGATCTCGCTTCTCAATGCCTAATTCGGGTGCGTAGTACAGCATACCGACAAATTCAACGACATCGTTTAGTTTTAAATTGTCGTCCATTTCGCCGTACACCTTCACGATACACGGCGAGCGCGTCTCTGGAACCAATGGAAAATTCAACAGTTGCTCTATAGATTCTTCCTGCACCTCCCCATCGCCGATTTGCTCCGGCGTATCTGGTGCGATGTGTTCTCCAGCGTTTGCCTTCTTCATACGCTCAATATCAGGCCTTATTAACATCGCCTTAACCTCAGCTGGTACCGTTGGTGATCCTCCATCGCAAGTTTCCATTGAATCCATTTCCCGTACACGCTTTTTTCCGCTATTTCCGTCGATCAAATGTGCAGCCGAGTCACCTTCGTTGTTTCCTTGAGCTCCAACCCACGGCTGCTCGCCTGGAACTGGCACGCAATACAAGACGCGCCTTTCGAACAGCAAAGTATCACGAATTTCGCCGCGAACGTCAACAGATTCCTTAAATTTTGTCGTTACCCAAGTGCCACGCTCCCCTTTATCCTCTTCACCCGTCTTATAGGCGCCAACGTAGTACTCTGGTTCATACATGTCCTGCACTAGTCCACGAAATCTCACCAGTACGTTCTCACGTATCGTCTCGATGCCACCGCTTGCGTTGATTTCCGGCAGCGCGTTGAACTTTATCGCATGCGCGGTTAATCTACGCGTGACTTCACTTATTCCCCAATCTCCATCTCGAGGCGCCTGCTCTTCCGTGAAGGCGGTTCGAAAGCGCTCCTGGATGAAGCCAAAAGGATCTCGAACGAGCGCCTCCACGGGGTCATCATCGTGCAACTGCGCAGCATTCTCCTTAGATATCATTTGCTTTTTTTGTTTTTCTATTTTTGTTTTTTACGCGACGCTTTCGCGCGCGTGAGCTACTGCGGTGAGGTAATCTGGAGTGGTCGAGACCTGCGCAAGCACGCAGAAAGCAAAAAGCAAAAGGATTCGTTCGGATTACGCGACTGTGCTTCGATGCATTAAATGTACAAAACTAACGTAACTAAGCTCTCTTCCTACTTATCATTTATGCTTCTAGACGACAAACTGTCACTCTGGAGTTTGCCCACGTCATAACACGTCCTGCACTGGTTGGCTGAGAAACTCTTCACCAACTGCGCCACTCAAAAAGTAATTTGGAAATTTCTTTACCGCAAGCTTCAAGTCTTTCTTCGCTTCGGGATTGTTGAAATGCCACGCACAAGGAGCCTTACCTGTCTCAACATTATAGACGCGACCGGTTCGTTCATCACGGCGCATCATTCTTATATCCATACCGCCCGGTGAGTGAAGTATAGAACCATCAAGGTCGACTTTGAATTTCTTATCATGCGCCGCGATTCTTGACATGGCGTAAGCCCCGAGACAGAGTTGATCATCGTAAAAACCATCATTCATGCGTTCTATCTTCGCCTTTGCTGTGCTATGATTGAAGGGCTTACAAGAGTAACGGAAACGTGTGTCAGACAAAAGCAACCGAGTTGTCTCGATGAAACTTTCTTCCAAGTAGTCGAAGTACTTGAGTAACGCACTTTTTCGTCCCATCATCAATCCAGCGTTTGGCCAACGATACGGGCGCGGATCCCCATCTCCACGGAACGGTTTGGCTTTAGCGACTCGGCCTATGTCGCCCATGTTGTTCTGTTTATCCATCCAGTCTATGTCTTCTCGCAGATCAAAGTAGTAGCTCATAATCTCAGGATAAAGTTGCGTTTCACCACTTACTACCATATCCGCACCAGTTTGTTCAAATCTTCTAAGGAGTTCTTTTTGCCCGCACGAGAAGAAAACATCACCGGTGTCCGAGGCTACGACAACTGGATCACCTTCCATGTGTTCCAGGTTCGTTCTCAGTCCCATCGTCTTATCCTCCCAATTACTCCACGTCGTACCTTTACCCGTGAGTCTCACGGGTAATCCCCAATGCGTCGCTGACGCCAACCAATACCTCGCGTATTTCTTTACATCGGTTGCGTGCCCGGTGACGAACACCTTGCCTTTGCCCGACTGCGGACTTTCGTGCACGTTTACGTATTTGTTCAAGTTCCAAAACGGTGCCGTCGCCCAGTTTCTCAAAAACGTTGGCACTCGAACTTTCACGTGATCGTGTTCTCTCTCAACTTCTACGGTGGCTCGTCCCGAGACATCTGTGTTCGCGGTCTCCTCAATGAGCTCTAACTGATCCGCCAGCGCCGCACTCGGGGACAACTCTGGCTCAACGCCGAGTCTAGCCTTTCCTCTCGCGGACGGCTGGTTTAATGCGCGAGCGCGAACGATTTCTTCACTGTCGGTTTGATCGCCGTCCGAAACGTCAAACTTGTGCTGCAACCATCGGGCGCCGGCTTGGCGTCCGAGAGACTCCGATCGCACCGCGTCGTGGGCGAGCAAAAACAACAGAGCGGCGACGAGCAGCGTGACCGCGCCGACGGTGGCCACTTTCGTGCGTCGAGGGATCAGTGGTAACGACTCAACGCTTCTACCGTCATCTGTCTTGTCGTCGTGGACGACGACGTCGAGCAAAGGACGCGACTCCGTCGCCATCCTCCCCGATGTGAAGTGTAACACCCCTCGACGAGGGTGGTTGTCCAGGCGTGTCTCGGCGCTCTGAGTGGCAAACTTGCCCCCCTGCGAGACGTTTATCGAGAGGCGTTTATGGATTTCGAGAACGCGATGAGACTAAAAAAGCTACAATTACAAGAATCCAAATCCGAATCCCGTCGATTCGGTCTTGCCGATGGAGAAATGCGCTTTGATCCACTTGCTCGCGGCGTGCTCGGCTCTGTGGCAAAGAATGCGCAGGACGACGTCGGAGTTGAACACGTCGAGTTGATTCGGTGCCGTCTGGACCGTAGAGCCCAGTTGAAGCTTTTCTTTGTCGCTGAGTTCCTGAAAGTTCCTGCACAAATCATCCGTTGAGAGACTCATTAACGACAAAACTGCAGATATTGGCGCAGTGCGAGAGGAAACCGCTTCAACCCCGAGTCCTCTACCACCTGCAACAAAAAAGTCTGTAAGAATCTGCATTTCCTCCTCGAACAGTTCCACATCGTCTGGTACAAAGACACGACTTGGACCTCCGTTCAATAATGCACGCATCCAACCAGACACGACAGCCTCAAGTAGGCACTCTGCGACCGTATTTCGAATTTGACTGTCAAGACGATGTGCTACGTATCCGAGAACACCATCAATGTATGGCAGAATTTCAGTGCTCAGATTATGAGAACTTCTGTGCACACCTTGCGCATAAATATTGTGGGTCACAGCGCCGCTCAAATCACGATATATCACGCTGTAGGCCATGTGATTTGCCACCCGCTGCACACCCTGGCCGAGTGCCTGTCTCGCACCCGCCATCATTCCTTCAAACCATTCGGAACCAGAAGCTCTGTTCCTCGCATTGGGATGCGTCAAGAGTGCAGCGGCACGCTGCATCTCGTGCCACTTGGGTTCAATTTCCTTCTCAAGCGAGCACATCTTATCCATAAGAAACTTCAACGAGATTAAACGAACCGTCGCTGCACCAACGTAACCGTCTTCAAAACGCCCCCTGGGCGGCTGCTCAGGCACAAACTTGGCATGGAGATCAGCTACGATCGCTTTTTTATATCGTGTCATCACTGGTATCGGAGGCACAATACTTCCCGCTTGACCAAGAGAATCGACTGCAGCTCTAGAATATTTCCCGACTGCTGCATCAATACCTTCTGTGAGCGCTCTTAAAGTGCTCACGTGTGCTGGAAGTTTTAGACGGAAGAATCCATCCAGTGTTTCGTTCACGGCCCGTAGAAAGTCGATGGCGCTTGGCACTGGATCGGTGTTTCTAGTTACGTTCCACTTTTCCACTGAAATGCAACGGTAGACTATTTCACCAAGAGCATCCACTTTTTCATTCAACCAGTTGAACACGAGTGCGGATGTGCGTACATCAAGATCCATAGGTTCAACCGCATTTCCACCCGTGGCAACAAGTGCGTTTTGTAAATCTCCCACAGCACGAATGGTTTCTAGGGATTGCACCGTCAACTTTGGTCCAGATTCGAGCCAGGCGAACAAATCATTCCTGAAGCGTTCACCTAATCGAGCTGCAAAACATCCAGTGACAGCCGTATTCATACCGGGAGAATTCGCTATATACCGTTCAAGATGCGCAGAGAATGAGTCCGCAGCCGCCGCCGTCGACTGTGCTATCGAATACAGCGCTATACACGTAGGATCAGTCGAATCTTTCAGGCTCGGGTTCTCCATCGCAGCCGCTCTCAGGCGGTCATACTCAGCACAGGCTGACTTCTGGCAAGCTTCTCGAATAACTTTGGCGCCGTCTTCATTTAGCATTCGTGCTGCGCTGTAAGTTATATCCACGATGATGTCGAATACTTCCGCCTCAACTTGTGCTGCACTTTGATCTTGTTGCGCGGGTGGAGTAACGGTGCGCATGAAGTCTTGCAACATGAATCTACCCCAGTCCAGGAGGGCACGAACCATAACCGTCGTATGTGATGGCATGGTGACGGCTTCATCATGCATCTCCTCACGTGCCTTGATTAAAAGATTCAGAACTGGCGACTCTCCATCGTAATCTACACCCAGTGACTTATACGCAGCAACAGCTTGTTTCGTAACTGCAAACGCAAGCACCACTTTTCTCGTCAATTCGTCCTTTAAACCTAATATGCAAGCAATCGGTTCTAGACACTTTATCGTGTTTGAAGCGTCATAAGCAAGCGTGTAGTCTTCGACTTGGTCGAAAGCCGCACTCAAAAGTTCCATGTACAGTTTGATGCCGAGAAAGCTCGGGTAGTGAAATCCACATTTCTCATCTAAAACGGATTCAATCATCTCGACGGCAGATTCCACCCAGGTACTATCGACTTCGGCGCTTGTTAGCATTCTATTTATCTCTGATAACGTATTCTTTGCATTTAGCTCAAGATATTCGGCATCCGTTTGCTCCTTCTCTGCAGGTTGTTTCTCCTCAGAGTGCTGTAACGACCAAAGCAGCTCACTCATAAGTCTGCACCGCCTTTTGTAAAATTCCGCATCTTCACATAGATTTCCATCTCGTATCGCAGAAAGCATCATCCTCAAATGGAGGCGTGCTGAAACACCTTCCTGTTCAATTGATGTTTTGCAACTTTCTGCATGACGAATTATAGACAGTGCGCGCTCCTGGCCTATATCCAACGCGATTCGAACTGCCTCTAACTGTTCACTGTCTGAACTTGAAACCGCAACAATATCAAACGCTACCTCACGTAAATCGTATTCATTCATGGGCGCGTATGAATCCGGCAGTCTAAGTTCAGATGTAATCATATTGGCAGCTGTGTCTGCTCGAGCACGAAGTGAGTCGATTGTTTTGCTTACTCCTGGATTTGGATTCGTTGACTGTCCGTTCACTTGTGCCATACTCACATCCTGCTCATTTACAATGTGATTTGCGTACACGTTCGATGTATCCGTGCATTCTTGATGTCTCAACACAGTGTTTGTCTCTGCGTGCACTGAAGCTGTTGGTTTCTCTTCGTGTGCTGTTTGTTGAGCTGAGCGTCTCGTCTCTGCCGACTCAGTGATGGCGTGACTCAAGTCAACAGATTCTCCACGGCCCAATCGTTCTATCAAGCTCGGGACGTCGATCTCACCAAAGTTGACGTCTTCGACAGCTATCCCGTTCGGAAGAACGATCTCCAGACGCTTCACGTCGAGGATGTATGACAGCATCAGCGCATTGTCTCGCTCGAGTCTGACCAGGCGCTCGATAGAGACCGTCGCATCATTTTCGCTCAGATACTCATGCGTGGCATCCATGCTGTCAGCTGCAAGAGTCCGTCCGGGTTCTGCCGTTCAGCGTGCGTCTGACGGCTGACTTGCCGCAGTGCACCAGTCTAGATGCCCAACGCGTACGTCAACCAGAGAGGAGCGCTGGCTTTTGGAAATCACGAATATTTCGATTTACATGCAGTGTTTTTTTGTCTATTCAAAGACATAGTTCGAGTTGATGGCGAGCACTCGCTCTTCAATCGCTCGCCGACGCTCGCGTGAAGCTACTTCGACGGGATCCAACTCTGCACCGTCCTCTGCCAACATTGGTGCTACTTGCGCCTCCTGCACAACCACGAGCGTCGTCTCTCTCTTGATGAGATGACTGATAATGTTTCTGACCTCTTTATACTCTGACAAAAGTTGCAAAGGATCGGAAACACCGGACGGAACGACGACATTGTCTATGTACCAACTTATCAAATCCTTCTGCAACATGCCGGCTTCTGTGCCATCTTCTTGGCTGTCAAGCTCGCGCTGTCGCATGTGTCGCAGTAGAACTTGCTTCACTTGATTATACCTGTCATAACTCACCGTTGCCTTTCGTGTCTCACGCACTGGTTCTGGATCAGACGGTGCTGGAACATCACCGTCATCTCCAGCGCCCACCTGCTGTTGCGCTTCGCGTTCTTGTGCTTCACGCTTTGCTCGCAGACTGGCGAGAACCTGCTCTGGTAGGATCGGATCGCTGGTGTCGTTCTCTAACTCCATATCATCAGCATCGATTTGCACGGCACGCGGCTCAACTGCTATGATGGACTCTGATAACAGCCTTCTAGCTTCTCGCACATGTTTTGGGTGCACCTCTGCGCGACAGTGAAGGCGCGCAAGCGCCTCCGACAAGCGCACAATAGCTTCCAGCTGTCGGACAGTGATTCTGTACGCAGTTTGCGTCCCCGGTTGTCCGTCTCCCGTTCGAAGGCTGACGTATGCATTGACGATTTCTTTTTGTGCATCCGGAGTCATTTTTGGTTTGATTGTTCGCGCATACCTGATGTATCGTTGGAGTTTTTCCAACGAGTAATCCACGTTGACGGCGGTCTCACGTTTTTGGTGCAAGCTCACGATATGACGAGCCAGTGTATAATCGTGGAATTCATCTGGTTCGTCAATCATAACGTGTACCAGATCGAAACGTGAAAGGATCGCGGGAGGAAGCGAGAGATTGTGTCTCAACCTTTTACTTCGATCGTAGCGTCCCCCGTTTGGATTGGCTGCAGCTAGAATACTCGTTCTAGCGTTAAGGGACGCGTGAATGCCAGCTTTCGCGATACTGATGGTCTGTTGCTCCATCGCCTCGTGGATCGCGACTTGATCTTTCACGTCCATTTTATCAAACTCATCGATACAGCAGATACCATTATCTGCAAGCATGAGAGCACCAGCTTCAATGCAGTATTCACCCGTCTCCACGTCCTTTGCAACCGTTGCCGTTAGACCAGCCGCGGAAGAACTTTTCCCTGAGGTATAAACTGCGCGTGGTAAGAATGCTGTGATGTACTTCAAAAACTGGCTCTTAGCGCAGGACGGATCACCAACAATGAGTACGTTGATATCGCCTCTCAATTTGGTTTGACCGGTATCTTTGTGCACACCACCAAATAACATCAGGGTGATCGCCCGTTTGATGTCAGCGTGTCCATGTACGGTCGGTGCGATAGAACGAACAAATTTATCGTATAAATGAGGATCTTGAGCCATCTCTGTGATCTCGCGTTTCTCTTGCGACGAGAACGTTTTCACAATTTCTTCCTCGTCTTCACCTCGCACGTCAATCGATCCACCAGCGGTAGGTTCGGTAGTGCTCACAACGCTTTGAGCGACGAAAACCATTCGATAAAACAACTCTCTGCAGCCAAGCTGACGCAGACCAGTGATACCATCGCTTCGTCCTTTAACAGAGGACTGGAGTTCGGTGCGATCACCAGCCATATTCTTGGGAGCAACTTCTGGGACCACAAGTAAGGTCCCCGTGAAAATTGCTTTGTCACCGGCTCGTGCCTCCTCCACGATCTCGTGACGCAAAATTACATCCATACTTCTAGGTAATGAACCAGCTGGAACCTCATCCGCGTTCTCCTGGACACGCACTCGTTGCCAATCCACAAATTTACAACCGTCTCTCTCGAGAGTCCATTTATTCCTGTTTCCACACGTCTCACTCAGGCAAATGGACGGTTCTGTGTATCGACACTGTTGTTCAACGTTGGGTACTAAACAGCCGCATTCTCCACACTTAAAACATCCCAAGAGCAGCTCTGGGCGAACATCAGACGTTCGCGTGACTGTTCCGCTGAAACTGGTGAGCTGACCAATATTGTTCGCCTTCAAACTTCGTAAACGATCAACGCGCGGTAAATTCACAAACTTGACCCAAAACTCCTTCTCTATTCCACCTCCGTACCGGATCAAGTCCGGGCGATGTTGTCGCACGAACATACCCACGGCTTCGTTCAAGAAGGGCTGGTACATGTAGAAGTTTGCCTGTACAGCCTCTGTGGCGAGCTCGTCGTCGGTAGCCATCAGATGCGAAAAGTCCACCGTCAACGTCGTTCTGTTGTCCATATAATCTAATGCTTCCACGTACACTCTCCGACGAGCCTGCCGAGCCTCATCACGAAACCCTGGACTCAACAACGGTCCGTCCTCGAGTCCGTCCTCGCTCGGGTCGTACACGTACTCGTTCAAAAATGACAAAAACCTCCTCCGCACCTCGTCGCTTCCCTGCACATTCACGTTCACCGACGTCATCGCGACCGTCCACAACCTTCCACGACACCCGTCGACGATTTCGCGCCTCACGAGACGATCGCGACGCGTGCTTCACCACCGTTCGCCTCCGGTTCGTCCCGGTCGTGCGCCTCGATCTCGTCGAAACAAAACAAACACCCACCCGTCGCGTCGCGTCTCGCTCCCGTTCGATGGACGCCTCGATCTCGACGCACCGCCGGCGACGCGCTCTCTCTCTCTCCCTCTCGATTGTCCTCGCGTCTCACGTCTCGTCGCGTCGCGTTTCGTCGCTCCGCGTCACCGTCTCGCGTCTGTCGCGTTTTTTTGAAAAAAATCCTCTGGTGACTCAGTGACGGCTGTGCGCGTCGCACTCGTCGTCGTCCGTCGACCGTCGATGGTGAGCGCGTGCGATGAGGTGCGTCGAACGTGTGGAGAGGTGACGCGCCGAGCCGAGCGCGCGCGCGTGTCGGAACGCGCCGTCGATGCGTTCGTGGACGCGCTGCCGGAGGCGGACGTGACGAGAATCCGGGCGGGCTGCGGCGCGTTTGACGCCGATGGGTGGCACGGTGACGGCGAGAGGGAGGGGTGTACGCGCGACGATGAGACGTTAGCGATGTTTACGTTGTGCGTCGACGCGATTAATTTTTGTTTCTGGCCCGATCACGACGGCAAGGGTGAGGAGAAGCTCGAGTACGAGCACCTGACGAGAGGCTTGCGCGCCGCGGGAGAACGCGATCCAGGCGTTTTAACGACTGCGCGTCTGAGAAATCTCACGGGAGAGGAACTACGCTCGATGATATCGTGGCCGAGACCTTTGCCCGGCGAGGAAGAGAGGGCCCGCTTGTTGCGAGAAATTGGTGAAGGACTGGAGACGTACTTTGACGGTTCCGCAACGAAGCTCATAAACGCCGCCGGGGGGTCCGCAGCGAAATTAGTCGACTTGGTCGTGCGATATTTTCCTGGATTTCGCGACGAGAGCGTGTACCGAGGTAGACAGGTATTTTTCTACAAGCGGGCACAGATTTTCGTGGGCGATCTGTGGGGCACCTTTCGGGGCGATGGCTTGGGCCGATTCTCAGACATTTTCAAGCTGACAACGTTTGCCGATTATCGCGTGCCGGTAGCCCTGCGTGAGTTCGGCATATTAGAATACACGGATGAAGTTAGAGATGCCATAGTCGCAAAAGAGGAGATTCCTTCGAACAGCGAAGTTGAGATCGAAATACGAGCCGCCACCGTCGTCGCGGTGGAAGCAATTCGGCGACGTTTCGAAGAACGTCACTCGACGCCGGTGAGTAGCGTCGTCATAGATTGGTTGTTGTGGGAGATGGGCGAGGCGAAGCGAGAGAACTCGCACGAACCGCATCATAGGACCCGTACAATCTTTTATTAAATCAATTAATGTCGTAGTCAAATTACGCGTCGTTGCGCAAATCTTTCCGTGAAGCGAACGTGCAGTGAAACGCCTTCAGTGGATGACTCGCGCGCGTCGGTGAGGCGCGCGCGTGAGGATGTCACCAGCACCGCTCTTCCCCGTAGACGTGGACGACCCCCCGAGAAATCGCGTCGATGTTTCCGCGTCGCGCGAGGAAAGCTCTGAGCGGTGGTTACGACTGCACTCTTTCCAATCGCACGCGACCGAGCTTTCGAGGGACGAGACCGGCGATAAAACGAGGGAGCCCGCGCCGTCGTGTTCGGACTCTCGTTCGGGTGAATATTCAAAGCGACGAAAATGCGCGAGGAGGAAGGAGCGGGAGGAGAGGAAGGAGCGGGAGGAGAGGAAGGAGCGGAAGGAGCGGAAGGAGAAGAGACTAAAAGAGGAAAAGAAGCACACGAGGCGCGAGGTGCGCGACGACGAGTGCATCGGGATTCATGAACGTGACGCAAAGACTGATACGATGGAAGAAAACCGTGATCGATCGCATCGTGAACGACGCAGTCAAGCGACGAAGTCGTCCGCGATGGATCGGCTACAGCATGTGAGTGGGACGTACGAAGACTGCCGCCGAGAAGTCGACAATGCGGCTTACGGAGGTCTTTCGCGTGCGGTCAAATTCAGACGCGTCATAGATCTGGCCACGCAGTGGTATAAAGATGCTGCAAAAATTAGAGGTGACTTTCACGGTCTGCAGTTGACGGGGAAACGTGACCAAAAGAAGGAAAGATATTTCACGCGTGGCGCCACGGCGCAGAAAACTGAACAGGAGACTGTGTGCCTACGAAAGAGTGTGTTGAATGAAGTCAACCATCCCGGTGAAACCTCGGACTTCTTGAAGCTACCCGAAGGAGGGTGTGAAGAACGAGTACGTGACGACGATTTCGAGAGCTTGAACGCCAGGCTCATGCAGAAAACAAAATCACACAATGAAAATATTCGTGCGAATCCAGAGAACATTGCGCTGTGGATAGAATTCGCACAGTTTCAAGATGAATTCGCAGCACTTACAAGGAAGAAGTCAGAAATCTTTCAAATGATCGATAAGAAAATCGCAATCTTGGAGGATGCTTTGCGATATCATCCACATGAGTCCACTCTTGTCATCATGTTACTCAATACGTACGAGAAGGTGGAGGAGTCTCCGTCAGTCAAGTCGCGTTGGGAGTATGCGTGCGCTCAAAATCCAGGAAGCCCTGCGATTTGGAACGCGTTCATTCGATACTGTCTGCGAGATTTCACTAATTTCAGTGTAGACGGTGTGCGGAAAGTGTACAATAACGCGCTCAGCTCTTTGGTCTCTGCAAAAGATGAGCTCAAGCGCAAGCAAGGAGTTGTGTCAATAGATGTCGCACAACTTGAGCGCGCGATCGTCGGGTTGATAATCGATATTTGTTCTTTTGACATTCAGTCAGGCTCAACGGAGCTCGCCGTAGCAAGAATGCAAGCTGCGTTGGAGTTTTGCTGCCTCTCTCCAAAGACTGCACAGTCTGAAGACGAGTTGCTTGACATGTTTGAATCCTTCTGGGAATGTGAAGAACCTCGAATAGGCGAACCAACGGCCAAGGGCTGGAGTGATTGGATGACCAAAAACCAAATGCTCAAAGACACATCGCACCACATCAAGTCTCGGGTACACAAAAATCAAGCGCCCCGAGAGGTTCCCCCTCCACCTGAAAGTGCAACGGGTCAAGCAAATGTCATCCTCAGTGGTGGATGGGAACATTTCGAGGAAGACATAGAGTCAGAAGAGGAAGAAGTAGACTATCAAGGAGAGATTAATGACTCACACGACCTTTCGCGCCTCGAAGATCAGCTCTATTCAGCGAGCGATGTAGAGATAGATGACGAGATTCTTCACAATTGGGTCGTAAAGGAATGGAAGCGCAGTCTAAAACACTGGAAGCCAACTCGATTATTAGATACTATCGAGGGAGGAATGGACGCACCCACGTCATCGAAAGTTTGCTTCGATGACGTTAGAGATGGTTTAACTCGCCTTGAAGATGAATTTGCAAGAGAAAAATTGTGGACACAAATGCTTCGTCTCGTCGGTGCGGTTGAAACGTTGCCAACTGATTTGGACGAAGATGAGTGTCTAAATCTCAGGGAGAGTGCCTTTGGTCCGTATAGAGATGCTTTCGATTTGTTTAATGGAAGAGCATTGAATCAGGAAGTACCTTCATGGTTCTCTTCCACGGATGGACTCGAGTGTGCATGGCTCTCTGGTGAGTCCGGGAGACGTGCATTCGGAGCAAATGTTTTTCGAGTTTTCGCAAGTCACGATCCAACAACACAATCTTGTCGAATAGTTCAGACAAAAGAGGAGGCAAAAGAATTACTTGCGGGTAGTTATGGCAACTCTTTGAAACTTTGGTCCCATCTTGCAGAAATGGAGTGGAAATCTTTAAGAAGTGCTTCTGCACGCAAAATTTATACAAAAGCTTTTCACATTGCGCTCTCATCAAAGATGCAAGATATTTCTCATTTGGCATTTTCGTGGGTCAGCTGCGAACTTGCGACGCAAAACCACGAAAGCACGAATGCGGCATTGAAAATACTGCTGGCGTTAGCATTCTTGGGGACGGACCAAGAGATCACTCTTGAGAGCGCTCCAAACGACGCAGTCAGTTTTCTACGTGCGGACAAGTTCTTCAAAGAAAAAATGATCTTCGCCTTTGCAGGAGGCGGTGCGTGGCCAGATGACAGAAAACTGGGATTGCTGCCTCATGGCGTCGCTTTAATTCTCTGTTTTGCAATGTTTAAAAAGTTGACGAAACGATGTTTCAATGACATTGATGATGCGCTTCGGTTGATTCCGAGAGACGTACAACGAGGCGAAGAGAATGCGTGCTTTTGGCACCAGCTGCATTTAGATCTTTTACAGATGAGACCTATTGCGACTCGTCGCGCAAGTATTCAATATGCACTGGAAAATTTCCCGAGTTCTCCCATTTTGCTACTCAAACTCGCAGAGCTTGAATTAGAGGTGCAAGGTACACAACGGATGCATCGATACTTGGAATTGAAATTCGAGCGTAAGAACGCTCTCGTTCCAATCCTGTATGCCTTGGGCTTGGAAGCGAATAAACCCTTCGCATCGAACCCTCGAGCTGTCTCGATCTTTGAACGAGCGCTCGAGCACACGAAATCCACCGCTCACTCACCAATGTTGTGGCTATTGTATATGCGTGCATACCTCGTGTCAGGTCAGCTTTCGAGCGCAAAAACTGTATTCTTGCGGGCAATCAACGCAGTTCCTTGGAACAAAACGCTATGGCTGGTTGGTATCGATTCTTTACAGAAAGTGATGACAGTAAAAGAGAGAGTCGCAATTCTAGACCTCATGCGGGAAAAAGGAATCTCCATGCGAACAGATATGTTTGAGATTCAACTCGAAGCATGTTACCGTCAAGCGTGTGCATACGTGAAGACTACGTCGTGAGAGATTGTGCTCACCTAGTGCGATGACGTCGTCGAGTCAAATACTACTACTACAAGTACCGGTATCATACTAGTACATAACATTGATTACACTCTGTTCCTTCTACAGTGCTTTTGTCTTCTATTTGCCGTTTTCCAGGAAAATATACCTCCACCGCTGCGCACACCACACGAGAAGAGGACACGCACCCGCTACAACTACCCAGAAGCAATACCAACGCATATCTTTAGAATTCGTAGGCTCTTCAAATATTTTCTCTGGGTCTTGGTCTTCAGGATCATAAAAATCTCCAAACTCCCACAGAATGACCCCAACAGACCACGCAAACAACGCCAGGGCGTACTCCACACTGTGACTATGTGGGCGAGTGCAGAATATACGAATCTGTACAAATAGATAGTACGTCGACTGCACGATGATGATGACAGAGAATAGCCACCACATGAGGAGGATGCAAAGTCTTGATGTCGCACTGAAGCTATAATACACAAAATTCACCAAGTCGTGCGCAGCCCAGGATAAAATGACAACCGATTCAAACGCATCCGACAAAGCTCGCGCGCTCATGTCTCCCGTGCCAACGACCAGGAATGAGAGCTGCACCGTCTCGATCAGAATGCTCAATGCGAAACAAACCATGCACCACACCTTCAACAGCGCGTGCGTCGAACCGAGGACATCCATCCACACCCAGACTGTGTTCGCACCGACCAACCACAGAAACACCGCCAACGCGTGTGGAAAATCTTTCGCACCCTCTTGCCACGAGGCCCACGCGCTGTGAGTAAAATAGACGCACACAATCACCATCGGTGCGAACACCCATTCGCTCTCTTGCGACCAGAGTGTATCCTGTGCAATCCAAGCCAGAACGGCCGCGTGTTCCCTCGCCTGCGCCGAACGCAATGCTGTCACCTCCTTCCATGCCAATCTTTCTCCACTCTCTTCGTCTTTATCCTCCATTTCCATGGGTTCAGCTCTCGTGAGCATCTTCGGCACGAGCGCCGCCAAGTCATCCTCATCCGCATCGTCAACACCAACATCATCTTCCCGCTCCTCGACCGTCTCACCCTCTCGTTCCGTCATCGCCACAGCCTAATCCGATCACCGCCACGCCGCGTGCTCTTCACTGAATCACCACTCGTCCTCGTCTTCCCTCCGTCGCGCCGATATCCCTCGCACCGTTCGGTTCGTTCGGTTCGTTCGGTTCGTTCGCTCGCTCGCTCGCTCGCGCTCGTCAAAAGCGCCTCCGCCCGTCTCCTCGCGCGCGTCTCACCGCCGCGCCTCACCACCGCTCGCACCGCGGCGTTCCCTCGTTTTTCGCGCGCCGCGCCTCGACGTCCCCGTCGCCGTCACCGTCGACGAGGACGGCGACGAGGACGACGCGACGCGTTTTCACCATCCCGACCGACCGACGACGCGATCTCGACGACGATCGATCGATCCGATCCGATCGACTCTGACACCGAAAATCGATCGAGTCGGTCGTGGTCTCACCGATCGATCGATCGATCGATCGATCGATAGGTCGCGAGCTCGAAATCCACGACGATGGATGGGTGCGTGGGTGGGTGCGCGGCGCGCGCGTGGACACTCTGGTGCGCGCGCGAGACGAGACATGGCGGCGGAGGCGCGAGGCGCGGATGCGGACGAGGTGCTCGTCGTCGCGCTTCGCGCGGCGGGAATCTCGGAGACGCTGGATGACGTGCGCGCGTACGAAGAGAATGCGGGCGAGTTGGCGCGCGTCGTGCGCGCGTGCGTCGTGCGAGTGGACGAGACGTGGCGGGGAAGGCTGGCGGAGACGTTTCCGAGCGACGATGAGGGCGTGGGGGAGCGGTTTCGATGCGCGGGGGCGTACGCGGAGGCGATGCGAGGGATCGGGTACGAGGGCGAGGACGGGGATGGGTTCGGATTTCAACAGTTTTTGTATCCGACGGAGGCGAGCGCGCGCGGGATGTTGAAGTTTTTATTAGAGAAATTGCCGAGGAAGGAGACGGAGGTGGCGATGCGAGGAGACGTTGGAACGTCGACGAGCGATGGGGCGGTGAGCGGAGAGGGACGGAGGAACGATCGAGGAAGGGCGAGGAGAGCGGTGACAAAATCGACGCGGACGGGCGAGGCGTGGGGGAGGGCGCAAACGTTGGCTGGGTTCGCTGGGATCGCGGCGGCGGCGAGCGCCAAGAAGAGAATGGACGATTTCGAAGAGGCAAAAACGTTTCGGAGCGTTCGCTTGGAAACGACCGCCGAGGGTGGTTTTTTCGGGAATTTGCGCGATTCGGAGTTGAGTGCGTTGCCGTCGATTTTGGAATTTTCCTCTCAAAGTCGAGCCGAGACGGAGCGAGACGAAGACGCGCAGCGATTGAGATTTGGCGGGATCGAGCGCTTGGAAATCATCGGACCCGATGGACAACCTTTCGATTTACGTAAAAGAGGGGGATTGCGGGGTTTGATTGCGGAGATATTCGCGCTCGCGTTGAGAGGAGGATTTTATTCGGAGCAGCACGTGAGAAAAGCTCGACGCGATCTCGGCGTGGCGCCTATACGCGAGTCCAAGGTGATTGAAACGGCGGAAAAAGTAGAAGAAGACGCTATTGACTCTCTCGAGGGACGTCTCAGCGCTCGCGAGCGTGCCATCGAAGATATACAGCGCAGCATTGATGAGGCAACATCCGTCGTTTCTGCGGTGGATGACGAAATCGCTTCGTGCGCTGACAGGGTGAAAGAAGCGATGGAGGCGACCGAGGAAAAGCGTGCGCTCACCGCTGACTTGGAGTCGAATTATTTGCTCCACAAACAAGCGCTGGGCATAGTGATTAGCTCGGAGCGTCCCGTTGAAGAGAGCGAAGCAGAGTTGCATAAGGTGCTCGCCGCGGCAAAGGAGAGAATGGAACAACTTCAAAAGGAGTGGGAGGCAGCGAAAGCTCCACTCGTGCAAGCCATCGACGCACACGCAAAAGCTGCTGATGAAAAGCGTGCGAATGCAAAGATTCAACTGGAAGAGATTGAAAAGTGGCGCTCAGAAGGGAAAGAAACGAGTACTCTGTTGCGCGCAAAAGAACACGAGCAGAGACAACTTCTTGAAGAGTATGAATCTGCTCCTAAAAATGTGCATCGTCCTTCCTTCGTTCGTCGAGTGAATGAAATCATAAAGAATATCAAGAAGCAGGAGGGTGAAATCAACAAAATAGTCGGCGATACGCGCACCGTTCAGCGCGAGATCCAGTCTGCGCAGGAGTTGCTGGAGAGAACGTACACCGTCGTCGAAGAGACTCTTTTCAGAGAGGCTCGATCGGATGACTTGTGCAGACAAGCTTACAAACATCTCCACGGCATGCATAGTGGCTTTGCCGATCTACTAGCGAAAGTTGAAGCGACTGGGGCCGCTCGTCGCGCGCAGAACGACTTACAGCGCAAGTTGACTGCCCTCTCAAAGCAGCCCAACAACTCAGAGAGAGTGGCGCGCGACTTGAGTTTGATACAAGAACAAATTGTGGAGCTTGAGGCGAAACTGTCTTCCGCCGCTTAGGTTAAATCTATTGTAGTCATTATACATTCTATCACGCAAACAATGCGAATCACTATAAGATTTGGTACTGACTGTACAAAATCTGTCTGATGTCAAAGTAATCCTGAGATAACGAGCCTTCGACAACGAGTTTTTCCCCATCTTTTCTTACGGTGACGCGACCGTTGGCGCAAACTAACACGCCATCGGCGAATTCTGCCGCAATTCCTTGCTGTGCTAGCGCTTGTCGGAAATCTGACAATCGAAGATCTCCCAAAAACACCGAGCCAGGTTGCGATGAAGCCTTTTTCATTATCGCGTCGTTTGTCGTCACAAGAGCCGTACCATCGGCATTTGAGCTCAAATTGGAAACAGGAAGTAGCATCGGAGCACCGCCTTCTTCCAAGGCTTTACCAACGATACCATTTATCCAACCGACCTTGTAGCCCGCCATATCACGCATCTTCGCCTTCTGGAAGAGTGCGTCGGAGACACGAATCTTGTAGGTAGCTGACGCTGAAGTGCATTCAACCGTCTTCCCAACATCAGGATCATCGATTTCAACACCGGTTAAACTGCTGACAAGTTGATCTTTCAACATTTTCGTTTGTTTGGCGTTTCCATGCACTAAAACAACCCGTCGCGGAGCAGTTTGCGTGATGAGAGTACGAACGCTCTTTCCATCCGCTTTGCCCTCGAAGTCTACGTTGAGGATTGTGGCACGAATTATCACTTCACGCGTCTCAGAAACAACCTTTGTAGGGACTTCATGTATCTCTTCTTCTTCCTCGACTTTCTCTTCCACTTTCTCTTCCATCATCGGAGTATCGCGCACTGGCTCCAGAGACGTACCGCTCGCGTTCTGTGAGATGCGATGAAACATTTCGATATCAATTTCCTGTCCATAATCGGTCATTGTCGGTTCCCACACCTCCTCCGGAAACATGGGTCCACCAGACGTCATGATAGGGGTGAATCCCTCGGTTAACGTTTCGCGCCGCCGCAAATCAGCTTCCTGAGTTGAACCAACCGTAGTTACTCCGAAGAGAACATCCATGGGTTCTGCTTCTTGCTCTACTGGTTTTATATCGGCGACTTCTTCGGTCACAGGTGCCGATGCGGGCTGACTATCCTGTTGCTTCTTTTCTTCACTCGTATTCAATTTTCGAGAGCTTTCGTGTTCGGCGAGCTCGTTGCCTTCGAGTGGCACTCGTCTAGACAATGTCAGTTTCACCTTTTTCTTCGCTGCTGCCTTTGAGCTAAGCTGCAAGACTTGCTCTGTGAGCGAGCCATGGTCTGCTTGACCCGTTAAGATGACCAAGTTGCTCTTATCTTCGGCCCATTCAGCGAACAGATGTCTGGCCGGTCCCGCTTCTAAGCTGCCGAAGGATGCTAGCACCACCTTCGGACCAGGTGGCAAATCTTTGAGCTCATCCAGGGAGTGACACAGAGTGAGAAACTTTGTGTTGAATGGGTTCTCACGCTTGCGTTCGAACGCATTCGTGACGTGATCACCCATCCATTCTAAGTGCGATTTCGCAAAGTCAATCGTGTTGTACGCCACGTTCGTCAAGAGGACTATCTGATAGGAGCCCAACTGCCGTTGCGCCCACTTCTCTTCGAGCATCAAAATCAGCTCGAGCACTCGGCCCGCGGGATCGATTGGAATGAGCACATTTCCATTCATGCGCAAACTGGATAAAATCGAATCAACTATCTTTGCGTCTCTGGTGGTTTTGTTGGGTACTTCTCGCTCGATACTGCTTGCATCTGTGATCAGTAACGCCGGTCTGTGAATGGCATCAAACGAAGTTCCGTTCAAGTGTCTCTCCTTGCGTACGTTATAGTCCACCGCATACACAACGTCTTCTGCATCCTTGCCTATTTTCCACACCGCTCCACCGAGAGTGTGTCCCGCGGCGTAAGCCATGACAGATATTCCATCCCCCCTTCCTCGCAACATGGACAGCTGCATGTACTTGACCGGCACAAACGCGGCAAACGCAGTGTCCACATCGTCCAGAGAAAAAACGTCTTGAAAGTCGCCTTGATCTTGCCTCGTCAAAAAGTGATCATACATGTACATCTGTCCCATTTTATGCACGGGAAGCGTCGCGTAGACCTTGCAATTCATGCCCAACTTCCCAAACGCGTAGGGCAGCGCTCCCAAGTGAGCAGTGTCTGGATGCGAGATCAAAACCGCATCCACATCCTGCGCAATCGCCGCCAAAGGTGCAAGCATGTCGACATCAAATTGATCGTTCCATCCGCAGTCCAGCAAGATGTTACACCCATCTATGGATACGTGGTAACACATCGGTTGTTCGCCTGTTTCGCGTTTTCACCGTCAGTCGACGAACGTTTTCAAAGATCACACCATCGAGAGCGATTACGAAGAGAAGGCGCGTGCGCACCTTTCACCCCATACAGTGGCGTCACTAGCACCTTATTCCCCCGTTCGACCTCCTTCTTCTTCACGGCGGCGCCCTCGACGACGTCCATAGGTGCGTCTGCCGTCATGCCCGCCTCGTGAATTCAACGCCGCGCGAGCCCGTTTGGGTCCAATCTCACCCCCGAGCGCGTTCGCGGAGACTCCGAACGTGCGCGCCAGAAAGTATTCGCCGCCGTCCGACGCCCTTCGCCCCCGGCGCTCGCTCCCGAGTCGAGCAGTGAGGTTCGTGTCGCGATCGCGGGCGTAGCGCTGACCTGAGACTGGACGACCGACGGCACACTCCCACCCGCGCCCGCGGTCCGCAAGGCGATCGGTCGAGCGAATCGACAGATCGGAACAGATCGCGAGAGTCACGACTCGGAGCCATCGCGCGCGCGCGTTCGACGAGCGATTCCTCCGTCGTGAAGAAAGATGTCGTCCATGTTCGGGAGCGTCGGTGGTTGGTTCTCGTCGACGAGCCAAGGCGCGGATAAACCGTACGTGCGAGCGCGCCGTGAGGGAACGCGTCGTGTGTTTTGATCCCGTCGCGCGGGGCCGTGTTCTCGGGCGTCGGACGCGACGCGCGCGACGCTCGAGCGAACCGAGCGAGAAGATCGTTTGTCACTTCTCGGAAGACTGACGGATATGTTTTCCCGCTCGCGTAGAGAGACCGATCCGACGAAGCTGTTCCATGAATTTCCCCATCCCGAAAACTGGAAATCTATCGTGGATGAATTAGAGGGACGATTCGGTGACGGGGCGAAGGATGTTCCGGAGGGGATGTGCCCGCTCGGTAACAGGCGTGCGACGTTGCGCAGGTTTCTTGTGGCGCGCAAGTATAGCGTTGATGATGCCGAAGCCGCGCTCAGAGAGGCGATTGAGTGGCGAAAAACGGTTAAAATTGGTGATTGCGTCGGAATTGACGCAATTTTAGGAAAGGAACCGCGTTGGGACTTGCTTGCAGACAACCGTAAAATCATGACGGGTACTCCGTTTTTGTGCTACACAAAACAGGGCTTCCCCGTGTATCTTTTGCGTTTGGGAAAAGGTGATTCGGCTTTGACGACGTCGGCCAGCGAAGAAACGCATGTGTATTCTACGATTGTGCGAGGCGAACACCTGATTCAATCGATCATCCCCGAAGCTACCGCACGCGCGAAAAAACTTGCCGCCGAGGGTAAGATACAGGAGGCGGCGTGTGCGGACCACGACGGCTTGGTGGACAAGCAAGTCGTCATCATTGATATGGAAGGAGTCGGTATGACTGCTCTTAGAGCTCTGTATGTGCTGAAGACAATTAATAGTGTCGCTTCACACAACTACCCAGAACTCTCGAAGGCAATTTACGTCGTGAATGCGCCTTCGGCGTTTGATTACTTATGGAGCGCGGTGAAGCCCCTTCTCGCCGTGCACACGCAGCACAAAATCAAAATATTCAGTGAACGCGAGCAGCAGTACTCGGGTTTGCAACGCTTGCTCGAGGATGAGGATATTCCAGACTTCCTCGTGCCGGAGGGTCATACACACGGCGCTAAAGATACGGTGACGACGGTGGACGGTTTCTTGCCTGATACAGTCAAACAGATGGATGAATGGCTCAAGAGTCTCAGCAGTAACGGAACCGGAGATGAAGAAAAGAACGATGAGGAAGTGAGCGCCACGATCGAAAAGATGAGCGCGATTGAAATCAAGGAAGACTACGCCGCAGCTGACTAAGTAAACTTGCAAAAACAATTACAATTGATTCACCTCTACGCGCCTCTACGTCGCCTCTACGCGCAACAGATCCATCGCCTCTAAGACTGTGTCTTCCACGCCCGTGAGCCCACTCAACGGTTTGCCACAAAATGTCATCCCAGTCGCTTCTAATAATTCGTGCAGTCTGTTGCTGTCGAACAGATATAAATATGCCACGAGCGCCTCCAACGCGCTTGCATCTCTATGTATGTCCCCTTTATGTCCAGATCGCGATTCGTGCCCAAAATCTCGCCCCCACTTTAGTACCGAGAGCTCTTCATCCGTCATAAAGTCTTGTTCGAGCAAGCGGTTGAGGTGTGCGTGCATAGCCTTTGCGCTGCACCAGCCCTTTGAGACGCCATCCTGTGGTCGTATGGCTCTTCCCGACGTGCTCGCCGTCTCGCTCGACGTGACGCGCTTCAAAATCATGTGTTGCCGAGCGTACAATTCCCACACCGCATCGCCGAGGTACGTGAAAGCGAGCGCGACGGACGGGGAGCGGTCGACGAGCGGCTGCGGAATCTTTTCAAGAGTCAAGCCGCCTCGCCCGGAGCGATAGCTCAGCGTCTTCTTCGACGCGGGGACGGGCGGTGTCTTTTTCTTTTTACCGGAGTTACCACACCGCACGTCGAGAAGCGCTCGCGCGCTTGACATCGCGGCGAGCGAGCTTCTGTGACGCGCTTTTTTACCCGTTCTCGTTTATGCAGAAATTCCTCGTGTGGTTACAAGTGTGTGCTAAGTTCGTTTAGTCAGCCTTCGCCGGCGTCTCGTCTTCTTCGTCTCCAAGTCCCCAGTCTTCTTCGGCACCGTCTGCGGCGGCAGGTTCGGAAGCTTCCTCCTGGGTTCCTTGCGCTGCGACGGGCTCCGGCTCCTGCTCGGGCTCGGGCTCGGGCTTGGGCTCGGGTTCCGGCTCGGGCTCCGGCTCGGGCTCGGGTTCCAGTTCCGGCTCTAGATCGAGTTCACAAACTTCATCTTCTACGGTTTCTGGCTCTTCGGCAGCCTCCTGCTCCTCGACAGTCACTTCTTCAATCGCTTCAGCGAGGTTGTTAACCGCAGCAGAGCTGCCGTATGCGCGGGCGTCCTTGAGTTGGCTTGCTTCGGCGCGGGCGCGTTCCTCTGAAGCAAGCGCCTCATCGAAGCCTTCAAACAATTCGAGATGCCCCGTAGGATCTGCTAATGCCTCAGCCGCCTTCTTGTTCACCTTTCTCAGATCATCTTTCCAAAGCGCGATAATCTCAGACACGCGGCTCGGCGCGTACGTGCGAGCCATGAAGGCTGCTTCAGGAATACGGTTCGTTTCAATCAACAAATCGAGACAGCCGTCGATATCCTTCAGCATAAACATCGAAATGAACGCAACATTGTTTTTACTCTTCGCCTTGGCCTCCTCAACGAGCTGCTTGAGAGTCTCTGGGGAACCAGCCGACGTCGCGAGAAGCAACTGACCGGACAAGTCGCCAGACTTTTCCAAGCACTCATTCGTGAGATCGAGGTCACCGTTCGCCATCGCGAGCTCACCCAACTGCTTCCACTTCGACTCATTTGCACCTTCCGTCTCAACGATCTCTCTCGCGATGTCAAGCTCACCCAATTGAACGGCGAGCTCAAATTTAAAGTCAGGATCCGTGGCGATGCGCAACGCATCGCTCACCAAACCACGCGACTCCAAGAAGCGCGCAATCGAGTTGTGTTGCTCCACAGGGATCGTCTCAAGAACTTCTTCGGCCGCTTCTAATTCACCGCGAAGGACGAGCGTCTTGAATTCGACCACCGTCAAAAGCAAAGTGAAGGACACGACGGAGAAGTTCTTATCCATCAAGAAGACGCGGTTTTGCGCGGCGAGGTAGCCCAGAATGTACATGGAGCGATCCATGTGCGTGAGAGTGGTAACTTCACCGCCGACGCAGTAATTCAACTTCTTATCCGCGGTGGTGTAAATGAAACAGTCTCCAACCCACATACCCGTTACGACGGATTCGTTGATTTCGGAGATCAACTCAAAAGACTCTTCGACGCCTTCACTTTCATCCACTTGTCCAGATGCGAACGCTTCCGCCGTCGCCTCGAGGTTGTAACGAAGAATGAAGAAGCTAGTGTCGCTGACGATGGTCACCATCTCACCAGATTCACTCCAGATGACGTTCTTCACCGCGACATCTAATCGACGAATCACGCGGCACTCATCCCAATCGTAGAAGCAAATGAAGTCCATGGATCGAATACCAAGCAAAGCGCCGCCGTGCAAACCTTCGGCGGTGAAGTTCGGGCGAAACGCATTCTTTTCCGTGAAGTTCTTGAACAACTTGATCTTACTGGAACTTTCACGAACCGCGAACTCGCTCGGATCGATGCTCCACGCGAATTCAATCGCGCTTCCAAAGCTCTTGTTTCTCCATGCAAGCGCGGTGTAAATGATGTACTCGCCGTCTCCACACACGGCGACGAATCGTCCATTCGGATTGTGCGACAAACTTTGGGGATAGAGTTCACTATTCCCGAGATCCTTGACCGGCAACGGCAATCGCTCACCGTCGGCGATTTCGTAATCTGCCGGTAATGCCTTGACGTTCGTCGTCTGCACTTCGTTGTGTTTGCACCAGATGATTTTACCGGTGCTATCCATGCTCACGACGGGCTCGTCGCGACCGATTTTGAACATCACCGTGCCTTCATCGTAGCCGATCGCCACTGAATTCGAACCCTTCATGCAACCAATCGCCCAAACCCGCTCCAATCCGTAGTTGAGCGTGTTTTCCAAACGGTACGTGTTCTGGTGCCAGATTCGCAACGTTCCGTCTTCGCTACCGGTGATGATCAACGGTAACTCTGGGTGGAAGCTGACTGCGGAAACATTGTGAGCGTGACCCTCCAACGTTTGCACGCACGATTTTGTTTGATAATCCCAAATCTTCGCCAACTTATCGTCCGCACCGGAGATGAGGTACGGACGGTCCCCGCCGGTGAAGTAGTCGACGCAGTTTACCCCCTTCTCGTGCCCCTCCAACGTAAAGTTGCACACGGGCGACGTCACGTTCCACACCTTTACGGTGCGATCGAGCGACGCGCTCGCAAACGTATTCGTGTCCTTGGGGTTGAAAACCACGTGCATGACGTAGTGCGAGTGTCCTTCGAACACCATCGAGCACTCCCACTGTCGCTCCCAATCCCACAACTTGATGAGCATGTCGTCCGAGCACGTCACCACGTACGGTTGCGTCGGGTGCACCGCGATCGATCGAATGTAATCTTGATGCGCTTCAAACCCAACCACCAACTCGGACGTGTTATAGTTGTACACTCGCACGAACATGTCGTCGGATCCCGTCGCGATCCACTGTTTGCGCGCGATCCACTTCGCCGTTCTCACCGGCAACTCCGTCACCTCGAACGACTTCACCAACGAGTTCGTCTCGTAATCCCATACCGCCACGTTCCCACTGTACAGATTCGTCAATATCCACGGTTCCGTGGGGTGAATCTCCACCCCTTTCACCCGGTCGCTCCTCTGCACGAGTTTCCGCTTGATGTCAAGTCGCATCGGCATCTCCCCCTTTGTCCACGCCCCCTCGTCGTCACCCTCCTCCGCGCGCGCGCGTCCTCCTCCTCACGCACGCGCACACACACAGACACGTCCACGCGTCCAACCGAACGCGCGCGTCGTCGACTCACGTCCACGTCATCCACCACACGAACGTCTCTCTCATCATCTCACAGTCACTCCTCCCGGTCGCGTCTCCGTCCGTCCGTCCTCGCGCGCGCGTCCACCCCTCACCATCGGTGGGTCACGACCGGTCGACGCCACCGTCTCATCCGTCTCATCACCCCTCATCGCCATCCACACGCGCGAGTACGACGATCGAGGCGCTGACAGGGATGACGAGGTCTCTGACATAAAAAAACGCGTGGGGCGAGGGTACGCGACGAGTCCCGACTCGTCGATCGAGCGCACGACTCGGGGCGACGCGCGGACGGGGGCGGATGACGGACGATGCGCGCGCGATTGGGACGACGGCGGTGGACGACGGAGGACGGCCGTGGACGACGCGCGAGCGACACACCGTCGCGCGTACCTTTGCGCTCGACGCGCGCACGCGACGCGCGCGCACGCACACGCACGCACGCACACACGACGACGACGATGCACACGACGATGACGACGACGGCCGCCGCGGGACGCGTGGGCGCGCGCGCGGCGTACGGGAACGCGCGCGCGGTTCGCGCGCGCGCGGTCGGTGGCGCGGCGCGACGTGGACGCGGACGACGCGATCGATCGAGCGCGATCATCACGCGCGCCGGGAAGACGCCGGACGGCCCGAAACTCGTCATCGCCGGCATCACCGGCGCCGTGGGGCAAGAGTTCTTGCGCGTGCTCTCCGAGCGGGACTTTCCGTACTCGAGCGTGAAGATGTTGGCGAGCGCGCGAAGCGCCGGGAGCGAGGTTACGTTCGAGGGTGAGACGTACGTCGTGGAAGAACTCACGGAAGATTCGTTCGATGGGGAAGACATCGCGTTGTTCTCGGCGGGTGGGTCCATCTCTAAAAAGTACGGCCCGATCGCCGTCGAGCGAGGGTGCTTCGTCGTGGATAACTCGAGCGCGTTTCGCATGACGGAGGGCGTGCCGTTGGTGATTCCGGAGGTGAATCCGGAGGCTATGGCGCACATGAAGGTTGGTGGTAAGGCTGGTATCATCGCGAACCCGAACTGTTCGACGATCATCGCGTTGATGGCGGTGACGCCGATTCATCGCGCGGTGGGCGTCGAACGCATGGTCGTGTCGACGTACCAGGCGGCGTCGGGCGCCGGCGCGCTCGCCATGAAGGAGTTGGAGCAACAAACGAGAGAGGTGGTGAACGATGGCGAATGCAAGACGATGGAAATCTTCAAGTGGCAGTACGCCTTTAACCTGTTCTCTCACAACGCCCCGATGATGGAAAATGGGTACAACGAGGAAGAGATGAAGATGGTCAAGGAGACGCGAAAGATTTGGAACTTTAACGACGTCAACATCACCGCGACGTGCATTCGCGTTCCGGTCATGCGCGCGCACGCTGAGTCCATCAACTTGACGTTGAAGAACCCGCTCGACGAGGTCAAGGCGAAGGAGCTCTTGTCCAAGGCGGAGGGCGTCTCCATCATCGACGACCGCGCGAACAACCGTTTCCCCACCCCGCTCGACGCCACGGACAACGACGACGTCTACGTCGGTCGCATCCGTCAAGACATCTCCCAACCCGGTAATAAGGGTTTGGATCTCTTCGTCTGCGGTGATCAAATCAAAAAGGGCGCCGCGTTGAACGCCGTTCAGTGCGCCGAGCTCCTCCTCAAGTAAACTAAAAGTACATTTTTTAATACCGAGCGTCTCGACAGGTTGCCACGCTCCGCACACGCCGTCGTCAGCATTATGACGATGACGACGACGACGACGACGACCGCGTCTTCGATCGCCGTCAAGGCGTCGAGTAAACTGTCCTCGAACGATAAGATTCTCGTCGAGGCCCTGGCGGGTGCGCGCGCACCGACGCACCGACGCGCCGACGCACCGCGAATCGAGACGAAGATGATGTTGACGCGCGGGAAAGACTGACGACGCGCGCGCGCGTTCGCTCCCCAGGCGCGCTCGGTGGACTGTTTAGCACGCTCGCGCTGTATCCGATCGACACCGTCAAGACGCGAATCCAAGCCGAGAGCTCGCTGGACGTCACGGTCGACGACGCGACGCGCGGACCTAACGGTTTGTCCAACTGGGAGCGTTGGAGTCCGAGTTGGTTGCGACGTCTGGCGCGCGTGTGGAGAGATGAGGGCGCGGGTGCGCTCTATGGTGGGGCGATGAGTAAATCGGTGCACTCCGTGTCGTCGAGCTTTCTCTATTTCTTGGCGTTCAGCGCGTTTAAGAGGACGTACGAAGAGCGAACGAAGACGAAGATTGGCGTCGGGGCGACGCTCGCGGCGGCAGCGGCGGCGGGATGTTGCAACGTCTTGGTTACGGAACCCTTAGATACGTACACAACGCGAAAACAATTGGAAAGTAAAGATGTTGGGACGAAAGACGATGGCGAGCGCGATGGAGACGAGGGTTTCAAGGAGACGTTGCGAGCGCTGCGCGCACCGGAAGTCGCCAAAAAGCATAGTGAAATGACGGGACTTTATAGCGGTCTCGGTGCGTCTCTCGCGTTGACGATCAATCCAGCGATTCAATACACCGTCTTTGAACAGCTCAGACAACGGTTGATGGTGATCATGAACGTTCGCGCGCAGCGAAGAGGAATTTCAAAGCCCGTCGTAGAATTGTCGACGTTTGACGCCTTCGTACTGGGGGCAGTGTCAAAGGCGACGGCCACGATTCTGACGTATCCCCTCGTGCGAGCGAAAGTTTTACAAAAAGCGGGTCGACGGGAAGAGGATAGACGTTCACTGATGAGCACCCTCACGAGAGTGCATCGCGAAGAAGGTGCGCGCGGTATGTACAAGGGTCTCGACGCGCAACTCATCAAAACAGTTCTCGCTGGCGCGCTCGCGATGACCATCAAAGAGAAGAGTTTTTCATCCGCGCTGTGGATGATGTTACTGTTACGTGGACTCAATGATGAGTTTGCGTGAGGATTAGTTTTTGATAGGCGTGGCAAACGAAATTTAACAGTTGTAGCTCTAGTGTATGCAAAATGCAAAGTCTCGCTATCGGTTCTCCTCGTGTCAACCACCATAAGCGGTGGAGGATGTCTTCACCATCTAGAAAACCTCTGCCTTCTCGAAATACGCGACTACGACGGCGATGTCGTCCATCTTACCGCCGACCAGATTTTTTGCGTCTTCCCACGCGGGCGTATCCACGGCAGCTTTCCGAGCCTCTTGGGTGAACGGGGAATCGTAAGACGGATCACAGGAGTAACTGAACGCTAAAGTTGCGATCGCTTCGGCGCAGTGTTCGGCATCGCCTTCGTGCTTGGCACACAACGCCGCGACCTCATCGTGCGGAACGTTATCCCACAGTCCATCCGAACCGAGAACGACTGCGTCGCCCGGCTTCATCTCTATCTCAGTGCGATCTGCGCACGACGGTTTGTCTCCTTCAGGATATACCTTCACCCAGCCAAGCTGGTACGGAAGGTTGAACTCGTGTTGCTGCGATGCTGTGCGGAAAAACGTCTTCCCTTCCCGCGCCACCATGGCACCGGCGTCGCCCAGATTTGCGATGTCCAACATGTTACCATCCTTGAGCACGGTGATGCATGCGGTACACGAGCCAATCACCTGGGTCTTATCATGCGCTTCTTTCATCACCTGGATGGGATCTCGCTCGCCGTTCAGCACGCTTTGCGCCGACCTCTCGGCAAACTGCTCGCTATATTCCGCCGGGTTGACTCCCTCCTCTGCCCACCCTCCGACGCCGTCGAACACGCCGAACGCGCCCTTTCGCTTCAAAACAAAGCACGCATCTTCACCTCCCTTGTCCGCCTTGTCCGGATGCGGCACGAGAATCGCACCCGCGCTCACCACCTCCAAACTCGTCTCCGTGTCCACCACCGACTCCTCCGTCGTCGCCCGCGTCGGCCGCATCGCTCCGACGCGTCTCGCGCCCGCGCCCCACACTCTCGCATCGCGCACGACGCTTCCATCTCGTCTCACGCACCCGACCGCGTACGCACCGCGCGTCGCCATCGCTCGCACCCGATGCGTTAAAACGCACCAATCTCAATCACAATCGAGCGAACGATTAAATGTCGTCCCCGTTCGTTTCCGACACCCGTCTCGCGCGCGCGATCGACCGCCGATGGACGACGAACGCGAACGCGAAGGCGAAACCGCGACGACTCGCGCCGTCCGTCCCCTCTCGGTGTGTCGCGCGCGTCGACCGATCGTCGTTCCCGGGATCCCGATACATATTTATCGCGCACGCGTGGTGGACACGCGCGGCTTCTGTGACATTGGAAGCCATCAAACCGAGCGCAATCTGCGGGAGAGATTTGCTGGACAAACGGACGCAAAACGGCGACCGACCGGCCACTCGCGGACGCGCGCGCGTCGACGGCCGGCGCGCGGCTGGAGAGGCGCGCGCGCGACGCGACGGACGGAGGATGGCGCGCGCGATCGTCGGTGACGCGCTCGCCGCGCTGGCGCTGGCGCGGCGGTGCGCGGTGTCGACGAGACGGTCGCCGAGGCGTGGGACGGGCGCCGCCGGGGAGACGTCGGGCGTCGCGACGGCGCGCGGACGCGCGGTGAGGTCGAGCGCGGAGGGAGGCGATGGGGGCGAGGTGGAGGGAGAAGAGTCGTCGGTGGACGCGGACGCGGTGGCGTCCACGTCGGCGCCGCGAACGTATCGACCCGGGGCGTTCAGTCGCTTGCCGAACGTGAGCCCGGCGGAGCAGTTGATTACGAGCGCGGTGAAACGGGCGGGGAGAGTGACGGCGTCGAAGGGGTTAAAAGATGCGGCGAGGGAGAGGAATAAGAGCGCGAAACAGCTCGACGCACTGACGAGCGGATTGTGTAAACCGTTGAAGGAATACGTCAAGGGATTTCCCGCGCCGGAGCGGTTGCACCCGTTTGAGCGCGCGCTTTTAGAGTTGACGCTGAGCGATAAAAAGTACCGAACGACGCTGGAATCGGTGGATTTGATACGAAAAGGGATGTTGGGAATAGGTAAGGGATATGCCTCGCAGGTGACGAAGACGACGGCGCTGAAAGACGCGACTGAACTTCGCGAGAAGGGGTTCGCGGAGATGGAGGCGTATTATCGCAAGAACGCTCGTTGCGTCGATGATTTAAAATCAATCGCCAAGTTGCTTCGGAGACTTCCGGTGGCAGAACTGGAGACGCCCACTGTGGCGCTCGTGGGGGCACCGAACGTCGGCAAAAGCTCGCTCGTTCGCGTGTTATCCAGCGGTATGCCCGAGGTTTGCAACTACCCGTTCACGACGAAGGGAATCAAAATGGGACATTTTTTCATAGACGAAGAGAGGCATGTCGTGACGGACACTCCGGGTTTGATCAATCGGGCCGAGATCGATCGGAATAAGATCGAAATGCTCACCATCGCGACCCTGGAGCACTTGCCGACGTGCGTAGTTTTCGTCACCGATTTGTCGGGATTATCGGGAACGTCCATAGAGGACCAGCTTGAACTCAGGGAAGAGATTTATGCACAGTTTGGAGATCGAAGACCGTGGATCGACGTGTTTTCAAAAAGCGCCCTCGTTCCAGTTCTAGGAGGGGAAACGGACGCAGATACGCAAGAGATTTGGAACGACGATGACATCGCCAGGGCGCGAAGCGCCATGGAGAAAATTCCAAACGCCGCTGTGACTAGCGCTGACGAAGGTTGGGGAATCGATGAGCTGAAAGAGCGCATGATTAAAATCTTGCGCGATCATAAAAGTAGCTTACCGGCTGCGGATGGTGACTACTCGACCCAAGGCGAGAATCGAAACAAGTCCGATGGCGACGATTTACCCGCGTACATTCCTATGCTGTAGCTCGTGTTTGTAGAGAACTTTCAACTTTTTACAACGCATTTCTCTCTACATACTGCGGTTTTTCGGTGAGTGCCTCACATGCTTTGCACGCTCGCGCTTCTGTTCACATCAGTATCCGTCAAGTGCGGACTACTGCCCATGCGTCCGGAAGAAAAGTTTCGTGAACTACTCAAGGACGGCATGCTCGACACCGTGTCTTCAAATTGGAGTAGCTCGATGTAGCCCTTTCCATCGTTCAAACTATTCGTGAGAGCGGCGAGGCATTGCGCGATCTCATCCGAGTCATTCACGTAATAATGTGCGGATGATCGCTTGCGGCCGACGGTACACGTGAAAACATCATGGAAACGTATGGCGGCCTCGTGGCGGTTTTCCTCTTCATCTTCCAGATCACCCGCGATGGGGCTGGAGACACCAACCGCGCTGCTCATCTTGATTGGAGATCCAGGTGATGTCGGGGCGCCTACCCTTTCCTCGGGATCCAAGGACCTTTCTTCAATGAACGAGAAAATATCCTCATCTCTTCCAAGGAAGTGGCCACAGCACGAAACGAAGTCAACTTCAATGAGATCATTCTGCGCCCCACCAATCATCTGTAAAATCCGCTCAACGGCGGTTCCTTTGCTCAATCCGACCGGGCGTACCTCAACAGACTTGGCACCCATGATGACATCGACTGGAGCGCTAGAAATAGGACCAGTCCATAGATGCTGCAACAAGTCCCGCGCTTGCTGACGACCGAAATCAGGATCGGCGTACTTGTAACTCCAAACGAGAGACGTTTCACGCGTTTCAACGTGGCTTCTCGGCGTGCGTTCGCAGAAGTATTCGAACACAACTTCAACGCTCTCCAACCAGTCCAAGTTGGTTGTCTCAATCATCGTCATCCACTTAGGAGTGCCGGTGCCGTTCTCCCCTTGAAGCGGTGGGCGAATGAAGACACCATTCTCGGCGGCGATCCAAACCTTTGGCAGCATGGCGAATATTTGTGACAATTTGTTGCGCTCCGATCCGCTAAAGATGCACACCGTTGTATTAGGATCATCACACAGGCGCGTAAGACACTCTTGCGCGATGGGGTGAATCTTGTGACGATTCTTTTGCGACTCGAGTTTCAGTCTCGTCTTGGTCTTGTTCTCCATCGGATCGGTAAGTGTGGCGTTGTAACCGAGAATGATGAGACGCTTGCGCGCATTTTCGAACGATTTAACCATGACGTGCGGTTTGAGATGCGGAGGAATGCGTTTTTGACGCAACTCTGCTTCAACATGCGTATCGTTGAGTTCACTGATGAAGGTATCCGCCCACGCCTGCGAGGTGTGCACTGAAACGTGCGAGAAACTGCTGTGGAATCGCTCAATCTTTTCCGCCTCAGGCATGATTAATGCTTCCTTGATCGCATTCGCAACGTCAGTGACGTTATGAGGATTCACGAGAAGCGCACCGGCGCCGATAGATTGTGCGGCACCGGCGAATTCGGACAGCACCAACACGCCCGCGTTGTCTTCAGTCTGGCAAGAGACAAACTCGTACGAGACGAGGTTCATCCCATCACGCTGAGAAGTAACCAGCATGACGTCCGTAACGGCGTACAACGCGCAGAGTTCAGGGAACTGCATCGTGCAATCCAAGTGCTGGATGGGAACGGAACCGATGGAACCGAAACGGCCGTTGATTCTACCAACGATTTCGTGCACTTGCGATGCGAGTCTTTGGTACTCTGGTACGTCACTACGCGTCGGAACAGCGATCTGAATGAGAATGACCTTGTCTTTCCACTCGGGATTTTCACCAAGAAACTTTTCAAACGCCAACAACTTGTGTGGAATACCCTTGATCATGTCGAGACGGTCGACGCCAAGCATCACTTTGCGGCCTCTGAAACGTTCTCGTAGCTCCCTGATGTGTTCCTGAACTTCATCCGTGCGAATAGATGAGGTGAACCGGCCCGGATCAATGCCGATGGGAAACGCAGCGACGCGAGTGAACGTCCCGTGGTTTTCAACGCCTTCAGGCGTGGCTTCTAAACCGAGAATTCGGCTCGTCGCCGATACAAAGTGTCGAGCGTAATCGTACGTGTGAAAGCCAACAAGATCAGCCGCCAGAGCTCCGTGTAAAAGCTCCTCACGCATGGGTAACATTCGGTAAATTTCAGAACTCGGAAAGGGAGTGTGTAAGAACCAGCCAATCTTCATTGAGTCTTCGACTTCTTTCAGCATTTCCGGCACGAGCATGAGGTGGTAATCGTGCGCCCAGACGACGTCGCCCTGACGGTACACGCTCAGAATGGCGTCGCAGAAGGCGCGATTTGACTCCTTGTAGGCCAACCATTGCGCGTGCATGTTGGTGTCTTCACTCAACTTGGCCTCGAAACTCAACGGCACGTAGTGGAAGAGTGACCAGAGAACGTTGTTACAGTATCCATTGTAGTACAGCTCGACTTGCGACTTTGTCAAGTACACCGGCAAAAAGTTTTGCTTCTGCAGAGTCGCCGTGAGCGCGTCTCGCTCCGGTCCTTCCTCGACGAACACGCCCGGCCATCCGACCCAGGTCATGTCGTACGTCTTTCGCACGCCCAACAGCGCGCTCACGAGTCCGCCCGCCGAAGTTCTCAAATCCCACGAGCCATCCGCAGCCTTCTTCACGCTGATCGGCAACCGATTCGCCGCGATGATGAGCGACTGCACGCGCGGTTTGATCTCCTCCAGTATCTTCAAATCCTCGACGCTCACGTCTAGATTCTGTTGAGATCGAGTCCGTCTCATCTGTTCGCGCTCTCGCAGCAGTCGATCAACCCGCGTGGATTCCACCTCTCCCGCCGCCGACCCCGCCCCCGTGGGCACCGCCGCCGGCGTTCCGAGCGTCTCCATCCTCTGTCTGAGTTCATACATCGATCCCTCGGTCGTCAGCGCGTTCAACGAGCTCAACGACGCGCGCGCCACGCGTCCAGTCTCCGCGTCCAGCTTCCCGCGCAACGGCGACGTGCCGCCCGACTCCCACTGTCCGCTCTGTCTCGGCGACATCGGTCTCGACCCACCGTCGAGCGATCCCCGACGCGTGGGCTGCGGGCTCTCGCATCGATCCATCGCGTCGTCGCGCTCGGCGTCGTCCGCGTCGTCCGCGTCGTCGTCTCCCGAGTCGAACGCGCGCGTGTTCGATTGGAAAGCGTCGTCGCGACGATGATGACGTTGCTGACGAAGCGACGCGTCTGGAAACTTCGATCGGGATTCGGGAAGGGGTCATCGAGGGTTCGTGACTCAACAAGGCGACGAGATCTCGAAAGCAGAAAAATTGGGATGACAGGACGCGTTATAGACTTGGGGCGGGGCGAAGGCGAAGGCGAGGTTAGCTGAACGCAGCCTCGGCCTCGTCGACGAGTCGGTTGGCGGATTCGCGACCCTCGACGTCGCCGATGCCGAGCATGGCGGAGATCTCCTCGATTCTGCGGTCGCGAGTGGCGACGCGAGAGACGTCGATGGTGGTGCGTCCGTCGGTGTCGGCGTCGGGAGACTTGGAGACGATGAGGTGCGCGTCGCCGCAGGCAGCCACCTGAGGGAGGTGGGTGACGCAGAGAACTTGTTGAGAACCGGTGGTGGTGAGACGTCGGAGGGCGTGGCCGATTCTCGCGCCGACGCGACCGCCGACGCCACTGTCGACTTCATCGAAGACGGAGATACCGCCGACGGCGAGTTCTCGGTTGGCGCGAACGTTGGCGTAGTCTTCGGTCATGACGGGGGCCATTTTCAGAGCGAGCATGAGGCGGGCCTTTTCACCTCCCGAGGCGATGGACGCCATCGGCCGTAAGGGTTCATTTTGACCCGCGGCGAGTAAGAATGTCGCGCGGTCCAAACCCGTGGGTCGCACGGAGTAGACCAGGTGATCGTCTTCACCGATTTCGCTCGCTCTGGGAACGCGAAGAACGTTTCCGTTGGTCTCTTCGTTTGCACCTTCGCGCGCGTTCCAAGATAAAGTCACGTCGAAGCGGCTACCAGCCATCTCCAAATCTGCCAAGGCGGCAGTGACGGCGCCTCGAAGAGCGCCGGCGGCTTCTCTTCTGGCGAGCGCCAATTGAAAGGCACAATCAGCCGTCGCCTTTCGAAGGCGTTCTAACTCTGCAATATTTTCTTCTCGCTCCTCTTCACCTATTTCCGCGGCTTCCAGCCTCTCTTGTGCAGTCTGAGCCGCTTCGATGGCGGTGTCGGCTGTGCGCACGCGAAGCGCCTTGAAAAGTCTATCGAGTTCTCTCAGGCGTGCTTGCGCCTCTTCGCGACGATGAGGCGAGCTCGCCAAGGCTTGAGCATATTTACCAACATTCTCTTCCGCATTTTCGGCGACTTGCTCAGCTTGGTAGAGGAGGTCGAGCGCGTCATTCAAACCTTGGAGCGAGGCCTCGTCCAAACCCGGCTCTGACTCAGCCGCTTCATCTTCGTCCTCGTTTCCACTGGAAGTGGAATTCGCATTGTCTGCTCTACGCTCCGCGGCAGCGATAAGGCCTTTCACTTCATGCGCGGCTTCGCGCAGCAATCCTCTGGCACCTCGCTCACCGGCGATAGTTGAAATGATCGAACCGCACATCTCAACCGCGACTCGACTCGACTCTAATCGTCGAAGTTCAGCCTTCAGTGCGACGTCTTCCGACGGTGCCGGATCTACGGCGTAATATTCTTCGAGTAACGCGTCGAGTTCCTCCCTTTCACCCGGTAGAAGCTCGACCGCGTTCTTCACTTTATTGAACTGCGTTGCCAAATCTGTCGATAAGCGCTCAAACTTTTGCCTCAACGCCTTTGTTCCGGCCCACTCATCCAAGAGCGCGAGCTGCGCGAACTCATCGCTCAGGCTGGAGGCCGCACCCTGGCCGTTGAAATCCATGAGGATCTCGCCCAACGCTTTCAGAGCTTTGAGAGGGACGACTCTGCCGTTGATGCGGCAGACGCTACGAATGCGCTTCGACTTGCCGCTCAAGTCGACGTATTGCAATTCTCTCGAAATATTCAACGCGTTCGCGTCATCCTTCGGCGGCGCGAACTGTTTCACACTCTTCCCATCCTTTGTCGCTAATGAAGTAATCTGATCATTCACGGCGTCGTATACCATCCCCAGCGACGACGTCGCCACTCGAAACGACGCCTCGAGCTTCGCCCCATCCGCGTTCGCTCGTATGCTCTCTTCCCTCGCCGGCGATCCACAAATCTGCGCGATCGCGTCCAACAACACGGATTTCCCCGATCCAGATTTCCCCGTGATCACGTTGAGCCCGCGCTCGAACTCCACCGTTTGTTCGCTCACCAACGCGTAATTCGTAATCTTCAGCCTCTGCAGATACGTCCATTCGTCCTCACCTCCACCCGTCGCCTTCGCTTCCGCGCTCGTCGCCGCGCCTCGCACCACCTCTCTCACGCGCTCGCCTCGCACGCCTCGCGCGCTCGCCGCGCGCGCGCTTCCCCAGACGCGTCCCGCGTCTCGCGCGCTCGCTATCCTCCGCGTCGTCGTCGTCGTCGTCGTCGTCGTCGCCACCGTGTTCGTCGCCACCATGTTCGTCGTCGTCACCGCGCGCGTCCAAGCGTCGAGAATCGCTCCGCGCACGAACACGCCCGCCCTCGCGCCGCACATGGGAGTGCCGCCGCCGCCGCCGTCGTCGTCGTCGTCGTCGTCGTCGTCGTCGGGAGAGGGAGTGGTTTTCGGATTGCGCCAAGTCACACTGGTGGCGTCGTGTCCCGGCGTCGTGCCCCTCCTCTTGGGTCGCGAACGGTCGATCTGGATCCTCGCCTCGAGGCCTTAACACCATCGCGATGTCGCGCGAACGACAGTCGACGACCGGTGGTGCGAGGGTGACGATGACGCGGTCGACGCGCGCGAACCTCGATCCGCGAGGGGCGCTTCGCGAGCGTCTGCGCGCGAATCGGGACGGCGCGCTATTGGACGACCCGAGCGACGATCTTCGCGACAACATCGCCTATCGAGGCGGAGCGCTGGAGCGCGTCATGTTCGCGCTGCCGTTCGCGATGTCCATGACGCTGATCTCGTTCGTCACCGTGTGGGGAGCGCGTCTGAGTCCGATGTTGACAGTGTTGTTCATCTGTGGATACATCTCGTACGGTTGGGTGAAGGGGATTCACAGCGGTTTCAGTGCGCTCTTGGTGGGGATTCCGTTGTTGCACGCGTACAAGGATGTGGATTGGCACGCCCTCGGAAACGATTCGACGAAGAAGTCACCCGTGTACGATAGATTTATGGGAGGTTCCGGTCAGGTGTACAAGGCGAACGAGGCGCCAACCTTGGTCGGGGAGGCGGAACACACGTGGAAGAGTGGCATAGACGGCGAAGTGAAGCGCGGCTTGACGGCAAAGTTCAACGACATCATCCACATTTGCGTGATTCCGACGTATAAAGAGCCTCTGGGTACGCTGAGAAAGACGGTCAGTACGTTGGCTGCGCAAACCTGCGCGAAGGAGCGGTTGATTGTCGTTTTGGCGACGGAAAGCCGAGACACCGAAGCGCCGGGAAAAGTGGACGAACTCATCGACGAGTTTGGGCCGGCGCTCTTGGGTCTGTACTACACCAAGCACGTCCTCAGACCGGGTGAAGCCGTCGGAAAGAGTTCAAACTGCGCGTGGTCGGTGAGATGCGTGAAGAGAGACTTTGTCGAGAAGCGTGGCTTGTGCCCCGAGCAAATTATGCTCACGGTGTGCGACGCCGACACGTACTTTGACACGCAATTCATGGATTGTCTGGCTTACAATCACGTGCAAAACCCGAAGCCGTACAACACGACGTACCAAGCCTCCGAAACTTTCTTCCCGAACATTTGGAGCGTGCCGATCCTCATCCGTATCAAGGCGGTGATTGACAGCGTCGGTTTCCTCGGCCAGCTCGCGTCGCCGTTCAGCCATCCCTTCCCGTTTGCCATCTACTCGCAATCGCTTCGAACGTCGATCGAATGCGGCGGTTGGGATGTTGACATCATTCCCGAAGATTGGCATCACTACTTGAAGTGTTGGTTCAAAAAAGATGGTGACTTCCGAGTCGTTCCAATTTTCATGGTCATGGGTAACGACGCCATCGAAGAGCGAACGTGGAACGAAGCCATCAAGGCTCGATACATTCAGGCGAAAAGGCACGCGTGGGGTGCGATTGATTTATCATACATCGTGATGAACTACTTAGATAGACGAGATTCGATCTCTTTCCTTCGCATGCTCAAGCTTTACATGCACGCGGCGGAGCACCACATTTCGTGGACTTTGTTTTGGTTTACGTGTATGTTGGGCGGACTGTGCTCCACGGTGGCGAATCCAATCCTCGAAACGTACCCATTCGGTGTCGGATTGCGATCTCTCACCGTCGTGGTCTTCTTTCCCATGGCGTTCGCGTGTTGGGCGATCATCATCAGCGAATTTTATATTCGTCTCTTCGTCATTCACGACCGCGAGCACTTCGAGTGCAACGTGGCTCCGATGTGGTGGCAAATGCTCAGTCAAGTGCAGTGGATGCTCATGCCTTTAGCCGACATGCTTTTTGGCTCCTTTGCGGGTCTCGAAGCGCAATTCCACATGGCGATCAAGCCGACGATGAAGTACGAAGTTTCGGCCAAGATAGCAAAGAAATCGGGCGTGCCGCCAGTCTTGCCGGTGCCGGCCAAGGGTGGCGAAAAATCGCCCGCAGACGCGTCCATGTTCCAAGCCGCGATCTCTGGCGAATCCCCGAGACACATTCAGGGCTCCGCGAACGTCGGTTTCGTCGGTCAATTCTAGTAACTTGTTTAGACATCATGTAATCCTTTGCGAAAACCAACCACCCGCCAACGTCTTCAGTCGCACGCGCTCATGCGTCACGGGCGTGGGCAGTATCAGCGTCACATCGATGCGCGATATTTATTCCGTGTGATTCGATACTCTTTCGTCGCCGCGTGCGCGCTCGTCGTGTACGTCGTCGTCGAAAATCCCATCACTCGGAGCATTCGTTCTCAACCGGTCGACGTAATCATCGAAAGCAGTACGCCGGTCGAGGATGCGCGTCGATCGACGCGCGCGCCGGTGAGCGACGATCACGACAATGGTGCATGCGATGGCGCGCGCGTCGAGCTCGATGGGCGGGTCGTGCGTTGGGGCTCCGACCACGTGCTCTCCACCTCCGGCGAGTGCTGTCGCGCGTGCTCGGATAACGCGCAGTGCAACGTGTGGGTGTGGTGCTCCGAGCGAGACGGATGCGGCGAGCGGAAATTTGGAGAGTGTTGGTTGAAGCGCGCGGATAACGCCGCGTTGGCGATGGTGGCCACGACAGACGGTCCGGCCTCAAAGTGGACTTCTGGAGTTTTGTTAAGTAGTCAAGAGCTCGCCGAGGCGCGTGAGGAGATGACGCGAGTAGAGCGACAGCGAGAAGAACTGAGACGTGAGAAAGGAAATCATAGAGTGTACTTGGACGTCTCCATCGACGATGCACCGTCGAAACGCATCGAATTCATCCTGTATGCGAAGACGAGCCCGCTCGCGGCGGAAAATTTCCGTCGCATGTGCGCACGTGAGCCGAGCGATGAATACACGTTCGTCGGTGCGTCGTTTTACAGAATTCTCGATAGATTCATAGACCAGACGGGTTCGAACACCGCTCGAGGAAGTGCGGTTAATCCAGGAGGTGCGTTCGATGACGATCCCGCGGGCTTACGCTTGAAACACGACCGCCCGGGACTTTTGTCCGTCGCAAACATGGGTGCGAACACCAGCACCGGTCATTTTAGCATAGTCATGGCGCCCGCGCCGCACTTGGACGGATCGTACGTCATCTTCGGCGAAGTCACGTCCGGCATAGACCACGCGTGGGCGATAAACCGTCTCGCCTCGCCGAGCGGCGAACCGAGCGGCGCTGCCGTCATCACCGCTGCCGGCGTTCTCGAGACTTTCTGAGACGACATTAGCATTGTAAATTAATCACAGCGCGCATTACGTGCCTTCTCACTCGCGTTGACGTCGGTCGTCGACGACCTCTAGTTGCGCGGCTCCCCGAAAATACTCGCGACGAGTCCCGAACCAAAGCCCAGCCCCCAAGCCCTATTCCCCGAAAAAAGTCGGGCAAAAGCCTGCCGCGCGCCATCGCGTCCGCCTCTTTACGACGCGCGTGCGTGAAAGCCAGGCATCATGGTCCGCATCAGCGTGTTGAATGACACTCTCAGTACGTGTGCGATCGATTCGTACCCGCACGACGTCTCCGTGACGGTCGCGCGCGTCGCGACGTCGACGTTTACGTCGGACGCCGTCATCGTTTTAGGGTCTCTGGACTAACCTCGATCGATTTTCTCACGCTCGCAGAGTCGATGTACAACGCGGAGAAGCGCGGGAAGCGTCAGGTGCTCGTTCGCCCGGTTTCCAAGGTGGTGATCAAGTTCTTGCAAGTGATGCAAAAGCACGGTACGTAACGCTGACGGGACGAGAGCGGTGAGGATGATGGGTTCATGGGTTGACGATCGCGACGCGGGGGTGAGATTGAAATGCCGGTTGCGCGCGTACTGACGGCGACGTTTTCGTCCAATAACAGGCTACATCAACGAATTCGAGTTCGTCGATGACCACAGAGCGGGTAAGATCGTTGTTGAGCTCAACGGTCGTATCAACAAGTGCGGCGTCATCAGGTGCGTGTATTTTAGGGTCTGCGCGCGCGTTTGACGTCGCGAACGCCTTCTTCGAAATGCGACGAATACGCTGAGACTGACCATGAATGCGTTTTCTTGAATAGCCCGCGTTATGATTTGTCCCACCACGACCTTGAGGACTGGGTTGGTCGCCTTTTGCCCTCTCGTTTGTTCGGTGTCATTGTGCTCACCACGTCGTCGGGCATCATGGACCACGAGGAGGCTCGCCGCAAGAAGGTCGGTGGTAAGGTGCTCGGCTACTTCTACTAATTGGTGTGCTTGGGAAGGAGGAAGACACGACCAACATGTATGGCTTGTTGCGTTTGGTCTTCATAGATCGTCGAGAGAGGCGTCTAGCGCCAGAGTGTCTCGGGGTTTAAACTAGGTTCAGACGGCCATGTTATAAGAGAAGTAACGTAGTCGCAAACGTTGTCCGCTCCCGCGTCGCTCGCGCGCCCTTTCGCTCGTCTCGCGTGCGCATCGATTCGCCGTCACGTATGACTGTGATTTTATTAAAAATGAAAATGTATCCTATCAATGCGTCGCTTAGTTGCCCTCTTGGATCCACTTGGCGGCGTCGATGGCGTAGTAGGAGAGTGTCAAGTCGGCGCCCGCGCGCTTGATGGCGATCAAAGACTCCAACACGGCGTCACGCTCGTTGATGTAGCCGGCCGCGGCGGCCGCCTTCAACATGGAGTATTCACCGGACACTTGGTACGCAGAAATCGGGAGCGTGGTGTTGTCTCTAAGCGCGCGGATGATGTCTAAGTAGGCGCCCGCCGGCTTGACCATCATGATATCGGCGCCTTCTTGCTCATCGAGCGCCGCCTCGCGCAAGCACTCGCGGTAGTTCGCCGGGTCCATTTGATATTCAGCCTTGTCCTTCGGGATCTTCCAGTCCTCGCTACCCGGACGCGGCGCAGAGGCCAAAGCGTCGCGGAACGGACCGTAGAAGGCGCTGTTGTACTTGGCCGTGTAGCTCATGATGGCGACGTTGGTGAAACCTTCGTCGTCGAGCGCTTGGCGAATAGCACCGACGCGACCGTCCATCATGTCAGACGGAGAAATAACATCGGCACCCGCGCGCGCTTGAGATACCGCTTGTTGGCACAAATAGTAGACGGTCTCGTCGTTCATCACAACGCCGTCGGAGCGCACCATGCCGTCGTGACCCATCGTGTTGTACGGATCGAGCGCGACATCAGTGTACACCTCCAACTCCGGGAACGTATCCTTCAACAAAGAGATCGAGCGCTGCGCCAAACCGTTCGGGTTGAACGCCTCCTTACCGCACGCCGTCTTCAAGTCATCCGGCGTCTTCGGGAAGACGACGACTTGATTGATCCCCGCCGCGCGCGCCTCGCGCACTTGCTTGATCAAACCATTCTTAAAGCTCAATCGCTCTTGACCCGGCATGGATCCGATCGGAATGTTTTCATCTCCCTCGTGCACGAAGATCGGGTAGATAAAGTTGGCCGGCGTGAGAATGGTTTCCCGGAACGCCTCGCGCACCGTCGGCGAGCGTCTGTTCCGTCTCGGGCGCTGCGGCAAATCTTGCGGCGGCACCGTCGGCGCGCCTACGTCGAATCACACGAACACCGCGCGCGCATCGTCAGTCATCATCTCTCCCTACTTCACCACCACACGTCCATCCCGCACCCATCCCCGACCGTTCACCGCGCGCGCCATCCACGACGGTCTCGTGAATGAATGAATGGATAACACCTCGTCGAGTCCCGTGCACGCGTGCCGCGTCTCGCGCGACGCGATCGACCGCGTGTGGCGCACCTTCCGGCTTTCTCGGCGGCACGCGCGTCGTCGGCGGCGCTTGCACGGACGCGCGCGCCCGCACACCGCGTCGTCCACCTCGTCTCGTCCCCATCGTCGTCCCCATCGTCGCCATCATCGTCGTCGCCATCGTCGCCGTCGTCTCGTCGTCGCGCTCTCCGGGAAGACGGCCGAGGACGACGTCGAGTCACGAGTCACGGGGACGGACGACGTATGACGTACGTGTACCTTACGAGCGCTCGCATACGAGTCCACGGGACGTATGTACTATCAATTCAAGCCTATTCATCTACGTATGTATAGACGTGCCTCGGACGCCCTCCGCCCGTGACGAGTCGTGACCGGTGCTCGTGAACGGGCGCCCACCGAAAGACGCCCCGTGACGCCCCTCGACGAAGACGCGCGCGATTCTTGAAGGGACGGTGGGCGCCCGTGGGCGTCAGACGTCAGCGAGGGCGTGGCGTGGCGTGGCGTCGCGTCGTATCGACGCGCGCATCGCCATGGGGAAGCGAAAGAGCTCCAAGCCGCCGCCGAAAAAGGTGGCGCCCAAGGTGGACACGACGTTTACGTGCCCGTTTTGTAATCACGACAAGAGCGTGTTCGCGCGATTGGATCACGTGTCGGAGAAGGGATTGGTGGAGTGCGCGACGTGTGGACAAAAGTATACGTGTAACATCACGCACCTGAGCGAACCGATCGATGTGTACAGCGATTGGATCGATGCGTGCGAGAAGATTAACGCGAGGGACGAGGATGAGGACGAAGCGGCGTGACGAGGGACGAGGGTTTAGAAGAGTAGCGTTTGTGAGAGAGTGATATGAGTTTGTTGAGTGAGCGATGACGCGAACGCGCGCGCGCGTGCGTCGCGCGCGATGGTGGACGTGTCGCGAGAGTGCGTGACGTCGCGGAGATTTTATGTTACAAGACGCGGCGTCGCGCGTTTCGCGGCGGCGGCTTTTGACTACGACTACGTTCCTAACGAGACCTTGACGTCATCACCGCCGCGATATAATTGAATAGGGACGGCGCGAACGGCGACCGGCTCTTTGTTCCCGGGATTCATCGGCTCGAACACGCAGAGCACGCGTAACATGAAGGAGATGCTAAACGTCGGCGCCTGGACGCTCGGGCACGTGAAAAGCCGCGGAATCACCATGTGTATGGGGATCTCGATCCCGCGCGGACAGTCCCCGTCCACGACTTGCGCGAACTGCACGGGCGTCGTCTCCGTCAACACCTGCCCCTCCACTGTGTTGCACCCCTCGATGCGACACAGCTCGATTTCGATCGATCTGAGCGGCGACGCCGCGCGTTCAACCGTCAAGCGTCCCGTGATCGCCTGTTCCAGAAACCAACTCGTCTTATCGAACGAGCCACGAATGAGAAACCCTTCGCTCGCTAACGGCCCCGGCGCGGGCCCTAAATCTTGTTGCTCCTCTGTTATTTCGAACGACATGCCCTCGCTCGCGTTGACGGCGGCGGCGTCCTCCTCGTCTGGTTTCGACTCGACCAAAAACTCGCACATCCCCGTCGTCAGCGAGCCTCCTCGCAGGATCGGTCTCGCCGCCTCCGCCTCTAACGCATACACCACCTGCGTGTTCTGCCCGTGAAACGTCTCGTACATCGGCGTCGATCTCGGGAAACTCTGCAGCGTAAACTGAAACGCGAATTTATGCATTCCGACCAGCAATCTTCCCGGCGGTGCGAGCACGAGCGACACGTCCAACACCGTGACGGGATCTATGGTGATGAACAGCGATTCCAACATCCCCACCGTGGAGTCTCCCGCGCGCAGCTGCACGTTCCCGACCGCGGTGAGCACGATGCCATTATGTTGAAACGGCGCATCCTCTCGTTCGATGCACACCACCACCTCTCCTCGAACGACGTCACCCTCCCTGTACTTGGAGTCGCTCGATTCCAGAAACACGTCCACGCGCGACATCCTCCGCCTCGAGCGCGCGACGCGTCGCCGTCGTTCGAGAACGAAATACACGCCTCGAAATGTGGGTCCCACCCGTCCTCCGCTCGCAAACACGACACCGACACGCGACACTCGGCGGCGCGTCATCGTGCGATCGAGCGCGCGCGCGGTGTCTCTGACGCTCGCGAATCGACGCGTCATCGCGTTCGCGCGTCGTTGTCGCCCGACGCCGCGGGCGACGTCGAGGACCGAAGACGGCGGCGGAGGCAGATCCGGAACGGTCGCGACGTCGTCATCGGTGTACGGTCGTCGCGCGTTTCTCGTCGCGTGCGCGGCGTGCGTGGTCGCGTCTGGGATCACGATGAAGCGGGCGTTCGAGCACACGCCGTACAACGCGAGAGAGGCGACGACGCTCGAGAGCGCGGTTGAGGAAAAGTGGGCCGATGGCGAGCGGTTGCTCAGTCATCTGCCGAAGAAAGAGGGGGAGTTCGACGCCTTCTTTCCCGCGCTGGACGACGCCATCTTCGTCGGACACGTGGTGACAGATTTAGATTCGATCGCGGGGGCGATCGGGGCGGCGCATCTGTACGGAGGCGTGCCGGCGCGCGCGAGTGAACCGAACACAGAGACGACGTTTGCCTTGGAGAACTGGGGCGTCGACTTGCCGCCAAAGGTGGAAGATTTGTTGGTGGAAAGACCAGATAGAAACGTGTGTTTGGTGGATTTCCAACAGCAGTCGCAACTGAACAAGGCGATTCCGATGGCTAACGTTGTGGGTATCATCGATCACCACGCGCTGCAGTCAAACACCATCGTCACCGAGAAGCCGATTTTCGTGGATATTCGCCCGTGGGGATGCATGTCGAGCATCATCGCGCACTCTTACGCCGTGCAAGAAAAATACCTACCGAAAAACATCGCAGGCATGTTGCTGAGTGCGATTTTGAGCGATACTTTGAATCTGAAATCACCGACGACGACGGCGTGGGACGAACGCATTGTCGCGATGTTAGTGCAATACTTGGAAGTTATGGATGTCAATGAACTCGCGGCGCGCCAGTTCCGCGCTAAAAGTCAATCTCTCACTCTGATGACGCCGTACGCGCTCGTGAACGGTGACATGAAGCAATTTAAATTCTTGTCCTTGAATGAAACGTACGAAGTGGCGTACAGCGTCATCGAAACGACTGACGCCGCCGCGTCGCTCGCGCGAGTGGAAGACATCATACCGGAGATGCGAGCCGTAAAATTAGCAAACCCGGCAATCAAAGCAGTTTTACTGGCTGTCGTCGATATCGTTAATTTGAGCTCTACGCTCGTCTTGTGCGGTCGAGTCGAAGTATCTCTGTCCACAGCGGCGTACGGCGGTCTCCCCGAGGCTCAAGAGACGTTGCTACGATTACCGGGCCTCGTCAGTCGCAAGAAAGACTTCATCCCACCCTTGACCAAAGCTTTCAAAGATGGCTGGGTTCCACCGCGCTTAAGCTTGGACGACGACCCCACATCACCCACACTCACGCGCTCGAGGTCGATGATCGATGTGCCCACTGCGGAAGTCGTCGTCGACTACTCGGAAATCCCATCCGGTAAACTCGTGCGACAAGCTTAGTCCACCTTTTTTCATAGCATTTTATTAGTCTCTTTGTTCTTCGTACAATTTCTGTAGTTTACAAACAATTTCCTACCAAGAAAAGTTGGCCAACGTGCGTCGCGTTCCTCTCTGCGCTCGGCGACGCATTTGTTGGCCCTCTTCAACCTTTTTGTCAACTTCGTCCTGAACGCTACTTTCCTCCGCCTTGAGAAATTCTCGCTCGAGGGAACAATTTCCAAACACACGTGAGAGAAGTTTCCTCAGTCCTAGGATGTCTTGCCCGTTGTAACGGGTGACAATCATTTCTAAAAGATGCGCGTTATCGACTCGACCCAACATCACACGCAAAACATCCTCCAGGTGCTCGTCCAGAACGGCGCGGACTCTTTCGAAGGGTCCATCGCTGAGTTCTAAGAGCGAACGAATCACGCTGTCCAGACACGACCACCACATCTCCTCGCTGTTTTCCACCGCACTTGAGACTCGTCTACACAGATCGATGGCGACGTACAACGCTTCATTGGCTTCGATGATAAATCCCTTCATCAAACTTTCCGCCGGGGCTGTCTTCGTCCATTCCGTTCCGCTCGTGGTGAAGAGCTGCGCCATCGCTCGCACGCCCGTCGAGTAATTATAGAGATGAATTGACAGAGCTTCTTCGTGTTCACCGTCCATTTCGAGCAAATGCGCCGTAGCGTCCATGACGTTGAATTCGCGACAATACTTCAAGCACAGCGACCGATCCAAATTCCGAGCGATTTCGCTCTGCAAATACTTCAACACGTCCTGGGGCTCGAATTGACACATCAGACGACAATACAGCTCGTTCATCTCGGCCGTGACGACTGAATTCGTCGCACTGATCAGGTCCGCGAGGCTCATCACGTGCGCGTCAGCCGCGTCGACGTGCACCGCCTCGAGCACTTGCTTCAAGTACTGAAATTGCAAAACGGGTTCTTCCGCGAGCGCGTTCAGAACTTCGGTCTGTTCGCACGGGAAATACGAAATTGCAATTCGAGCGCACGCATCGGGAGATATGCTCGCCAGATGTGGCATAACGTGCAGAAGTTCCGCACGAAATGACCTAGCCGCGTCGACGTCGAGCGGCGACGCGTGCGCCACCGCCGGCCCCGCGTTTGACTTTTCACTCTGAAGTGTACCGGGTGATGACTTACCGAAAAGTACGTCGACGTAGTGAACAGCCGCGTTCAATCTGTGCGAGTCGCCAACGAGAGCTTTCAAGGCGCTGATGTGATCGCCCGACGCGATGTGTATCACGGCTTCTGCTTGAGAAAAGTGGGCATCTCGCACCAACTCGAGAATACGTTCTTCGTCGTTCAAAGTTATGTCTTCGTCGATGCGTCGAGCTATGATGGAGACCATCGCATCTTCTCTTACGAGCGAATCGTGTTTCGATTGCGTCAGCGCCAACGCCTCCAAAAGCTCCTGTTCAGTCTCTTGCTCGACCGACGCGCGACCTGTGCCCACGACGCTCGCGGTGAATGTCAGAAGCGTCGTGCGACTCGAGGCGAGACCGAGTGAGCCGAAAACACCAGCCGCAAAAACAGAAGCCTCCGCAACAATCTGTGAACACATTTTATCCTCTTCGTGACAATCGATACTCAATACTTCGCTCTTACTCGCGTCCCAATCTTTTAAAATCTCCATCAGCACGGTAGCTGTCGCCTTCGGTTCCATCAGCAAAAGGTACAACAGACGCAGCGGCGGCAAATGTTTGTCGACTTCCACGGACGCTAACGCTCGAGTCCACACATCAATGTTACGACCCGTCGCATCGCTCGCGCCCGCACTGAACGTCGACACGTTGATCGGTTCAAAGAAGAACTTCATTGCGTCCGTCCTGAATTGCGTCACAACTTCGTGCGATAACTCGCCATCGCTCACCGGGAATCGTTTACCCCGAATGGTGTCGTGTACGAACAGCAAAAGCTGCCGCACACGGGTTTTATCACCGAACGTGGGCGCCAGCGATCCTTGAAGCATGGCTTCGAGGGGTGTGACGAAATCGTTCAACGCCTTGGTGAAGACGTGCGCCAGCGCGCTGTACATGTTGTGATGTTTGCACAGTCGAGCGACTTGGTTCAAATCGAGCGACTCGACATCCATGTGCAAGACGCATTTTTCAATGACGTTCGCAGCGTCGATTGAGGCGTAGTGATCGACGAGCGCCTGCATCACTTCTGCCGGTAACGATCGGAGTTTGTCCGACAAGATGTACGGAACCATACCTTCTAAGAACGCCGACTTACACTTGGAACGGAGGAATGCGTCGAAGACCGCTGAAGAGTAGACCTCCTTGAGCGCATCAAAAGCACAGAGTAGCCCAAAAATCACGTTCACCAAAGCTTCGAGGTACGCGGACTCGTCGACGTCAATGCCTCGTAATTTCAAAAATTCTTCGAGAAATGAGGGTATGTTGTCGACGAACGCTTTGACAACTTTCTTCCGTGTGATCTCTGCGTCGGTGTATTTTCTGGACAGGCATGGCCAGAGAGGTAATTCACCATCATGGACTTGCAGAAGAGTTTCAAACGCGCCAAACCAATCCTTTGCCATCTTTCTGGAATTCATTCTTTCAAACCAACCCAAGTATTTGCCCCTCCTGAGGCGAGAGGGCGACAGCACCACGAGATGCACGCCACGCACGGCCACGGCTCCGTACCAATATTGTAGACGTTCAGACGTGCCTTCTTGACCTATCACTCCTCGGGTAATCTCACGCGAGATGGGTGGTTCACTCGTGGGAACACGGTCGATGAGTTGACCGTTCGGCGTGTACGTAAACATCTTGTTCCTGTTTGTCAGGATACATATGAGTTCATTCGATAACCACATCGTCGCCATCGCGCTTGCCGACACTTCGGAATCGATGCTCCAAGAACATATGATTCTAGACGTTTTACTCTCTCGTCTCGCTTGATCGTGATTTCCAGGTGCTATTTTCACCGTGTCGATGTCCACAGCGAGGACGTACACGCTTGTTCCCCACACGGCGACTAATTTGCACTCCTCTATGTCGTCCCTAATCTGCACCTCTTCCGCCCACCGAGGGCTCCAACACATCACTGGTAACACACGCGTCGCCACGTTGGGTGGTCGAACGATTTTCGCGATGACTTCGGCGCGCGGGCTCAACCTCATGATGAGAATGGCGTTCATCGTACAGAGAGCGACAATTCCGGCGGCGTCTGCTACATTGCTATCCCCGCTCGCTGCTTCCCCGTGAGTCGGACTGACGACACCGTTCTCGTGCGAGCTGACATCTGAAATACTCACCGATGCGATTCGTGGTAAAGATTGTGCGGCGATGACGAACGTTCTCTCGCCGAGAGACGTCGATTTCACTCGAATGACGCCCATGCCCAGAGGCGAAAAAGTGTGATGAATGACGAGACCGCCCTCCTCGGAGGAGATTACGTCCACAGCACCGTTTGACTGCGGCTTCGAGAGCATCACCAGCGCGATCACCGGCGTTCGATGCGCGCCGACGACTGATTTCAATATCGTCGGGTTTCGTTTGATGTCCCACAACGTGAGCCCCCCGTCGTCATGACCGACGAGAAGCCACTCGCCGCGCTCGTCGAAACACAAACTCGTCACGCCCGGTGTGGCCGTGATTCCAGCAAAATTATTCGCCGATTTCAAGCAACTTACCGTTGTCTCACCCTTCACGCACCTCTCGACGAAAATGAAACCGCTCTCGGTGCCCACCGCCGAGCTTCGATTCGGGCCCACCGCGCAGCACATCGCCCGTCCCGCGTCCACCGTGTCCATCATCGCGTTCGTCACGCCTTCTACATTCTCCAGCTCCACCGCACACCCCGCGCTCATCGTCTGACTCTTCCCCACTCGCTCCGCGAGCGCTCGCGTCGCGCGTCTCGCCTCGTCACGCGCCGCGCGCGGCGTCGAGATGTCGCCCCCACCTTCGCTCGCCAACAATCTCGCCTCGTTCGCCGCCGCGAGCGCTAACCCATCCTTGTCCTCGTCGTCTTCGCGCGCGTCTTCGTCCTCGAGCGCGCTCGCCGACGCCTCCGAGTCGACCTCGGCCTCGGCTCGTTTGGACACGCGACGCACGAGCACGCGCACCGCCTCCTCGCTCGTCTCCGCCATCGAGCTCGACATGGACATCGCCTTGGTCGACGTCACCGCGCGCGCGACATCACCGCGCGCGTTCGTCGCCGCGAATCTCTCTGTCGCGAGGTCGTGCGCGTCGTCGACGTCGTCGTCGTCGTCGTCATCGCTCGAGATGAGCAAATCGTCCACGCAGAGTCCGCCGTCGCTCTCCTCGTCCGACGACGCGTTCGCGTCGCGCGCATCGGCGTCGAGACGTTCACCTGGACGCACCCGCGCGCGTCGCGCGCGCGCGCGTCGCATCGCGCGCGCGGCGTCGTCGCGTCCCCGCGGGGCTGTGACGCGTCGGTTTTGGTCGGAACCGTTAGTGACCCGGACATCGCGACGCCGACGTGCGTCGCGCCGAGGGCGATGCGCGGGGTCGACGTCGGGCGAGAGCGCGGCGGTCTATTTGACGGCTCGATCGCGGTCGCCCAGACGCGCGTCGTCGACGCGAGGGCGCGCGGATACGGGAAAGATGTCGTTGAGAAGATGCGCGTCGAGTCGCTCGCGCGGAGCGGTTCCGGGTCGCCGTCCGCGGCGTCGCAGACGTCGAGAAAGCTGCTGAATAGCATGTTGGGATCGGGCGCACTCGCGGTGCCGAGCTGTTTCGCCGCGTGTGGGTGGACGCTGACGGTGGCGACGGCGTCGGTGGCGTGTTATCTGTGCGCGTTGTCGCTGCAGGCTTTGATTTATTGCGCCGAGGCGCACGGGGCGTGGAATTACGATGATTTGGCGAGCGCAACGTTCGGTTCGCGAGGAAGAACGATGGCGCGGTGGAGCATAAACGCTTTGTTGCTCGGCGTCGTCGTGGCGTACGTGAATATCGTGGGGGATAACTTTTTCACGGCGACCGCGAGTGGGATATTTCCGCCGGGCACGGAGCCGTCGCGGGAGCGCGTCATGTCGGGAGTCGCGTTCGGCGTCTTCTTGCCGCTCGCGACGTTCGTGAAGACAGAAAAGAGCATGGGCAAGGTGGTGAACATGGGTTTAGGGACGACGTTTCTCTTCGCGATGTGTCTCCTGGTGCTCTCGCTTCGACCGGCGACCGGTTTTACCAAGACGTCGAACGCTACGAAAATGTGGGATTCGAGCGGATTCGGTGTTGTGTTACCGATCATGATTTTTAACTTTGCCGCGCACGCGCTCGTTTTTCCAGTGTTGAAAAGTTCGGGAGGAAAGTTATCGACGCGCGGCGTGGCTCAGATCGCCAACGAGACGATGTGTAATCTTTGGCTGTTTTACCTCATCACGGGCGCGGCTGGGTACGTAGCGTTCGGTTCGACAGTGAGCGGCAATGTACTACGAAATTTGGGCTCAGAGGGCGGTTTTCTCGGTTTGTTCACGCAAGTCGTACGGTTTCTTTACGGATGTGCGATTTGCACGGGCGTGCCCCTGTTGTTCATTTCTCTACGAGAAAATTGTTGTTCCCTCGTACTCAAGCTCTCGAGCGTGGCTGGTAGACGCGCTGAATTTTTGTTCGACACATCCGTCTTATTCGTAGCGCTCAGGTTATCCATTTCTATTCCGAACATTCAGCACGTGTTCGGTCTCATCGGTAGCACGACGTGCGCGCTACTCACGTTTATTCTTCCTGGACTGATGTTCTTGCGAACCTACGATGAAAACAGACCGCACAGACACTCTCTAAGAGACTTTGACTTATTATCAGGTCTTGGCGGAAGCGTGCGCCTCAGTGCGCGAGGTCTCGTTCTTTTTGGACTCTTTTTTGGGATCACGTGCACGAGGAGTACGTTGGAATCGCTGCGAGAAGAGGCTGCGGTGATTCGCCTCTTGTCTCAACTCCTCGCCGCCCAGACGTACGTCCGATCGAAAGTCCAAGCCTATGATAAAATTATTTTAGCGACACGTAGATTCAGAAGAATCGACGACGCAGAAAGAGTGGTATCACAGCTCTCCGAGGTATCGAAAACGACGGAGAGCGCAGTGAACGATGCCACCGTCACTTTCACGAAGAGTAAAGAGGATGATTCCCGTTCATCGCTGCGACGTGAAATCGATCTTTTGAACCCATTCTCGACAAAAACAGACGAAAACGCACTGATGAAGGCCAATGACAAATTGCACGGTGCCAGGGAACTGTACGAAAACGTCTCCAACACTCTGACGGAGGTGCAACAGACGCTCAAAGAGCGCGAAGACGAGCGAAACACCGGACGAGGAGGTGACGAAGCTCCGAGCTCATCGAAAGATAAGGATACACTCGACAGGCTCAACGCGACGTTAGAATTAGCGAAAGCGACGATAGGTGCTATCGAGGACGCTGATCGTGAAGACGCCGACGCAGAAGACGCCGACGAGGCGAAACTCACTCGATTGGCCACTGCTTCCAGCGAAGTCAAACAAACGAGCATACTCATCGATGATACGCTCAAAGATTTGCGCGAAGCGAAGGCTTTAAAAGCAGAAGAAGTGTTACAAGCAGCCGTGGACGTCGTTGAAGAAACGAAAAACGCAGAGCACATCGTCGAGGAACTGAAAGTTCCGATATCGAAAAGTCGCGTCGAGGCGGACGAGCACGAAGATCTCGTGGAGAAAATCTTCAACGTGTCGAACTCAGTTGTAGAGAACGAGACGCAGACGGCTGTCAATTTGGTGTTAGAGACGAGCGCACAGGAGGGCACGAGCGATCGAGCCGTGCAAAGAGCGAGTGAATTGTTGCAACATCTCGAGGAGAAAGAAGCGCCTCAGAAAGACTCGGAAGGTGAAGAGATTACGGTGCTCAAAAGGTTTGTCGAAACGACGACGAACCGCTCGAAACCTACTAATACATCTAGCTCTAACATAGATAGCGACTAATCTAATACTAAGACCTTTCCTAGAGCGCGTCCGCGACCCCGCGCACCTGCACGCTCTTTTCTAACTGTCGGTACACGATGACAACGCCGTCCAGACTGACGCGCCAATCCACATCGTTACTCGCGTCATCCTTATTCATCTTCAAACGCTGATGATACGATCGTATATCTCTCCCGAGAGCCTGTACGACGAACGCAATGAACTCATCCGCGCTCTGATACAACGATGTTTTCCGTCTGCGCAACCAAGCGGCACGCACGGCGGCGTCACCTTCCTCGGTGAACTTTACCTCATCGACCGCCAACGGACCGTCACCGTCGGTAAGATTGTTCCCAACCCATTCCGGCGCGCGAGCAGCCGCTATGCAATCGCTGTAAGGCACGTACGGTTTCACATCGAGCACAGGCGTGCCGTCCACCAAATCGGCGCCGGCGACGTCGAGCGTACGGTCTCCGACGCGCACGATTTCCACCAGACTCAAACCTATCGGACACGGCCTGTGCGGCGTACGAGTTGCCAAACATCCTCTCTTTTCCCCGTTCAACCGCGGCACGCGAATCTTACCGCGCACGGTGGACTTTCGTCCATCCGCCGCGCCCGTCTTGCCGTCCTCCTCCAGCGCCGTCGCCAGGTCCGTGTTTTCGTGAAACACATACACGAGCCAACAGTGCGTGAACTCCTCCAATCCCTCGAGCGCGCTCGACGGTACGCGTCTGTCCAGCGTCACTCGTCCTCGAGCCAGCGGCACCAACGACGGTTGTCTCGGCGTGCCGTTGCGTCGATTGAACACCGACGCAAACGTCCCGCACGGTTTCATCGCGTACGCCGCGCTCGCCCTCGACGCATCGCCGTCGCCGTCGCGCGAATCGTCATTCTCGCCTTTCACCGTCGCGCGCATCGCCTCGAGCTCGAGCTTGGCTGCGCGCAGCGCGCGCTCGGCCCGCGTTCGACCGCTCCTCTCCGCCAATCGCTGTTCGCGCTCTCGCCGCACCGCCTCGGTGCCGCGCGCGTCGTCGCCGTCGTCGTCGCCCGCGCGACGTCGACGCGTCACCGCGCCGAGCATCGCGTGCGCCGCCGCGCCGAGGACGAGGTCGACGACGCGCATCGGCGCCGAGGACGCGACCGGCGGCCCGAGCGTCACTTTTTGCCGGGGGGCCGACTAAAATCATGTCCGCGCTCGCGAACGTCGCGCGCCGCGCCGCGTCGTCCGCGACGGCGACGACGCTCGCGAGGGCGTTCTCGCGCGCGCACGCCGCCCCGTCGACCGCGTCGGTGGCGTCGATGGCGAGCGCGCGCGCGTTCGGGACGAGCGCGGTGGGCGGGCGAGCGCTCGGGGCGCCGGCGCGCGCGCGCGCGGCGCTCACGGCGACGACGACGGCGAGTTGGACGAACGCGGTTGACGGGGCGGCGTGCGCGCGCGCGTACGCGCGAAAGGTGGTCGTCGGCGCGGGAGGGAAGACGAAGACGAAGATCAAGCCTTGGAGCTCGTACAAGGGTCGGTTTCAAGTCACTGGGTCGGGGAAGAAGATTTTGCGCAAGAGAAAAGGCAAGAGACACTGCGCGTTCGCGAAGACGCCGAAACAGAGGATGCGTTTGAGGAGCACGACGCTCGTGCACGCGTCGCTGGTGCAGAACATGCGAAAGTTGGGGTTCAAATTGCGATGATAGAGATGTAAAAATTATTTCGGGAAATTTTATTTGTTCACTACGGGCTAAGGGTCGACTCACACCGGTCCGCGAAACGCGAGCAGAAGCGCCGGTCGGACGTTTCCGGAGTCAAGAGATTCGGCGTGCGTCGACAAGACGGATGGTTGTTCGACGACGCGCTTGAGCGCAGATTTATACGCCAATCCGGGCTCGGCGGTTTGATCGAAGAGCGCCGCCTCGAGCGTGAGCGCGGCGTTTCTCGATAAGCCGTGCTCTTGTTCCAAGTACAGCACGACGCGGAGTCGAACGGGATCGTGCGAAGGATCTTTCGGCACTCTTCCCGAAGCCGGAGTCGGCTTCGGGACGACCACGGATGACTTGGCGAACGTCTCCGCGAGTACCGGGGGTAAATTCGGCTTGACCTGCACCTCCGCGGCGGATTTCTCTTCTTCGTCGCCATCTTCCGTCTTGATTTCCTCGGCTGATGCTGCTTCCTTGACCACAGTCTTCACCTCCTCCACGGGTTGCATCGGCACCAGCGTCGCCGCGGACGTTCGCACGAGCTCGATCCATTCTTCCATCACCGTACCGCACGTCTTTGCGAAATCGACGAGGAGCGGATCTTTCACTTTGCTCCCTTTTTTGATCGTTTTCGTGATCAAAGTCTCTTGCAGCATGACCGGATTCACGCTCTGCTCTTGAATATGTCGTGCGGTCTGTTTCAATCGACGAACGCAGCGATTTGCGTGAGAATTCGCCTGCTCTACGAGCGTCTGCGCTGCAGTCATCGCCGCCTTTGCCTTTTCGTATTCAATTCTAGCCTTCTCTTGTTGTGCCTGCGTGTCCTCGTACGCCTGCAACCCATTTTCGAGCTCGGTTTTCAATTCTAACAATCTAGGTGTGCTCGAAGGCACTTTGATGACCGGCTTTTCCACCTCTTGCGCCTTCCGCGCCGCCGCCTTGGCCGCCGCCGGTTTCGCCTTCTTCTCTTCGCCGTCAGCCTTTTTGCTCAGCTTGCGCTTCTTACCGCTCGGTTTGGGCTCTTCCTCCGCGTCTGGTCGGTACTCCTCCGCATCTTCAACCTCGGGCGCGGGAGTCTCCTCTTCCACCGCCGGTTCCGCGTCGTTCTCCTCTTCGTCCTCGTCTTCGACGACCTTTTTCCGTCGGCCCGCACCGCGCTTCTTCGGCGCCGGTTTCTTCGGCGCCTCCTCCTCCTCCTCCTCATCCGCCTCCATCGGCGTCGCCTCCGGCACATTCACCGCATCGTCAACACCGGCCGCGTTCGTCGCCTCGCCGCCACCGTTCACGTACGCCTCCGCGTCCGCCAACGCCGCCTCGAGCGCGTCCCGTCCCCGCTTCACCTTTTCCAGCGACGCCCTGAACGCGTTTGCGTCCCACGGCTTACACTCCCGCTTCGACACGTGTCCCACCGATCCGGACCCGAACCAAAACACTCTGTGCGATCCCTTCTTCGGTTTCAACACGTCCATCGCCTCGGCGTCGTCGGCGTCGCCGAGAACCTGCGCGCGCAGGAAATGTCCACGAGAATTCTTCGTCAGTCGTTCCGTCGTCGGGTTCGTCCTCGTCTCGATCGATCGCGTCGCCTCGTCGTCATCGTCATCGTCATCGCAATCGTCGCGCGCACCCGACACGGCTGCGCCGGCGCGCCTCGCGTCTTGGCGAGCACGATCGTTCCCGGAGCGTCGTCCGACATCGCGTCAGTCTGTCGCGTCTGTTGCGGCGACATGGCGCGCGTCCTCGCGTCGTTCGCGCGTCGACGCGCGCTCGACGCGCTCGAACGATGGACGGCGTCGAGAGCGATCGCCGCCCGCGGTCGGAGCGACGTCGCGAGCGATGGGGGCGCGACGACGACGACGCGCGAGGGTGACGGCGACGAGGCTAGCGTCGAGGGCGCGGTCGGAGGGAAAGGTGCGGTGAGCGTCGGTGATGGGCGCGCGCGACGGGAGTACGTGCCTCGGTATCGTCGAGAAGGATTCGCGGCGGCGGAGGCGCGGCCTCGCGCGCGCAGGGAGTCGCGGGCGAGAGGGTCGGAAGGGGCGACGACGGCGTTCGCGTACGGCGGCGAGCGCGCGAGTCGGAACCTGAGCCCCGAGTTGAACAGCGAGATCACGGGCGCGCGCACGGGCGAAGAAATTTTAGAGCACATTCGGACGAGGTGTCATTTATATAATAGGGTGAATTGCGCGACGGCGTGGCATAGATTGGCGAAGAGCGCAAGACAGCGTTCGCTGCCGCGAGGATGGAACGCGAGTCAGGATACGAGAATAATGGACCTCGAGGAGACGACGCTGCGATTGTTGGAGACGTTTGAGGTGCAAAACCTGAGTAATTTTGTGTGGGCGTGCGCCGTTTTGAAATATAGGCCGAGACACGACCTTTTAAGCCTAGCCATGGACAGCATGGAGGCAAAGGTTGATGAATTTTATCCGCAAGCGTTGACAAACACGCTGTGGGCGGTCGCCGTGATGAAACATCCGCGCGCGAAGCACTTAGCGGCCCTGCTCGCACCTCAGATTTTGACGCATCTTCCTGAACCAGATCAAGAATTGCAACAGGTAGAGAGCGTAAAGGGTGGCATATTCAGCACGCAGACGGTGTCCAACGCGCTATGGACTCTGGCGTCGATGGGCGTGCATCCCGGGTACGAACTGCTCGATAGGCTTGCTATTTTTATCACCAAGGGTGCGGAAACTTTTAAAGCGCAGGAGTTATCGAACTCGGTGTGGGCTTATGGACAGTTCGCGCATCATCCCGGTGAGGCTGCCTTGTGCGCTTTCGAACAGTCGCTCAGAGAACGGCTCGAACGCCGAGAAGAATTCGCAACGCAGGCGTTGTCGAATTCATGCATAGGTCTCTCCCTCTTCGGTGGTTCCGAATCTGGGGGGTTATGTAGACTCTTCAACGAGGCGAATCCGTCGTTGTTTCGACTCTCAGAGGGCAACAGTCAGGACATTTCCAACATTACGTGGTCCATCGCCGCGGGCGGCGCCTTTGAATCAAAGCTATACAAGGCAGCCGTCAGAGAGCTCTTTCGTCGCGATGCCAAGGATTTTCAGCACGAAGGCTTGAAGATGCTGTATCACGCGCGTTTGATGCAGCACGATTTCGATCCCGATAGAAAACTAGTCGACGTCGTCTTTCCGGACTACGTCTCCGAGCTGGGTCACCGCGCGTGGCTGGAACAAAATAAAAAGACGCAGGTGAGCACGTTCCAAGAGCGCGTCATCGAGACCGTTCGCAAGCTTGGATACGAACCCACCATGGAGCAAATGACGGAGGATGGTTTGATGAGCATAGACATATGTATTCGTGAGAAGCACATCGCGATAGAGTGCGACGGGCCTTCTCACTTTTACACCAATCTCACCGAGACGACAAATCATAAAACGATGTTGCGAAACAAAGCGCTCGCACTCCGTGGGTGGAAAGTCGTGGCGGTGCCGTATTACGAATGGGCGCTGGAGTGGTCGAGCGGTGATGCAGCCGTGAAGGCGTACATGGAGAGGAGGTTGCGTGAAGTTGAGTAGGAACAATTGTAGAAAGAATTAGAAATTTCTATCGCTATACGCTACGGTTGAACGCCGTTGACGAGTACATTTTCGCTTGAAGCGCGCGCTTGGACTCACTTTTGCTCGGAATCCCACGCCATCATGCGTCTCTTTTTCAGAGGTAACATAGAAAGCGGCGTTCCCGAAAATTTCTCCCTCTTGACTTCAGATTTCGGTGGCTTCTGCGTCTCCGCCGGTGAAGGCGCGGGTTTCACGACAGCGGGTTTCTTCTTCTCCACCTTGGGCTTGGTTTCAACCTCTTGCTCCTTCTTCGCGTTACGTTCGACCAGAGGCGTTTTTGACCTCGGTCTCGGATTCGAGCGATACGCAATGGCGTCGGCTTCGTACGTCGTCGACGCGTCCTCCACGGCTTTTTTCATGGCGTTCAACATGTCGTCAACCTTTGCTGGTTCCATCACACCTGACGCTTTGCCCCCGAAATCACCGCACGCTCTGCATTGGGCATTCGGGGACGTGCGACCAGAACCACGCGACCGCGCGTTCGAGCTCTTCTGCGTAGATTGCTTGCCGGCCCAGTTTTTCATACAAGTCGCGTGGGCCACGGCGCCGCCTCCGTGGCACTCGCACGCACGAATCATCGCCCCGTAATCACCGTCACAGTCTTCACATCCACAGACACAACACACCACAATGCCGTTTTCTTGGAGCTCGCGGGCGACGCCGTCGATTGTGCCAAAAGAATCGTCTTTGATTTCGTCGCCCTCCGGCGACCGAACTGGCGTCGGCGCGGTGCGCGCCGACCCGTTCTTCTCCGCAGACGAAAAATCTAGCACGGCGACCGTCTTTTCGTTTCTTCGTACGCATGTCGAACACGCGTAATCCTTGGGAATCTCTTCCTCGGACTGGATTCGGCAGCATTCGCCGTGTTCCCACGCTCCACACGTCTCGCACGCCACCATGAAGCCGTATTCTTCGTTGTCGCCGCACACGCAGTCTATCACGTCGTCTCCCATGATTCCACTGTACGCGTACGGGTGCTTCTTCGCGCGAACGCGAGAACCGCCCAAACCAGCCTTTTTCGGCCCCGGGACGCACTTCGATCCCGCGACCCAGGCGTCGAAAGCGGCGCTCGCGGTGAACTCGGCTGCTCGCATCCTCGCCTCGTTGGCCCCCGCCTCCCCCGCGCCGCACCGAAACGACATCGTTCGCGCCGCGCTCGCGTCATCGCGCTCATCGCGCGCGACGACGACCCAATAATCACACCCGGTGCGCTCGTTTCGCCGTTTCGCGACGCACGCCGTCGTCGTTCTCCTCCCTCGTTTATTCGCCGGCGTCCCTGTTCGCCCCAGTGCGTCGCTCACCCCTCTCGCGAAAACTGCCGTCATCTGCGCCTCGCACGCTACCGCCACAGCTCTCGCGCGCGCATCTTCATCTTTCGCCCCTCGCACGTCGCATCGCACCGCTCCCAACCTCGCGTTCGGCGTCCCTCGCGCGTCTCTCGCCCCCGCGCTCTTCCCGCTCTTCCCGCTCGTCTCCAACTTGACCGCGCTCGCGTACTCCAACCTCGCGTCGACGCAAAAGTGATGTTCCCCTCGCTTCCCCTCGGCGTGTCTCGCCGCGATCATCCCCTCTCACCCGCGCTCGCGCCCCCTCTCTCTCTCCCCCTCGCGCGCGCCCACACCCGCAGGGCTTTCTCGTCCCACACCTCGGGACGTCGTCCCACGCCTCGCGCGCGTCTTCACCGCGTTCGCCTCCTCGCGCGCCACGACCGCGCCCGACGCGTCGACGACGCGACGCACGGCGCGTCCTCGCTCGCGCGCACCGTCGCCGTGTGCCGCCGGGCGTCGCGCGCGCGCGTCCTCGGGCGCCCCCGGGCGGTCCACCGCGCCCAAAGTCCAACTGTGCGCACGCCCGCGAGGTACAGACGGGGACTGTTTCTTGAATCACGATTGGTCGACCAAGGCTCGGACCTCCAGAATTCGCCGCGCGCGCCCATTCATCATGTCGTACGCGTCGACCGAGCGACGCGATGCGCGCGACGAGGGCGACGACGACGACGCGCGCGCGCGCATGTTGGGCGCGTCCGCGGCGTCGGACGAGGACGATCGAGGCGACGGTGACGTCGTCGTCGATGGTGTCGATGATGATGACGACGGTGACTCGACATCCTGTTGGTGCTGTTGTTGGCCGTTCGGTGGGACGAGGAAACGCGCGATGACGCCCGAGGAGCGCGCGCTGGCGAACGAGGCGAGACGTGGAGCGAGTGAGGCGGCGGTGCGACGCGCGGAGGCGTTTGAACAGTCGGGCGGTGGACGCGCGGCGCGCGCGGCGGAGGCGGAGCACAAGAGAGCGGCGACGGGGAGCGGAGACGATCACTACGCGCGCATGGCGAAGGATTGGGCGTCGTAGTCGCGCGTGCGGAAGATATGGTCCCGTCTGTACTTTTTTGTTGTCTCGCGCGCTCTTCTTTCTTCTTTCTCCGCGCGCTGTATTCGACGCGCCGTATCGCGTTGTAAAAACAAATGCACAGTCTGAGCAAACCTCATTCGGCCGCGCGACGCCTCGCGCGCGCGCGCGGTCGTCGACATGGGCGGACACGGCGGCTTGAACATTCTCCCGCAAAAGTCCTGGAACGTGTACGGGGCGAAACAACGCGCGCGGGTGCAGAGGGACGAGGAGCACGCGCGTCTCGAGGCGGAGGCGAAAGCGGACGAGGCGAGAGACGAGGCGCGAGACGCGCGATGGCGCGCGCTTCGCGAGTCCGGATCGCGGTCGAGGGACGAACACGTCAATTTGTTCGAGGCGGAGGAGCGCGCGGCGAGGCGTGTCGAGGGAAGGAGGCGCGAGGACGCGGGGACGCGCGAGGACGCCGGCGACGCGTTCGGGGGCCGCGGCGTCGGGAGGAACGCCGTCAAGCCTTGGTACGCGCGTGCGCAGGGTGAGCACGTCGCGGAAGAGCAACAACATGCATCACTTCCCGCGCGCGCGCGGCGACGACGGGAGGAAGAGGAGGCGCTTCGCGAGGAGACGAGACGAGAGCGGTTGGCGAGCGCCGAAGGTGGTTCGTCTGTCGAGGCTTCGAGAGGGACGAATCGACGCGAAAAAAAGGCGAAAAGGCGCTCAAAGCGAGAGAAAAGACGTCGAGACGCGATCGATGACGACGGCGATGAGATATATCGGTTGCGGCGCGAGCGATTGGAGCGCGAGGGGAAAGAGGCGGAACGCGAACGCGCTCTTTTGGAGCGAGACGAACGCGTCGTCGATAGGTATCACCACGATGAGCGCGGACGTCGGTGAGCGCGCGCACTTCTGCGAATTAGTCTAACGTAGACTATAGTTACAACTTTGTTTTAGATGCCGCGAAAGACGGGATTTTGTCGGACGACGCTCGCGCCGTGTTCCTCGTAATCCGCCTTGGTAACGCAACTCGAATAAAAGCCCGGCGTGGACGCGAGGACACTCCCGCCGAACCACACCGCGGTTCGTTGGAAACTGTGCGTCACGACTTCGACGTCGACCTCCTTCGACGTCAGCTTCGCCCCTTTCGTGGTCGCCGCGATTCGAGTGTCGACGAGTCGCTTGACGTCGCGCTTGATTCGTTTACCGAACCCCTTGAACATCGTACTTCCTCCGGAGAGCACGATGTTGCCGTATAAATTGCGCCTGGTGTCGATGGGACTCGACGCGATCGCCTGATGCACCAACTCGGGGAGCGGGGTCAAATAATCCGACGTGTATATCTCGGGCTGGAAGAAAACTTCGGGCGCGAGGAATCTCTCGTAACCGACATCCGCCGTCCACGCGTCGCCCGTCTTCCCTCGTACGCCGTTAATCTGCACCACGTACTCCCCCGGCATGCGCTCGTGCTGTAAAAACTCCTTCACGATGTCTTTACACACGTAACAGTGCTCTTCCTTCACCTTTCGAGCCACTTCCATGGCGTCCTCCGGCGGCACGCGTTCGCCTCGCTCTCGCATTAAATATTGCACAAACGTCGTCAAATCCCTCCCCGCCAGCGGTACGCTCTTGATCGAGCTCCCCAACACGTACCCATCGCTCACCGGAATCACGTGCGTTACCCCGTCTCCTATGTCGATCACCGTCCCCGTCAACGCCGACGCGTACTGACTCTGTTTTTTACTCGCAATGCTCGCCGCGAGCGCCATCACCGCCTGCACGCCAATGTACATTCCCGGCACGTTGAACGACTCAAACATGATCTCCGCCGTGTACTCTCGATTCTCCGGCGGATTCAACGGTGGTTCGGTGAGCAAAAAGTAATGATCCTCGGGATCGCATCGCAGATACTGACAGATGCTCGCCTCCCAAAATTTCTCCATCGCCTCCCAATTCTCCACCGTCCCGTGTCTGATCGGCCATCGCACGTCCCTCGACGCGCTCAGCGCCACGGCTTCGTCTCCGATGACGAAATCTAAATCACGCATCGCCGCGCCAATCTTACGCGTCGCGGTCGACGACGACGCGTTTTCGGCGACGCACGTCGGGATGATGTGCTGCGGGTCGACATTCTTCGCGAATCCCATCTTCGTGTACCCGGTGCCGTTATCGATCACCACCGCGGGGCGATCCATGGCGACGAGGTGCGATGCGTCGACGCGCGCGGCTCGCGAGGCGTTCGTCGGCGTCGCGTCGCGTCGCGCGTCGCGGTGTATCGTCGAGAAGATGCGCGTTGCATTTCGCGATGATAATCGGTCCTTCGTCACCGCAGAGCGCGACGACGGTCGGCGTCATGGCGACGACGTCGTCGTTCGCGCGCGCGGCGCCGTTCGCGCGCGACTCGCGTCGTCGTCCTCCTACTCTTCTCGCGTCGTCGTCGTCTCGGGCTGCGTCGACGCGCGCGGCGTCGAGCGCGAACGCATCGACGTCGTCTCCCGATGCGGTGCGCGCGCGCGTCGACGTGCGCGACGCCAAGCGCGAGTGCGCGCGCACGACGGAGACGTACGCGAAATCGTTTCACCTCGCGTCCACCTTTATGCGCGCGCGGGCGAGGGAGGACGCGTATGCGCTGTACGCTTGGTGTCGAGAGTGCGACCAGCTCGTCGACGCGGCGGGCGAGGCGTCGTCGACGCCGGAGGAGGCGGCGCGGGCGTTGGACGGGGTGGAGAGACGATTGAATGCGATTTTCGACGCCGCGAGCACGTCGCCGCCGGAGGGGGCGACGTACGCGGAGGTGGCGCTCTGGGACGCCGCGCGGGACGGAGAGTTTGACAGCGCCCCGTTTCTGGACATGATACGAGGCATGCGTCGAGATTTAGAGGAAGAGTCTTTTAAAACGTACGCCGACGTCGAAACGTACGCGTATCAGGTGGCGGGCACCGTGGCGTTGATGATTTTACCCGTGCTCACGCGCGGGATGAAGAAGGACGACGAGGCGACGAAAACGCGCAGAGACGAGCTCGGCGTCGCGTTGGGCGTCGCTCTGCAGCTCACGAACATCGTGCGAGACGTCGGCGAGGACGCTCGATTGCGTGGACGGGTGTACATCGCGGAAGAAGATCTCGAATTGTTCGGCCTGACACGAGACGACGTGTTGACGATGGATTCGCCGACGCCGGCGTACGAAGCGTTAATCGAGTATCAGGTGCAGCGAGCGTTGGGATACTACGCGCGCGCCGCACGCGGATTAAAACTTCTGCCGACATCGTCGCGACCGGTTACGAATTGCATCGCCGGTCTGTACAAGAAGATCATGCTCTCCGTCCGAGACAATGCGTACGATAACCTCAACAAGCGCGCGTTCGCGAGCAAGTATGAAAAATTATTCATCCTGCCGTCGCTCGTCGTCGATTCTCTCCGAGGAGTCTCAAACGACGAAGCGTCTCGGAAACGAGACGGTGATCTACGTCTCGATTTTACAGATGACACGATCACCGCCAAGCGCTATCGCGCGACGATGTGCGCGCTCTTCGTCGCCGCGCGCGCGTCGGACGCCGACGCCGTCGCCGAACGCCTTGACGCGCTTCGTCTTCTCGCCGCGCCGTCGACGCGTCCATCCTCCTCCACCGACGTCGCTCGAGGCGAGCCGGTCCTTTTGTACGCGTCCCCGCGCCCTCTCGATCCGTACGAGGACGACTCGATCGTCGTTCGGAGCGACGGGCGCGTCCTTCTCAGGTAGACGTGTTGACACCAGACACCCTAAACCACCCACCGCGCCGTCGTCACGTCTCGACGCGCCAAGCGCGACCGCGACCGCGACCGAAGAGGACGCACCACCGTCGTCATCGTCGTCGTCGTCGTCGCGTCGTCGTCGTCGGCATGTTCCGTAATCTCGAGAAACTGCGCGCGGCGCTGGCGAAGATGCCGGACGCCGCGCGCGCGAGGGTCGACCCGAACACGGGACGGTTTCGCGCGCCCGAGTTTAGCGGACGCGTCGTCGGTGAATTGCGCAAGGCGGTGCTCGCGAATGGAATGGAGTGGACGCACGATGCGCCGAAAGGGGTGCAGAAGACGGTGGTGCGACCGCCCAAGGGACACAAGTTTGATCGGGAAAAGCCTCTGCGCGAGGCGAAACGCGCCGAGGCGTTGGCCAAGCAACCAGAGCTCATCGCGGCGTACAGAGCGAGGATGCGAAGCAAAGCGAAGGGTAAGGAGAAGATTTGGGACGAGTTCATCATGACGAAGAGCGAGCAGACGCTCAAGATTCGCATGCAAGATGCGCAGGGCGGGAGGAAGTGAGCGCGAAGAACGAGGCGGCTCACGAAGAGTCGGTAGAAACTAGGAGGTTGTGTTGTATATACAGAAGCTAAAAATTCATTCTCTCCGCGGGCTTGATTGTCCAAATGCTTCCTTTTGACGTGCACAGATCCGAGAGCACCTTGGTGTACGTGTGCTGACTCGGCGCGCCCGCTCCGAGGGCTTCCATGATGTCGGCGCGCTTGACGGCGCCGCTCTGCTTGTAGAGCAAACCTAAGATTTTTCGTCGAAGGGCGTCGATAGCGGGATCACCCGTGGAGACGAACACGCACACCCCTTCGATGCACGCCAATTCTCCGTCGAACATGCCGAGAAGTTCGGATTGTCGGAAATACGCGCACGCCGCGATGTCCGACGCTTGCGTCAATAAGAATTGACGAATATCCTCCAAGCTCAGGTGCGTCTTTTTCTCAAACTTTGCGCGCACGAGCGAACGAACGGTGTTGAGGCGCACCTGGGACACGTGTGGCGGGACGCTCGGGGTCACCAATTCGGTGCCGATGAGCGTCACGTCGAGCGACGGCGCCAACGCGAGCCAAGACTCCATCTCTCGCGACGCCACCTCGGGGAACTCTTCGAGGAAATCTTCATCCGTGCTTTCGTTGAACTCAAACCCATCCGACGCGCTCCCGTACCCTCGAGGCGACGAAAACTCGGCGAGCACCTCGCGACGCATCTTTGCCAACGTTGGATCGGGTTTGGAACTGTTTCTCTTCATGCAGTTGGACACGAGTTCCGGCCTGATGGTTCTCGAGCGAGCGAATTGAAAGAGCGCCGCATCGCGCATGTTTTCCCACGTCACGTTGCCTCCGCATCGTAGAGTCGACTTTGCGATCCAGTTACCTTGCACCAAGTGCGCGTTGTCTTGAATCATCGAGATCAACCTTTCGGGGTCTATGTCCTCCGTGACGAATTGGCAGACTCGGCTAAACTTCATGACGGATTTTTGACCCTTGGAGAAGAGCGCGCGAATACGTCTTTCGAGCGGTAACGACGCGAGTTCCGTCTTACTCAGACCACTCCCATCACCGAGCGTGTTCGCGTCTTCATCCTCCGGCGCGATGCGCTTGCTCACGCTCATCGGGCACATCGCATCGAGGTATTCTCTAGTCGTCACCGGACGCCCGCACGGCTCGGCTCGCGGCGTGCAGACGAGATCCTTGACCTCGCGTGCCTCCTCGTCGTCGGGCATGGACGCCGTCAACTCGACCCACGCCTCGTCCTGTTCCCTCTGACGCAGGTACGCGTGCGACTGCACGCGAATCTCCGTCTGACGCGCCGTCTCCCGTCGCCGGACTTGCACCTGCAGCGGCAACATGTGCTCCTCCTCTTGCATCTCTCGCTCCTCTCTCGAGGGCTCCTGCGCGGGTTTATTCGCGCCGTCCGCCGCGTCCAAGTGATGCAAACTCGGTCGCAACTGATACACCGAGCCCACGGGCGTCAAGTACATGGCCCCATCGCGAATCATGCCCACCAAAACGCCGTCACCGTGCGATTCCGCCCTCGCGCTCGCGCTCGTCAGCCTCAACGAAGAAATTTGCGTGTGCTCGGGCGCCAACAAGTTACGATTCCGAATCCGCTCATCCAGCGGCAGCGTCATCTCGAGTTTCGCCACCTCGGGTTTATATCGCACGCTCTGCACGTTTTCTAAGTCATACGGTCGATCGGGCGGTCGTAACGGGTACTACAGCGCGTCCAACGTCCTCCGGTCAGTCGCTCGCCTCGAGCTCGGAAATCGGTCGATCGCTCCATGGATGCGTTCGCGCGCCTCTTTTCTCTCGCTCGCGCGTCCGACGTTCTCACGCGCGCTCACCTGAAGTAAAACACTCTCACCGCTCGCGCTCTCAACGCGATTAAAGTACACGGGTATCGTCTCGACGACGCTGTGGGCGTTCGAGGCGACGTCAGTCACTTTTTCGAGAACCGGCGGCGGCGGTCGCGTTCGTCGACGCGCTCGCGCGAGACGACGCCGCTCGCGCGCGAGACGGCGACGGGTGAGACGTACGGATTATCGTCGTCGAGCTCGGGCTTGACCTCGCCTCGATCGGTGCGCATCGCTCGTGCGCGAGGCGCGGATTGAGGCGGGAGGGCGCGTGGTCGGTGGGTCGGCGGTCGAATCGTTTTCGCGTTTTCGCGCAGAGCGCGCGCGACGCCGACGTTCGGATGCGTGTGTGGATCAGTCGAGCGCCCGCGGCGAGAGAGAGTTACGCATATAAAGTGATTTGCGTCGATTTCACGCGAACGAATCAGCGATGCGCGGTGGCGACGTCCGGGATGGCGGTCGGCGCGGCGGAGGCTGAGGCGCCGATGGCGGCGACGGCGAACTCGTCCGAGGCGACGGTGTCGGCGATGCCGGCGGCGGCGAGCGCTTTGAGGGCTGACGTTCTGAATTGAGACGCCACGGCCGTTCGTTCGAGCTCTTGACAGAGCGTGCGGCGGAGTTGCGGATCAGCGGCGATTTCTTCGGCGAACGGACGACGCGCGGCGGCGACGGAGAGGAAGCGATAAACCGCCACGCGAAGGTTGAGGAAATGATCGCTCTTCACGGCGATGGCGTCGTGGATCACCTTTGCGAGTGGTTTGGATTCGCACGCCGCGAAGCACGCGTCGGCGAGAACGTGCTCGGCGTCGTCATCTAACGTCACGTCTTTCGATCGCTCGGCGCCGAAGACGTTGGCCAACGCGTGCAGCGCCACTATTTGGGATTCTCCCGTCCCTCGGAACGATTTTTGCGCGGCGTCGGCGACGATTGACTTTGTTTGAAGGACGATCGCGCTCGCAACTCGCGAATGCGTGACAGAGACGGCGCCGAGAGCGTCGATCGCCGCGTCGCTCAGGTCTCGCCCGTATTCGCCTCTCGACACCTCGTCGATGACTCTCGCCATTTCAACGAGGAACGCGTCATCACCGCTCGATGCCGTCGCTGCGATTCGACCACCGACGGCGAGCGCTCGCGTGCGCAGCGCGACGTCCGCATTCGCATCGAGCACGACGCGAACGAGCGCCGCGCTTAGCGCGTCGACGCTCTTCAATCCGCTCGCCGCCGCCTCGGACGTCTCCGCGACTTCCGCCAAAATCTCCAGCGACGCCAACGACGCCAACAAATCCGCGCCGTCGATCTCTCTCACGCACTCATCGAGCGCTCCCGAGCGCACGACAGCCGCCGCCGCGTCCGCGTCCGCGCCGGCGACGCTCGCCGCGAAGGCCAAACCGCGCACCTTGGACTCGCTCGTCGCCCCCTCGCGAGACGTCGTCGCCAAAACCTCGCGCAACTCGCGAGGTACATCGCTCGGAAAGCGAGCACACATCGCCACCAACGCCTTACTCGCCGCGCTCGCGACCGGGGTGTCGTCCATCGCCAGTCTCTCGCGCAACGGAGCGCGTGTCGCCTCCGCCGTCGTCTCCGCGAGCGCGTCCGAGCTCGCGCGTTCAAACACCGCGCACGCGAGCGCGCACGCCGTCCCTCGCACCCGCCCATCGGAAGAACCGAACCCGAGCGCCAATCGCGCGTCCACGCGCGTCGTCTCCGCGAGCGCATCCGTCCCGACGCGCGTCAGACTCAGCTTTTCCATCAACGCCACCATGCGCCAGGCGTCTTCATCCACCTCCCCCTCGACCGCCCGCGCGAGTTCGTCGAACATCGTCGACCACGACCATCTCGAAAGAATCCCCGCGCACGCCTCCTCGCTCGGTGTGCCCGGAACGTCGCTCGCGTCGCGCGCGAGCGCCCACAGTTCGTCCATCCGACAAAGACGGCCGTCAGACAGTGACGACACGAACGTCCGAATGCCCTCGCGACATCGCGCGCGCGCGTCCGCGACGCTCGCGACGCTCGCGTGCGCGCTTTTATTCGTCGCGAGCGCGTCCCGAGCGCGCGCGCACGACGACGCGTGGCTCGACGCGCTCGATGACGACGACGCCGAGCCGCGGGATGATTTTCACGGTTTTGAATTCGACGACGACGACGCGCGCGACGCGACGGGTGACTTCGGTCTCGCGCGCGACGATGGCGTCGAGGATGATGCGTTCGACGCGTTCGACGCGTTCGACGCGGACGAGGCGGCGGTGATGGCGGAATTGCGAGAGGCGATGGCGACGACGGGGGACGGCGCGCGCGACGCGTCGGTTGTCGAAGACGTCGGCGCCGGCGCCGAGGCGGAGGCGGAGGAGACAGTGTCGGTGGAGGAAGCGCCGGTGGGGATGGAACCGGTGGAGGTATCGGATGATGTCGATTTCTTCGATGAGTCGTGGGTCGCCGAGGCGCCGCCGCCGGCGGTGGAGGTGAGCGGGGAGGCAGCCGCGGATGACGTCGACGAGTCGCCGCCGGCGGTGGAGCAGAGCGACGAGGCGAGCGATGCGGTGCATGACGCACGCGAGGAGGAGGAAAACATCGAACCCGAGGCGCCGATGACGACGGATGATGTGCCCGAGGAGGAGGAAACCATCGAGTCCGCGGCGCCGATGACGACGGACGACGCGCTCGAGGAGGAAAACGTCGCGTCCGAGGTGTCGACGACGACGCATGACGCGTCCGAGGAGGACGCATCAGCGGTGCAAACGAGCGAGGATGTCGACGAGTCGATCTTAGAATTCGTCGACGAAGACGAGGAGGAAACGAAACCCGCCGCGAAGAGCGGTTTCGTGAGTAGTTTCTTCAACCGTCTCACCGCGAACGACATGCAGGAAGAAAAAGTGGACGAGAGTGATGAAAACGAATCCACGCAATTGGACGTCGACGCCTCCGTGAGCGATCCCGAGCTTGAGCCAGCTGAGTCGATCCCGGAACCCGAATTGACGCCCGAGCCCGTACAAGAGCCCGTGCGAGCAGACGCCGCAGAGGTTGAACCCACAGTGGTACCCGACGCGGTCGAGGAAGTCCCGAAGGTTGTGGATGAACAGCACGACGAGCGACGTAAGCTGCTCGAAGCACCGAACCAGCATGAACCTTACGTCGAGCCTCCTCCGACAAGACCAAAGATTGTGTACGTCGGCGGGTACTACAAGCGAAGTAACCCGTGGGCGAAAGGTCCTCGCGTGAAGGCTGTTGACTAGGAAACGTGTTATTGTAATGAATGAATGAATGAATGCATCGAGGAAGAGAATGTTTACTCTTAAATTACATGACCATACCGCCATCGCAATGAATCGTTTGACCCGTGATGTACTTGGAGGCGTCGTCCAACGCCAAGAACTTCACCAAGCCGGCAATTTCTTCCGGCTGACCGTATCGGCCGGCCGGGATGGTGGTGAGAATCTTCTTTTCCAACTCTTCACCGAGAACCGCCGTCATGTCGGAGGCGATGAAGCCCGGGGCGATGGCGTTGCACTGAATGTTGCGTCCGGCGTATTCGCGCGCAATTGTCTTCGTCAAACCGATCACGCCCGCCTTCGCCGCGGAGTAGTTGGCTTGACCAGCGTTACCGGTGACACCGACGACGGAGGTGATGTTGATGATGCGACCAGAGACCGGCTTCTTCTTACCCATCAACTTGGTCGCCGCTTGCGAGCACAAGAAGACTCCGGTGAGGTTGAGGTCGATAACCTCTTGCCACTGTTGCAACTTCATGCGCATCATGAGCGTGTCTCTCGTGATGCCCGCGTTGTTCACGAGCACGTTCACTTCACCGAACTTGTCCATCGTCGCCTTGAAGAGCGCGTCGACCTCCTCTGGCACGGCGACGTTCGCCTTGACGGCGATCGCGTCCCCACCCGCAGCCTTGATCTTTTCGCAAACCTCGTTCGCCGGCCCCTCGCTCGCGGCGTAGTTGACCACGACGCGCGCGCCCGCGGAACCGAGCGCGACCGCGATCGCCGCACCGATGCCTCGGGACGCACCGGTGACGACGCAGACCGGGCCCGTGGCTTCGGCGCGCGGGACCGCGACCGCACCGCGCACGGCGCGCGCCGCGCGACGCGCGGAGGACGCGCGCGGGGCGAACTTGGCGACGGCGGTTCGGGAGGCGAGGGCACGAGCGGCGACGGCAGACATCTCGACTTTTGCGCGTGCGTGTATGACGTTCGCGGTCGATGGCGGCGACGAATGCGCGATGATTACCGCGTTATCCGTTTTCTCTCGGATGGTGGTCTTTTCGAGCGCGCGCGCGACGAGACTCGCTCGGAGAGGTGGACGAGGCGATCGTGCGTTTAATCGTCGTTCGTTTACATATGATTGCTCAAAAAAGGCATCGATTGTCCTACGCTAGCCGTAGGTTTCTAGATTTGCGCGGTGGTCGAGGGATTCGCGTGACGCGCGGTCGTCCTGTATTTGCAGAAAAGCGAGGACGAGCGCGCGCGACTCCATCCGGCCGCTTAATACGCGTCCTCATCTTCCTCATAATCGGCATCATCGTCCACAGTGGCGTCCTGGTACTGTTGGTACTCAGACACCAAATCGTTCATGTTGGATTCAGCCTCGGTGAATTCCATCTCGTCCATACCCTCTCCAGTGTACCAGTGCAAGAAAGCCTTGCGTCGGAACATCGACGTGAAAGCCTCGCTCACACGCTTGAACATCTCTTGAATAGCCGTCGTGTTACCGACGAAGGTGGCGGACATCTTAAGACCTCTGGGCGGGATGTCGCACACCGAGCTCTTCACATTGTTCGGAATCCATTCGACAAAGTAGGAGGAGTTTTTGTTTTGGACGTTGAGTAGTTGTTCGTCAACCTCCTTAGTGGACATGCGGCCCCGGTAAAGAGCCGAGGCGGTCAAATAGCGACCGTGACGAGGGTCAGCGGCGCACATCATGTTCTTCGCATCCCACATCTGCGCAGTAATTTCCGGAACGGAGAGCGCTCGGTACTGTTGGGCACCTCTGGAGGTGAGCGGCGCGAAGCCGACCATGAAGAAGTGCAAGCGCGGGAACGGAACCAAGTTCACCGCAAGCTTACGCAAATCAGCGTTGAGCTGACCTGGGAATCGCAAGCAGCACGTGATACCGGACATGACGGCCGAGATCAAGTGGTTCAAGTCACCGAAGGTCGGGTTCGTGAGCTTCAAGGTGCGGAAGCAAATGTCGTAGAGCGCCTCGTTGTCGAGCACGACGCACTCGTCCGCGTTTTCGACGAGCTGGTGCACGGAAAGCGTGGCGTTGTACGGTTCAACGACGGTGTCGGACACCTTCGGCGACGGCACGACGGAGAACGTGAGCATCATGCGATCCGGGTACTCTTCACGAATCTTGGAGATGAGGAGCGTACCCATACCGGAGCCCGTACCACCGCCGAGGGAGTGGCACACTTGGAAACCTTGCAAGCAGTCGCACGACTCAGCCTCCTTGCGCACGACGTCCAACACGGAATCAATCAACTCTGCACCTTCGGTGTAGTGACCCTTCGCCCAGTTGTTACCCGCGCCCGTTTGACCGAACACAAAGTTGTCCGGGCGGAAGATTTGTCCGTACGGTCCCGAGCGCACGGAATCCATCGTCCCCGGCTCGAGATCCATAAGCACAGAGCGCGGCACATAGCGTCCTGCAAGGTAAAAACGCGGCACACACACACACGTCAGCGATCGTTTTCGACGCACGTCTCACGCGACGCGTTCGACGATGACAATCACGCGAAAGATCGCGCGAATACACACGGCTCATATTGTAGCCGTTAACTGCATCCCGCGAGTCGAACGAATGCATCGCGCCCACGCACCTCCGGTTGCCTCGTTAAAGTACACGTTCACGCGCTCGAGCTGCAGATCAGAATCACCGATGTACGTGCCGTCCGCGCCGATCCCGTGTTCGTCGCAAATCACCTGCGCGCGGTGCGAAAGAGGGATCCGTCAGCGCGCGATCCAAACGCGATGGCGCGTAATCACTGGGCACATTTCGAGTCATTTCGGGCGGGCGCGACGCGCGCGCGGGGTCGAAAAGGCGTCGCGTACCTCCCAGAACTTTGCACCGATTTGATTACCGCATTGTCCACCTTGGATGTGAACGATTTCCCTGTGCACGTCGAGCGAACGCGGGCGTCAGGCTGGATCATCTTCAAAAGTCGCGCGGGGCGCGAGGGTCATCGCCTTCACGAGGGCGCGACGACGCGAGCACGGGCGCGGCGAGCGCGCAGATAGCGCGAGGAAAAGTCGACGCACCGCATGTTGGCCGAACGGACGGTGGCGCAGGAGTCGCGCACCCGTCGTCGGACGGAAACTGACGCGCAACGTTCGAATCCTCGCGTTCCCCTCCAAAATTACAGCGCGCGAAAAAGTTTTGGCCTTGTGGACGGTACAATATGATACGAACCGCATGCGGTGAAACATGGGTTTTATTATGTTTTACTATGGAGGCTAGGGGTGCTCGCGCAGGGCGCGGCGGCTACGCGGTGCGACGGAGCGCGAGATGCATCGTAAACGCCGACGCGGCGTTGATGACGGCCAATGTGATCAGTCCTCTCTGCGCGTGTCGCTCCAAAAGCGCCACGGCGCACAGCGACACGAAGACGAATGCTCTGCCGAACACGGTGCTCGCGTAAAATCCGCTCGGCGCGCCGCGCGACTCGAAGAACGGCGTGCCCACGTAATACGCGCTGAACGTGAGACACAACACCCCGAACACTCGTATCCACACGCTCGAGATGTCGAACGCGTTGAATAAGATTGAAAATACCGCCGTCGGCGCGATGAGCAACGCGGCGCCCACGAGACCGATGTACGCACCTGTCGCGTACGACGCTCGCTTCGCGCGGCTCGGCACAGACGCGGGTCTCGAACCGTCGTGCGCGCTGACGACGAGCTCTTTCGTCTCCGCATCCACTCTCGCTTGCGCCGCCGTCTTCTCTCGTCGATCCTCCGTCGCCTCTCGCAGGTGTTCGGGCGAGTCCATCACGGCGTCGCCGATGCGAACCACCTCCGGTCGGAAATCGAGCGCCAAAACCTCCGCCCCATCGTCGCCGTCGATCTCGATCTCTCCCAGCAGTGAACCCCAAACGAAGACGTCGCCTCTCGCGCGCACGCTCGCGTCGCGCTCGACGTCGCCGTGGATGAGCACCGCGCCCGCCGCTTCAATCACTTCGCCCGCTCGAAGCGAGCGCTTCACCACCAACGGCGGCGCTTGCGGCGCGGGCGAGGACGCGGAGGCGGAGGCAGACGACGCGCACCGCGCGCGCATGCGGCGCGCACCGACGTCGGCGCGCGACACCGCGCAGAGAATCGGTGACGACGCGAGCGCGGTGGGTGGATGCATCGTCGGACGCGCGCCTCACTGTGCGGTGCGCGACGCCGCGCACGATCGGCCTCCTTCGTCCGCCGCGCCGCGCCGCGAGTAAAGCGGCGCAAAAGCGCGCGTGGTGGATCGTCGCCGTCGTCGCCTTCACCGCGTTCGCGCTCGTTCGACGAAGGATGGGCGCCGGGAATGAAAAGATGTCTCCGGGCGTCGTCGTGGATAGCGCGCCGGCGCGCGCGGTGTCTTACGCCAATATGGACGGCGACGAGGCGACGAGGTGCGCCGCCGTGCTGCGCGCGATCGAATCCGGCGAACTCGACGACGTGACGTCGCTCGATGTGTCCAACTGTGGACTGGAGGAGTTGCCAGAGAGCGTCGGGCGTCTGCGTCGACTCGAGTTTCTCAACGCGGGTGGGAACAGATTGCGGTCGCTGCCGGCGAGCGTGAAGCGTTTGACCAAACTTAAGCGCGCGTTTTTCTTGGCGAACGCATTCGAGGAGGTGCCGGAGGTGTTGGGCGAGTTGCCGTCGTTATTTATGTTGAGTTTCAAGGCGAACGCCGTGCACACGGTGTCCGAGCGGTCGTTGGCGCCGAGTTTGGGATGGCTAATATTGAGCGATAACGCGATCGAGACATTGCCGAATAGCCTTGGAAAGTGCGCGGCGATGAGAAAGTTGATGCTCGCCGGGAACAGGTTGAGTTCGCTTCCGGAGAGCATGAAGAATTTGAAGAATTTGGAGCTGTTGCGGCTGGCGGATAATCGATTCGAAACCATCCCCGAGTGGCTTTTAGAGTTACCTAGGCTTAGTTGGTTCGCCGCGGCGGCGAACCCAGCGACGGATCCGATCGCCGAAGCGGCGAAAAAACGCGCGGATCACGCAGAAGTAACCACCGCGAGTTGGTCCGATCTCGGCGTCTCGGATGACGCCGCGCCGCTGGGCAAGGGAGCGTCCGGCGCGGTGTACGCAGGCGTCTGGCGCGACGAGCGCGTCGCCGTCAAGGTGTACAACAACGCCGCGAAGACGAGCGATGGACGTCCCGAGGACGAAATGACGGCGTCCGTCCTCGCCGCGACGATCAAGAGTGAAGGCACGGTGAAGACGGTGGGCCGGTTTACGCGAGGCGAATCGCGAGGTCTCGTCATGCAGTACCTCGATCCGGAGATGTGGAAAGATTTGGGCAATCCTCCCAACTTTGACACCGTCACCAGAGACACGTACAGCGTCACCGCTCGATTTTCGTATCGCGAGATCATGGCCATCGCCACCGACGTCGCCTCGGCGCTCCGGGAGTTGCACGCCGTCGGCGTCGTCCACGGCGATGTCTACGCGCACAACATTCTCTACGTGCGCGAAACGCCCGACGTCCAACCCCGAGCCAAACTCGGCGATTTTGGCGCCGCATTTTTCTACGACGTCGATCACCCGAGCGCGTCCACCATCCAACGCAACGAGGCGCGCGCGTTTGGCGCGCTCCTCGAGGACGTCGTCCTTCGCCACGACGGCGTCGAGCGCGTCGACGCCGTCGCCGAGCTCACCGCCCTCGCCCGCACGCTCCTCGGCGATCGCACCGCACGCCTTTCCTTTGACGCCGTCGTCGCGCGTCTCGCCGACATCGCGGCCGCGTGATCGTGTCGCGTCGATTAATAAGTAAGACACATCCACCCGCTCGACGGTCGAGTCAGCTGACGGTTGGAGATGCGCGCGTGATTTCTCGCGTCATCACGCGACGCCTCGCGCGCCTCGCGCGCCTCACGCTCGACGACATGTTTCGAAACACACTTCGTCGCGTCTCTTCGACGATCGCGTCGAGCGTCTCGACGCGTCGTCCGCCTCTCGCGAGGCGATACGCGCTCGTCCCGATGGTGCTCGAACAAACTAATCGAGGCGAACGCGTGTTCGACATATACTCGCGTCTGTTGAAGGAGCGCATCGTCTTCCTCAACGGACCGATCGACGACAACATCTCCTCGCTCACGGTGGCGCAGTTGCTCTTCTTGGAGAGCGTGAGTCCGACGCAACCGATCTGGATGTACATCAACTCGCCGGGTGGGAGCGTGACGGCTGGATTGGGCATTTACGACACGATGCAGTACATCTCACCGCCCGTGCACACGCTGTGCGTGGGACAGGCGAGTAGTATGGCGAGTCTGTTGCTCGCGGCGGGTGAACCGGGAGAGAGACGGAGTTTGCCGCACGCGCGCGTGATGCTTCACCAACCGAGCGGGGGCGCGAGCGGGCAGGCGAGCGACATCGCCATTCACGCGCAAGAGATTTTAAACGTGCGCGAAAAACTCATCAAAATATACATGAAACACACCAAGCAAGAGTTTAACCAGATCGGCGTGACTCTGGAGCGGGACACGTTCATGGATCCGGTAGATGCGAAATCGTTTGGGCTCATCGACGAAGTCATCGCGAAGAGGCCGGATATTACTCCGGATGAGAAGAAAAAGTAAAAGCGAAAAAAGAATTCGCCCCGTGTACGTTAGCCCGCCCGCCGCGTGTACCTTATGTAACGTTCGTTTATTGTCTTTAAACAAGTTCCGTGTACAGTCTTCACACCGCGTGGCGCGTGGCGTCTAACACGTCTTCGAGAGATTTTTGTTGCGTCTCTTTGGGCGCGACGCCTTCGGTTGGATCGCGCCAATGCATGCGTAACACGTGCGTCGTCCCGTTTGCGCACCCCACGAAAATGACGGGCGCGTCATGCGCGTACGTCACGCTCGACGCCGGTCTCGAATCATCCGTTATTTGCAATTCACACTTGGGAACCACGACGGACGACGCCAGATCCCAAATCTCTAGCGTGCCCGCGTCGGTCACCGCCGCGAATTCCGTGGAACACCACGGACTCCACGCCAATGCGTTGACCGGTTGTTGTCCGTATTCAATCACGTGTCGCGGCTGTATCTCGACTCGGCTCTGTAATCGTGCGCAAGAATCGTCGAACGATGCGAAAATGTCATCCTCGTCGTCGCTCTCTCCGCCAGCGCGCGCGTCGTCGAGGAACACGCGAATGGTCCAATCCGCCGAGCACGTCGCGAACACGCGTTCGCTGTACGGGTTCACTTTTACCCCGTACACCGGACCTATGTGAGGCGCGTACGAAGACACGTATTGATCCGAATACGAAAGCGAACACTTGTGAACTTTCCCCTCCTCGGTACCGATGACGTACCATTTTCCGTGCGAGGCAAAGTCCAAACACATCACTCCGCTGTGTCCGATGATTTCATCGTCGCGTCCTCGAGATGTTTCGTGCGTCGAATGCGTCGTCTCACCGAGCGGCGACCATCGAACGCTGAGCACTTCCGAGCCGTGAAGCAGCGTATCTCGTAATTCCCAGAGCACGACTTTCCCGTCCGTCGCCGCCGTGACGAATTCGTCTGCGCGCGTCGACGGCGCGTCGCTCGTCGTTCTCGAGGGAATCCATCGCACCGCCCACACCGGATCACTGTGCTTGAACTCGTCGGCGATGAATCGTCCGCGATTCGACGCCGCGTCGTCGGCTCGGAGAAATTCGTCAACGTCCAAAACGATGACTTCTCCGCCGTAGCACCCGACGGCGAGTAAATTCGGATTCGTAGTCGACCAATCCACCGATAACACGCCGCTGTCGAAACCGACGACGCTCACCGGCGCATCCGTGCGCGCGGACCAAAATTCCACCGCGCCCTTCTCGCGAATCGCGCCTTCGAAACTAAAATCTCCGTACGCGACGCAAGTCAAACCGTCCCGACGAGGTTGACGAGACACGCACGACGCGTTCAAGCCCTTCGTCCGCGCGTGCGTCAACGTCGCGATCGTCGTCACGCGCGCATCACCACCACATTCGCGACCACCGCCGTCCTCTCCTTCGTTCTTCCGCCGCAACGGTCGCAATCCTCGATACTTCAAGCTAAACTCTAACCGTTCGCGTTCGCGCAGCGCCGATTCCGTCGCGCGCACCGCCGCGGTACGAATCCTCAACCGCCCCCCACCCCGCGCGTCCGCGCGCCCATCCTCGCCCTCACCGCGCGACGTTTCGTCCACCTGCACCCCTCGCGCTCGCGTCTCCTCCGCCTCCGTCGCCGCGCTCGCGTCCAATCGCAACCTCTCCGTCGTCTGCGCGCTCGCGTCCGCCCGCCTCGCCCGCGACCGCCGACCCTCCTCGCGCCGTCTCGCGTACACCGCCTCCTCCTCTCGCGCGTCCTCGATCGCCCCCCGCGCGCGTTCATCCACGTACCCATCCTCACGCTCGATCGTCGTCGTCGTCGTCGTCGTCGTCATCGTCGCGTCGTTCGCTCGCCGCGTCCCGCCGCGTCTTCGTTCGCCGCGTTCGCGATTCGTCGCATTCGTCGTATTCGTCGTATTCGTCGACATCGTCTCCTCCTCCGTCGCGCACGCACCGCGCGACGCCCCGTCCGCCTCGCGCGACGCCCCGTCCTCGTCCTCGTCCTCACGCCCGTCGTCCTCGATCGCGCGTCGTCGTCCCAATCGTCTCGGCGGCGTCTCGGGCGCGGGCGCATCCATCGTCATCGTCGTCGTCGTCGTCGTCCTCGTCGTCGTCTTCGTCTCGCGACGAGACATCGCGCGCCGACACTTTTCACGTCCCACCGTCCGTCCTCGTCCTCCGTCCTCGTCGTCCATCGTCCGTCGTCGTCCGTCGTCCGTCATCCTCTCCCGTCGTCGCTCTCACGCACGTCGCGTTGACTCTTCGTCTTCGTCGTCGTCTTCGTCGTCAATCGTCGTCGAGGGGGTCGACCGACCGACCCGACCAGACGAGACCCGACCAGACGAGACAAGACCCGACCCGATCGACTCGACCCGATCGATCGGACGCGACCCGATCGACGCCGTCGGCGCGCACCCGAGGGAGGGTCGAGACGACGTCGAGGTCGTCGATTCGCGTCGTCCACCTGGCGTGCGGGACCGGTATATATATAACCCATACAGATGTTTGTGAGATCGTGTACACATCGCGTGTCCGAGAAACGAGTGAGTATATATACAGTATACATCTCGTACAGCGCGTACAGAGCGAGCGTTACGACGCGACACCACGAGGTGTCCCGAGACCGAGACTCGAGACGACGACGCGGAGGAGACGCGGTGGAGGAAACGCACGCGAGGGCGCGAGGACGTCGATTCGCGCGCGCGGTCGATCGCGTCGCGTCGCGTTCGATGTCGACGACGCGCGCGCCCGATGATGATGACGATCGTCGAGGCGATGACGATGGGAACGAAACGCTCGGGAATGGGCGGAGAGAGGACGACGACGACGACGACGTGCGAAACGGCGAGGACGCGCGTCGATCGAG
>Ga0255774_10000019_pt1 | contig 153600 bp, 93 predicted proteins | sample 101ome_17_FD_179972 | JGI IMG/M metagenome (GOLD analysis project Ga0255774, IMG submission 179972) | Coastal salt marsh microbial communities from the Groves Creek Marsh, Skidaway Island, Georgia - 101407AT metaG (version 2) | ecosystem: Environmental > Aquatic > Marine > Intertidal zone >... | reverse complement strand
GGGCGCGCCAAGAGAGGCCTCGGACGGCGTCGTCGAAGAGACGACGGAGGACGTCGCGACCGCGCGCGAAGAAGGCGTTCGCGAAGAAGAAGGCGAAGAAGAAGGCGACGACGACGGCGACGAAGAGACGCACGAATACGAAGAGTACGAAGAGATTGTCGATTACGAGCTTCACGATTACGTCGCGGATGCGAAACGCGCGGTGCTGGATGCGTTGAGACCACCAGACTTTTCGTGGAACGCCGCTGCGGAGCGCGTTTCGCACCCGCGCGAATCCGGATGGACGCGCGAGATTTTGAGTTCTAAACCGCCGGTGAGCGCGTCGGCGGTGACGGCGCACTCACCGGTGGGGACGGTCATCGCGCTGATGGCGTTTTGGAGCGCGCGGGCGGTGAGAATGGAGCTGGAGAAGCGGGACGCCAAGTCGGCGGCTCTGGCGGCGAGGCGGGAAATGACTGAAGAGGAGCGAGCGCGCGAAGCGGATTTACGCGCGGAACGACGGGCGAGAGAGGCGGAGGCGGAGATGGAGCGACGGAGGAAACGCGACGCGGAAGAGGCGGCGGAAAAGGCGCGGTTGGCCGAGCTCGAGCGGCTGCGGCTCGAAGAGGAGGCGAAAGCGGCGGAAGAAGAGGCGAAACGGCGCGAGGAGATGCGCGCCGAATTGCGTAGGAAGAACGCCGAAGAAAAGGAACGATTAGAAGCTAGATTAAAGGCGGAAGCGGAAGCGAAGGCGGCGGAGCTCGCGGCGGAGCGGGCGGAGCGAGAGAAACAGAGACTCGAACGGGAACGACTGGAGGCGGAGGAGAACGCGAGGCGACAAGTGGAGTGCGACGCGCGAGGGGAGAAGGAGATGACGGTTTCGGCGGATACGGAAATCGTCATGAAGCGCGACAACGAATCCGCACCCGTGGACGTCATCGTGAGCGCGCGCGTCGGTATCAGCGAGTCCGTGGAAGAGAAGGCATCGTTTCGAAGCGCGGATGAGGCGCGGGTCATGGCGTTGCCGTTGTGTTCATCCGTCGCGAGAAGAGCCATGGTGGCGTACGCGTCTGACGCGCGTTTGCAAGACATGATGGGCAACGGACCGCTGAGTCGACTTCCCGGAATGGATGACGTCGAGTTTGAACACTGGACCCGCGTCATGCAGGCGCGGATGGATAGTGAACTTCGCACGGCGATCGTTCGGTGCGGCGCCGCGCTCGAGGTCAAGTTGAGAGAGACCAAACGCGGGGGCACGGAGAGTAGTAGAGCGACGACGCGATTTACGCGCAGATGTCTTCCGTACGAAGACGAAGAAAACATCGTGCGCAGGATTGAATCCGCGGTGGACGCCGTCGCGAGTGAAATCATCGAAGACGTCCCGGGACCGAGCGGCGGTGTCGGCGGGACGGATGCCGCGTCGGAGGCGTTGGAACTGCTCGAGCGATACGAGCTCGGGCAATTGCACGGTTTGCATCCATCCATCGTCTTTCCCGCCGAGCATCCAAAGACTGGACTATCCGGCGCGTTGATGGCATCCATCCTCACGCTCTCGCACTTTATAACTCGCGCAGAGCGGTTATACGGTGACGACGAGCGCGTGGTGGTTCGGGCGAGGCAACTCGCGGCGACGCTCGTCGGGAGATCGGCGAGCAAACAGGGTTCGTGGAGAGCCATGTACCTCGACGGCTTCACCGGCGACGCCCTGACTTCCGCCGCGGCGATGGCGGACACGGTGCTCCCGGAAGAGGATGCGATTAGAATATTTTTAAACGGCGCGGTGGAAGAGCAGAGACGCCGACTCGCCGGGGAGGAACGGGCGTTCGAGGAGGAATGGCCAGACGCGGATGAGGTGCGTAAAAAGCGTTTGCGGGAAATGCGCGAAAATCAACCAATCACGGAACGACTCTTCGCGTTGCGCACGGCGGCGCTGCAGCTCGCGCAGTCTGGGTCCAAACAACAAGCTCGGGTGATGCTCGAGGAGGCGTACGCTTTGCGGAAGAAGGATGTGGCAAAGAACAACAAGGATCCGGAGAACACGGCGGAGACGCTTCCAGAACTCATCGCGCTCGTGGATTTACTTTCGTCCAAATCGGATTGGATCGCGGACGCTCTCGAGTACCGCGTTGAAGTGTTGAAGAGCGTGCGCGTCGCCGTCGACGCGATCGCTGATGAAGGCGACGCGGTCGCCGCGGCGGCTTTACTCGAGTCGGCGGTCGGGGAGTACGCGCCATATTTTGACGACGCGGAGAAGGATGCGCGATTCGAGGCGTACGGCGCGACGGTGGACGATTTATGGACGCGCGCGGGCGTCGATGCGTCAGATGCGGAGACGCGCGCCGAGGCGGTGGCGGCTGTCGTCGGATCCGCCGGGGCGATATCGATGATCACGGACAAGTACACGAAACAATTAGAGGCGCACAAACGATTCATTTAAGTAAGATGTTGATTTTTTTGAGAAACGACGACGTTCCATTTAATTTACACCTCCGCGCGCGCGTCATCCTTCACAATTCATAGCTAGTTGGCTTGAGCATCACCCGGTGTTGGCGTCATCGTCGACGAAGAGGATGATGAAAACATTCTCGAAAAACTCTTGTTCATCTCTGAAAACGCGTTCGACGTCGCGTCGCCGAGCGCGACGGCGGCGCGTTTGGTCGACTCGGTCGCGGCTTTGATCGTTTTCACGGCTTCGTCGCCAAAAGAAGACGACTCGCCCTCTTCGCCCTTGTCTGATTCTTCTCCTTCCACCGCTCGACGGTTCTCAGCCTCGCGCGCGATTTCATCCGCCGCCTCTTTGAGACTCTCTGGTAGAAACGCTTTAATCGCCGTCGTCGCGGCGCGAACGGTGAGATAGGACGACACCGCGGGGACGAGCTCGGCGACTAAAATGGGTGTATTCGCCGCCGTGAACACGCTCGCCGCCATGCGCTCGTAGAGCTCCAACGGCAAAGCCTTGGCGAACGCGACATCTGCGTGACGATTCGCCTCCCCGGCGGTGCCTCCGCGTTGAACGACGTGCGCGCGCACGAGCTCCGAGAGCTCTGCCGATCGTCGCTGCGCCGCGCGTTTGGCGACAATACCGGATTCCAACACGGCGCGAATAGCCGCGTTCGTCTTTTCTTTGGCTTCAGCGCCGAGCCGATAAAGCTTTTCGTTCAACGCGTCCGTGAGGCTCTGTCCTTCGGCGTCGACGTCTGCGCCGTCAAACATCTCGGCACCCTTGAAAGCGTTCGTCGTTTCGAGGTCATTCATCAAATCTTCTAAATCAAACTCCTCAACACTCGGTCGCGACGTCAAGACATCCATCGCGTCCAGGCTGAAGAAGCACAGCAAACCGGCAGCCAAGGTGGATGGAACCAAGGCTGAATTCCCGCAGACGCCGCCGCCGCCCCCCAACATGGAAATCGCGACGCAAAGTCGCATTCTAATCGTAAAGTACAACACGAGCGCGGGAATCATGGTGATTGGAGCCGCGAGCGGGCCACCCAACCCGAGAACGGTTCCAGCGGCGAACGACTTTGTCGAGTCGCCGTACACGAGCATTTTGAGTTTCGACGCTTCGAGCTCGGGATTGGATTCCGCGTGACGATGCGCGAGCGATGTCGCGCCGAGAATACCGAGTCTCGGCACGCCCTCGACGGCGCCGTAGATTATTTTCCCCAGCATCGATTGATCCGTCGGCGGCGGCAAACTCTCTTCGCCCGCGGTCGACTCTTCGGCTGATGTGCGAGCGTCGCCGCCGACGACGCTCCAAAACGTAATCGCGTCGCGCAGCGGCTGGTACTTTTCAATCAACGCCTCGGCGCGACACTTTATAATCTCCGTGAGCCGCTTGGATAATTTCGATGCCCACGCGCGCTCATCGGCGGACGCTTCCGCCCACGCGAGCATCGAGTCTTCACCCGTCTCTGTCTCTTCGTTCGAGGCGCCGCTACGATTTAACAGACGCGTCGATTGAAGAAACGTCACGTTCTCCGCGCCCACGAGCTCGACGCAATCCCTCGGAACGTCGGAGTCCTCCACGCGCGGCAAATCACCCCCACCATCGCATTCTACGACTAAAAACACACACCCCGCTGCGGACACCACGCACGCATCCTCCAACGCGCGTCTCAACCGCTCGACGTCCGTTTGCAACGATTTCGCATTCGTCACCGCCACGTACGCGTCCGCAAACTCAAACCCAAACGCACCCGCATCTTCTTCACCCCGCGTTCGCATCATTCTCACATCCGTCCCGCTCGGCAATCCATCCTTGAGAAACACCTCCCCGCCCTCGGCTCCGGCTGCCACCGACGACGTCGACGCGTCCGCGCTCGTTCTCAAATCCGCGACGTCCACTCGAGTCCTTCGGCTCGCCGCGCCTCGCGCGTCTTCCAACGCCCGCACCATCCCCTTCGCGTCCGGGTCCTCCATCGGTAGGTATTTTCGCGCGAGCGTCACCATCGTCGTCGCATCCTTCGCGATGGTTTCCATCGGGTCCTGCGTCGTCGGCGTCACCGGCGTCAGTCAGTCGGTCGGTCGAGCGCTCAACTGTTTTTGTAATCAAATCAAATTCACGCATTCATTCGCGCTCTCGCGCGCGACGTACCTTTCGAACGAGCGCGCGGGGGTCGAGCTCATCCACCCAACACCCGAGTCGTCGGCGGAGCTCGACGTCGAGCGTGTCGTCGGACATGATTGACGACCACGCGCGTCGGTCGCGACGAGAGTAGTCAAGTCAGAAGAGTCGCGGTGTGAGGAGGAACCAACCGAGGCGGCGTGTATAAATATGTTGCATCGTTTACAAATGGCGGCGCGTTCACGCGAGCTCGAACGCGCGCTCGAGGTTGTTGTTCGCCCGGTCGTGGTTTGCCTTTGGAGGCGTCGGGAGGATGAACTCCTCGGCGTCGGCGTTGAGATTGGATTGGTAGTCGCGAAGGCGTTCGGGGGTTTCGATTTCAGCCGCCATCTCCTTGAGAGATTGAGAAATCTCGGGAAGGGTGATGTCGCCGTCGTCGATGGCGTCGGTGTCGACGTCGGCGTCGGCGTCGGTGGTTTCAACCACGGAGTGGGGTTTATCGCCCGAGATGAGGGCGGCGATTTCGGCTTCTTCCTCTGCTTCGAATTCGGCGATGATGGCGTCGATATCCGCGCCGCTCTCGGCGAGCATGCCGCGAAGCTTTTCGACGCGACGACCCTCTTGACCGAGGCACACGAGTAAGTCTTCGAGTTCCTCTTGAGCTTCGGCGCTACCGGCGGCGTAACCTTCCTTGTAGCCGTCCTCCTTGCCTCGGCGGTACGCGTCGTCCACGGCGGCTTCGTCGACGACGGCGGCGGTCGAAGGCTCAGCCGCTCTCGTCTCCAAATCCGCGATTCGGCTCGAAAGCTCGCAAATCTCCGCGTCTTTGGATTCTCGTACCTGTGCGAGCTCATTCACGAGCGCGTCTCGGCTCGATAAAGCCTCGTCCAACTCGACCACTCGCGAATCGAGCCGCGTCTGCAATTCAGCCAACGCGGCGTCGTGTTTGGCTCGCTCAATCCATTCGTCGTCGTCGCCGCCGTCCCAGTACCACTCGCCGGTCGCCTCATCAAACTTCCAGCGTGGGTCGTAATCGTAGTCTTCGTGTCCCTCGTATCCGTGCCACGCCCCGTCGTCTGTTTGCGTCGTCGTCGTCGTCGCTTGGGCGGATTCCGGTTGTCCGCCTTCGTCTCCTTCTCCAGTTCCCACGCCCGATTCGGTGAGGTGTTCTTCTTGCACCGCGTCGTCCGCAGACTCGGACGGGGCTTGTTGCAACCACTGCTCCGTCTGCGTCTCCCACTGCGGCGCCGGCTGTCCCATCAGATCCTCAGCCTGCCACTGCGGTTGGCGCGCCGCGAGACTGTCGCCCGTCTGAAGCGCGGCGTCTTCCTCCTGAGCGACGAACGCGTCTCCACCCGCGTCCCACCTCGCGGATTCGCCTTCGGGATCGACCCAGCTCGTCGTTCCGTGATTCTCCTCGCTACCGCCGAACGCCACCGGGGTATCTTCCGTCGAAAACGCGCCGCCAGTTGTCGCTCCGGCGACACTCGCGACATCCGCCTGAACAACCGGCGCCGCGTCCGCCGCAGACCCACCACCCGCTTCAGTCGCGTTCACATTCAGCGCGCCGCTGTCCTCCACCGCCGCATCGCTCGCGTTCGGCGCCGTCTGCATCAACATCAACGGCTCGCGCATCGAATCCGTCTCCCCGTCGTCATCCTCTGGCGCTCTCGGCGCCGGCACGAAAAAATTCATCCCACCCGGCGCCGGCGTTCCCACCGCCCCGTTCCCGGCGCCGTTAAACCCACCGATCGGCGCCGCGCTAGGAATGAACGCGTTCACGTTTGCCACCGGCACCGCGCCCGCGGCGGTTCCATTCGTCGTCGTCGCGGTAGTCGTAGTCATTCCATCCCTCGCGAAGACGTCCACGTACCTCGACCGTATACCGCCCGCGCGCGGCGACCCCGTCCCCGACGCGTGCACCGGCGGCGCGTGCATCGCCCCGAATCCCGGCGCCGAACCACCACCGACCCCGTCGCCAACACCACCGCTGACGTTCCCCACCGCCGCGGGCATCACCGGCGGCGCCCCGACGTCGCGCTCCGCCGCCGCGCGTTCGCTCTCCGGAACGCTTCCGTCCACCCATTGCTTCAACTTTTCATCGTAATAAAACGCGCTCTCCGATCCCAGTTTCGCCTTGGTCACCTTGGGTCTCCCCGCGCCGCCCTACGGTCGTCGTCGCGTCATCGCGCGTCGTCGTCGTCAGTCCATCGCGTCGCGCGCGCGGTGTCGACCGTCGATCAGAGATGTGCGAGTGATTATCGTCGTTCGCGCGCACGTACGAATCCAAACCGGGAGAACATGCCCCCCGTTTTCGGTGCGTCCGCACCGCCGTCCTTCGTCGTCGACGACATGGCTCTTTAAATTATTCGTCGGTCGGCGCGCGGGCGGGCGGGCGGGCGTCGCGATCTAATCTAGCGATTGATGAAGATTTCATGCATGCTTGCGCGCGTACGCGCGCGCGTTGACATTTGGATTGAAACTTGTTTCACGGCGCGAAGCCGACGCCGAGGCGGATTTGGAATTTCACGCGCGCGCGCGTTTTGATTGACGCTCGTTTCGCGGCGCGACGTCGACGCCGACGCGGGTTCGGAAGTGTAGGCGCGGATGGGTGGACGCGCGCGCGTTGGTTGGGATACTAGCGTTGTTAAATGAAGCAAGTCTACTAGATGATGATGAAGAAGATGATTACGATGTCGAGTGGAGCTGAGCGCTCGTTTGATGGATGGATGGATGCATCGCATCACAGAAACGAACGGAAATGGAAGAGGCGTCGATCGTTTCAAACGAACGATGCGTTATTAATCGGTGCCTTCGTACTCGCGCATGCGTTGAATGCGCGCGTCCTCCTCAGCCATGGCTTCAGCCTCGGCGCACATGCGCTCGATTTGCTCCGGGGTGAGACGACCGCGGTCGTGCTGCAAGCTGACGTTAGCTTCGACGCCGGTGACGCGATCCTTGGCGGTGACGGTGAGCAAACCGTTGGTGTTGACTTCGAAAGTGACGTCAATCTTGGGCTCACCGGCGGCGGCGCGCTCAATGCCGGAAATTTGGAATTCGCCGAGCAAGTGGTTACCGTCGGTGTTGGCGCGCTCGCCTTCGAAAATGCGCACGTCAATCTCGTCTTGGTTGTCGTAGACGGTGGTGAACTCGCTCTTCTTCTTGCACGGAATCGCCGTGTTGCGCGGGACAACCTTGGCGAATTGACGACCTTCGCACTCGACGCCGAGGGAAAGCGGAACGACATCCATGAGAAGAACGCGGGAGGTGTGCTTGTCGCGAACGCCGGCGAGGATGGCACCTTGAACGGCGGCACCGTAGGCGACGGCTTCGTCTGGGTGGACAGACTTGTTGAGCGTCTTGCCGTCAAAGTATTCGGTGAGGACGCCTTGGACGCGCGGGACGCGCGTGGAACCGCCAACGAGGACAATTTCGTCAACCTCCTCCTTCTTCCTACCGGCGTCGGTGAGCACACGCTTGACAGAGTCCAAGCATCGCTGGATGATCGGTTCGCAAGCCTTTTCGAATTGTTCGCGGGTGACTCTCATGTTGATTTCAATCTCACCGATGAAGCATTCAATTTGGGCGTGGTTGGCGACGGACAATTCACGCTTGGCGGCTTCGCACGCCGTGCGCAACTTGCGAGCAGCCTTCTCGTCACCGGCGAAAATGTCTTCGCCGCGCTCCTTTTCGATTTCCTTTGCGGCGAAAGCAGCGAGGGCGGTGTCGAAATCTTCACCACCCAAGTGCGTGTCACCGGCGGTGGAGAGCACTTCAAAGACACCGTCTTGCATGTTCAAGAGGGAGACATCGAAGGTACCGCCACCGAGATCGAAAACCAAGACGCATTGGTTCTTGACGGCTTCGCCATTCTCGCCTTCGCGGCGGTCGAGACCGTACGCGAGCGCAGCCGCGGTCGGTTCGTTGATGATACGCAAAACGTCGAGACCGGCAATGGCGCCGGCATCCTTGGTTTGACGACGCTGGGCATCGTTGAAATACGCCGGGACGGTGACGACAGCCTTGGTAATCGGGCAGCCGAGCTGAGCTTCGGCGGTCGCCTTCATCTTTTGCAAAACCATGGCGGAGATTTGTTCCGGAGCAAACTCCTTGCGCTCGCCGTTGACGTCGACGCAGACAACCGGTTTTCCGCCTTCGCCCTCCTTGACTTCGAACGGCATGAGGTCGAGCTCTTCGCCGCACTCGCTGAACTGACGACCGATGATGCGCTTAATGTTGAACAAGGTGTTCTTCGGGTTAATGGCCGCTTGGCGCTTGGCGGCGTCACCAACGAGACGACCTTGTTCGGTGAACGCAACCCAAGACGGGGTGGTGCGGTCACCTTCGGCGTTGGTCAACACGTGCGCCTCGCCGTTTCTCCAGACGGAGACGCACGAGTACGTGGTACCGAGATCGATACCGATGACGTGTTCATCGAGGTTCATGCTGTTCATTTGCGCGTTCAACTTGGCTTGCTCAATCTTTTCCTTTTGCGCAACCTTAGCCTCACCCAAACCCTCGAGCAAGTTGTTGTTCTTCGGGTCGACAGCCAAACCGCGTTCGTACGCGCTCATCGCGTCGTGCAAAAACCCAGACTTGAAGAGCGCAAACCCGAGTCGCGAGTAACCCTTGGCGAAATCCGGTCGGAGCTCGATGCATCGGCGCGCATCCGCGCACGCCTTGGAGAACTGTTCGAGGTTCGCGTAGCACGCGGAGCGGTTCGAGTAGAAGATGTGATCGTACGGATCGCATTCGAGCGCCTTGGTAAACTCAGCCGTCGCCGCGTAGTATCGCCCCGCGGAGAACGCGTTGTTACCAGCCGCCTTGTGCGTCGCCGCTTGCTTCTTCATCGCCGGCGTCACCTGCGCGAGGGAGAAAATGCATTCGCGTTCGAGCTTTCCGTCAGTCATCGGGTGCATTCATCGCTCGGTTCTCCCCATCTTCAGAGAGGAAATCGCGATCCAAGAGCGGTGGGTAAAAAAGCGGCGGCGGCGGGGCCCTTATCTGTACGACGCATCCATCCATCCATCCATCCATCCATCCGTTCCGTTCCGTCGCGCGGTTAGAACACCGACGGCGCGAGAGGACGCGTCCCGTCTCGCCGCGTTCGCTCACCCGCGCGTCGGGCTCCACCGAAACGAAACGAAACGCCCGAACGGTCGGATGACCAGAGCAGAGCGATCTCGCGCCGCCAGCCGCCGTTCGATTCGATTGATTAATTCATCTTCCGGTGCGCACCTGGATGAGATCTTCTTCATCGTGACCGACGATCGGCGTCGCGGCCGCCGCGGTCTTCTTCGCTCCAGTCTTCTTAGACGGCGCCATATCGTTCGTTCGTGTGCGTGTGTTTACGTCGCGCGATCGATTGTGACGAACGACTGCGGGCGTCGCGCTTTTTGGACGCGGCGTCGAGTTTTGTTGTGTTTTTAATACTAAACCCTATTATATAGTACTTTAACTTGTTTTGATGCTATAAATGGAATGTTTTAGTACTTTTATCACATGTGCGCGTTTTGAGACCTCGTTAGGTTCTCTTATGGTTTTATTACGATATTTAAGGGGTCCAGTGGGGGGTCCATGCCTCAGTGTGCGTCGCGGTGCACCCATCATGCCGACGGTCCCGGCGGTCCGGACGACGACGTTACCCGGGTACGCGATCCATCGCGAGAGCGCGTACGATGCGTTAAAAAATCGTACGTCGTCGTCGTCGAACGCGGCGTCGTCGGCATCCGTGGTGAAACGGGTGACCTTTGTGCGTCACGCTGAAGGTGCGTTCGTGCGTTCGTTGTTAGCTTTTGGACCTGTCGTCGTCGTCGTCGTCGTCGCTCTCTCGAACAATCGCGCGCGCGCGGGTGCGTCACCGACTGACGAACGGAACGGTAATGGCGACGACTCGCTCGTTCAGGGTTTCATAATTTAAAAGACGCGTTGACGTTCGATACGACGTATAACTCTGCCATCAACTTTGACGCGAGGCTGACGCCAGAGGGCGAGCGGCAGTGCGCGAGACTGGCGAGGACGACGCGAACGTGGTCGGATGTCGAACTCTTCGCCACGAGTCCGATGACGCGGTGCGTGCAGACGACGCTGTTGGCGTTTCCAGAGAGCGTAAAGAGAGGGACGCCGATCGTGGCGAACGAGGATTTGCGGGAGACGGCGAACTATTGGTGTGATAGACGAAGGGCGACGGAGGAGTTGGAGCGCGAGTTTGGCGATGTGGTGGATTTTTCAGAGTGTCCGGCGACGGATGAGCTCTGGGAAAAGTACGAGGCGATCGCGGGGCCGCCGGATCAGTGGACGAAACACCGGGAATCGTGTGATTTGTACGCCGTGGCGAATCGAACGAGGTCGTTCTTTGAGTGGTTGGCTCGGCGTCCCGAGGAGAAAATCGTCGTGAGCACGCACTCGGCGTTGCTTCGGTGTATATTTAGTTACGGACACCCCGGCGGGGTTCGAGCGGCGCCTGAGCAGGTGTTCGATAGCGGTGGTGTACCAGATACCGCGGATGGGGCGCCCATCGTGTATTACGACGCCGCCGATCCCGAATTCGAGGCGTTCATGCGAGAGGATTTCGCCAATTGCGAGTATCGAACCGCCGTCGTCGATTTAACGCCGCGGTACGCTTAGAAAAAGAAGTAGCAGTTTAACGTTAAACATCAACGAAATGGTTGTCTACTCACTTTCCGTTACCTTACTTACAGTACCTAGTACCACTTATTAAAATCAATCAAAATTATCGTTTACTACTCTGCACCGCGCTGCTCTCAGTCGTACTTTCTCGGCGCGAGATTGACAAAGGGCTCGCACGTGTCGCCCTCGTCGTATGTCGCGTCGCCATAATCACCCTCCATTTCATCTAACGAGTTGTACACCGTGCCCTTGGGGTCCCAGTAACGCCAGCTGTTATCCAAGACATGAGACATGCGTCGCTCCTTGGCGGCGAGGTATCCCTCGTTGAACAAGTTCGCCTTGACGATGCACGGAATGCGTCCGGTAATCTTCAACCCACCGCACTCGAGCTCGCGAATCTTCCTCGGGTTGTTCGTCATCAGCTGCACGCTGCGAACATCCAACTCTCGAAGCATGTTCTCCACCGCCGTGTACTCGCGCGTGTCGTCTGGCAACCCGAGCTGTCTGTTGGCGTCCACCGTATCCACGCCACCCTCTTGCACCGCGTACGCCGCAATCTTATTCGCCAATCCAATCCCTCGCCCTTCTTGCTGTAAGTAACACACAATTCCCGGTCCGTTCTCCTTGATGTACTCCATCGCCAGCTCGAGCTGTTGCTTGCAGTCGCACTTGAGGCTTCCCAGCACCTCGCTCGTAAAGCACGCGTCGTGCACTCGCACCGGCACGTCCTCGCGCCCTTCAACATCCCCGTACACCACACACACCGGTTCCGTCACCTCACCGCTCACCGGGTTCGTATGCCGGTACGCCCGCACGCGGTAAAACCCACGATCCGTCGGAAGTTTGGTCTCGGCGACAAACGTCGTCAAGCTCGACCCGACGTCCGCGGGCGCCATCTTTGACCGCGACTCTGTCTCTTCGGGCGTCGATCGTCGGACAATCAATCTGGACGGCGAAGACGACGACGGGGAAGATACCGAGCGTTCTCGACGCGATTTAAGCGTCGTCTGACGTCCCGTCGACGCGCTGAGCGCAGAGACTACGCAAGGAGGCTTCGTCATCGTCGTCATCATCTTTATCATCGGCACCGCTCTTCCGACGCGTCTCCCGCGTCGTCCGTGTATCGTCGCTCGCGCGCACGAAGACACAGGCGTCGTCTGCATCGTTAGATCCAACACCGACGCGGAGTATCGCGACATCGACGTCGACAAACGCAGACTGACGTCCCGAACAAACGCGTGACGTGCCCCTCTCGCGCGACGCGTCTATCCAAAAAAAGGAGATGTACAATTATACTCGGACATTCAGATCATACATTCATGACCACATCGCCATAACAAAAAACTATAAATACATTTATATTTTATCGGACAAATGTATCGTACTTTATGTATCACAGGTATATAAAAGTGATGCTGTCAGTGGGGATTGAACCCACGATCGCCTGCTCCCTTACTACCCTTGATTTCGTGTTACAAGGCAGGCGCCTTACCACTTGGCCATAACAGCGAGTCGTTACTCGAGAATCGCAAGGGGGTCGTTGTACTGATGCGCAGACGAATTGAGTCATTGGTACTTTACGGGTGGATGGTGCACTGCGTGGTCAGAGCGCTCGGAAGAAGCGCGCCTTGGACGGCTCGGCTCGCGCATCGATCGCGAGTCGACGGTGTTACGCGACACGTTTAGTTTTCAAGCTATTAGTTCTATTATCGCGCTACATGTGTTAAAGCTGTGCGACGACGAGACGATGGAGATGCGCGCCAGGCAAAATCCAACTACTACGTCGTCTAGTCTCCGAGTTGTCCCACCGCAAATTTGGGCGCGACGCCGAGCTGGATGAAATCGACGCGCCAACCGGAACGTAGGAGCGACGCCTCGAAATCGCTCGTTTTTGCGTCGGCGTAGGCGTATGCGTCGATCGGGGACGTCGCGCTGCTGGCGGCGAAGCGTTGGATGGCGAGAGCGGCGCTCAAGGCGTCGCGCGCCGAACCGGAATCGAGGAGGAGCGCCGAGGGGACGTCGCCGCGTTTCGGATCGCGGCCGAGGACGTAGTGGCGACCTTTGGAGAGACGGATGGCGTCGGTGAAGGATTTCCAGTCGGGTCCGAGCTCGTCGGGCGACGCACCAAAGGTTGGCGTCGTCGCCGTTCGGCGCGGACGGTAGACGCCTTCGACGTCGCCGAGCGCGACGCAATCCATGAGGTCCGCCTCTTCGTCGGCGACGAACGCCTCGGCGAGCTTGAGCAATCTAAATCTATTGAGCGAGTCAAACTTGAGCGCCTTGGCTGCGCGCCAGCACGCGTAAGCGTGCACACCGATGACGCAGCCGTACGCCCCGAAGGACGCCGCGAACGCCGCCAATTCGTCACCCTCCTCGACGAATTTCGAAGCCGCCTCGCTCACGAGCTGAAACACTTGAATCCCGCTTGGGAGCGCGACGAGGGCGAGCCAACGCCCTTGAACCTCCAACTTGGCGCGAATGTCCCCGAGGTTTTGGTTTCGACCGAAATGCTGCATAAACGTTCCGTTCATCAGACTCCCGCGTCCCGTCAACGCCGCCGAACGCACAAACGTTGCCGACGCCGCCAATGGCAAAAACAGCGTCGGCGCCGCCGGTGTCACCAACTCTATTGCTCTCGCCACGTCCTCGAGCGCGTTCGTCAGCGCCCACCACCTCTTCGGATCCTCATCGTACTTTTGTCCTCCAAACGCACCCGCCAAAAGCGTCGCAAACGACCCCACGCCGTCCTTCAACACCCACTTCGCCGCCGCCGTGAGCGGCAACGCCCCCGGAGTCGACCCCATTCCCAGCGCTACGAGCAAAGACTGCGCCGTGAGTATCTCGAGCACGTCTCTGAACAACAGCGACACCAAATGCCACCGCAACCACGCGACGTAATCCGCGCTGACGGTTTCCGGAAAGCCACTCGGCAAGAAGATTCTTCGCAGTTCCGGACCGACGCTCGACGTCTCGATCCCCGTGCGCGCATCAATCGGTTTCCCGCGAGTGAGTCTCCCATCCTCACTCGCGATCCATCGCGCGCGGGCGACGCGGCCGGACAACTCAATCGCTTCGACGAAGGATGACGATGATGTCGACGCAGCATTGACATCTCTTTCCTCGTCGTCGTCGTCTCGCAACGCTGCTCGACGACGCGCGTCCCGGTGTCGTCGTCGGGAATCACATCGACGCGACGGTGTCGTCGATGGATACGAGACGACGCCGACGCGTAGCGCCGTCATCAGTACGCGTGAGCTAGTGACGATTACGTTACCACTGGAGACTTCACTGCACGACGCGCGCGACTTCAATCGAGTCCATCGATCGAACGAACCGAGAAGTCGGGGTTTGAAACTTGCGTGCAGTGCGGTACGGTGTGGTATCCAACGCGATATACGTTCGCGCGTCGGCGTCGTTGTTCACGGTGATGATGACGACGATGTCGACCACATCCACAAAGGCTTCTTCGGCGACTTACACCGCGCACTCGACGCGTCGGTGTAGTCAACGTCGCCGTACCATTCAACGTCATCACGCACAGCGCGTCGGCGTCGTCGTCCACGGCGCGTCTTCGATCGAGGACGTCCCGCCCGAGGACCTCGCTCTTGTGGTCGAGCTTTTGGATAGCGAAACGGGCGAAGAGCTCAAGGAAAAAGTGAACCTCATCGCCGAGAATGGGCTGTTGACGATGGGGGTCGTCGACGCGGCGCGTCTGATTGTCGAGGCGAATAAGGCGCAGGGGCAGGATGCGGAAGTCGTGGCGTTGTTGGAGGATGTGTACGTGACATTGAAGTACAAGTTTGAGGAAAAAGCGGGATTGGTGATGAAGGGGGCGCTGGAATTCGCGCAAGAGTTGATGAAACACTTCACGGCGGAGGATTTAGAGGAAGCGGATCAGAGCGTTGCGGTGAATAAAGTGCAGTTGATGATGCGAGAGGAGTTTGAAAGGGAGTTTGGAGTGTCCAAGGTGGCGTTGGCCAAGTATTTGGATGAGGTGTTGCCGGTGATGGATCAGCAAGATGCGCGTATTCAGTCGCAGCTCGAAGAAGCGACGACACCGGAAGCACAAGCGCAAATCGTGCAGACGATGATGCAGCGCACAAAAGAGCGCATGCAGATTGAGTTTATTCGAGATTGCGCGGCGAGAATGGCGGATCAAAACTGAATGAGCAACTAAAAGAATTTCCCTTGTTATTACAAAGTTGATTGAAAAGCGTCGCTCGCCTTTACGTAAATCGTAAACCAAACTTTGACTGAGCCCCACGATTTTGACCGCGAAGCGCGCCCGTGCCACCGACTCCCATTTCGAATTCAACCTTACTCTCAACCTGAGTCCCGCTCCCCGCAAACCCGGTGCCACCCTTTTGAAGCCGGATGACATCTTTATTCGGCCGAATTGGCGTTCCGTTGTACGCACCCTCTCCTTCAACCACAGTCTTGTAGCCTTCCTCACTCAGCGCGTCCCCGGTAGGTTTGAGAACGACGATGCTCGTCGCATTCGTAAACGTCTTAAACGTGATCGGACACATGTGCTTGCCAGACTCCCCCGCGCGAACCTTGGTCCACTTCACCGCGACTAAATCCTTCATTCGCAACTTTTTCATCGTCGTCGGACACTTGGTCTCCTTCTCTGGCTTCTTCACCGCATGTTTCAACCCATCATCCACGCCCCCGTCGATTTGCCAAAACGTCGGCATCTCCGCGATTCGTTTCGCATTGAAATCGATCGAATGCGAACTCGCCGCTCCAGCGTAATCTTTCCCCGCCGGGCCGTCGCCGACGCTTTTCCTCGACCCGGCGCCCTCGCCCTCGCCCGTCGTCGTCGTCGTCGCCCCACCGTGATGATTCGCCGCATGAAACGCTTCAATCTCTATCTTTCGCTTCTTATTCGCCCGATCCTCGGCGTCTCGCGCCTCGCCCTCCAACGCGCGTTCGTACGCTCGCAGCTTGCGTTCGTACTCCAACTTTTGTGACACCAAACACTCCAATATTGCCCCTCGGTCGTACACCACCCCTTCCGGCGTCACCACCGCGTCCTTCGCCGACGTCAGCGTCAGCGCGCACGCGTCGTAATCCTTGACGGTTTCTTTCCCGAGCCGTTCCTTCACGGTACCGTATCCGAGCGCTTTTCGCTCAGAGTGCGTCAAGGCTTCGCTTCCGAGCGTGCCCGCTTGTTTCGAGTGTTTCTTTGTCGACCCGCGCGGCATGACGACGACGACGACGACGAAGTGGATTATGCACGCGTATGCGCGCGCTCGAGTCGTCGTGTCGTCGGCGATGTAACCGCGCGTCGTAAAGTGACACACTCACTGGAAAGCGAAACCATTCCACACACGACGACGCCCGCGCGCCCGTCCGCCCGCTTGAGAGCGTTGAAGACGCGCGTGCGCGTCGCACGTGATCCCGATGACGGGTGAAGACGCTGTCGCGGCGCACTGGCGCGCGGTGGCGACGCCGAGACGGGTGGTGAAACAGGAACTCGAACTGCTCGCGAAGCGGTGCGTGGAGAGCGATGCGTACGAGCTTCAGGCGACGGACGCAACGCGCGATGCCGAGGCTGGTGCCGGTGGTGCGTCGTTTCAAACGGTGCGCGTGCGGGCGAAGAAGGACATTCCCGCGAACGCGCGCGTGTTTCGGTGGTCTCGAGAAGAGTTTTCACAATCGGGCGCCGGCGTAGCGCGCGTTCGCGCAAAGTGGTTAATCGACGGCGGTGCGAAGAGATGCGTCGTCGAGGAGTGCGGAAGGAGGTTTTGGATGTCGGAGAACGGAGAGGAGGTTACCGTGCCGACGTCTCGGACGGGATGGTTGACGCACGGGTGCGCGCAGTATTGTTCGAGGGGCGAGGAAGGAAATGTGCGATGGACGCGCCAAAACGGATACCAGACGACGCGAGCGATCCCGCGAGGCGAAGAACTCGTCATCGTCGATAATGGTGAGACGTACGCGCAAAATGTCGTGTCCCCGGATGAGGATTTGCGCGCGGCTGAGCTGTTCACGTGGATGAGAGACGCGGCGGCGATTGGATTGAGACGTACGGATGACGGCAGTTTCGGCGCAATCGCGCTCGAGCGCGCTCCAAAGGGAACGGTTTTCAATCTCTCGCTCCAACGCGGGGAGGAGATTTTCAATCCGGACCCACCTTACGCGGAGGGTGTGCACGGTAAGGTGAGTCGGGCGTTCGCTTCGCTCGGTGCGCCGGGTGAAGATGCGCTCGAGAGGACGCGGCGGCGGTTTTCGTTTTCAGAAAAGTACCAAATCGTTCCGCGCGTCGGCGCTTTCGACGACACGACGACGCTCGCGGTGATCAGGCACTCGGACGAACCGAACGTGGCGAGAAGCACGGCGCACGGTATCGGATTCTTCGTCACGCTCGCGGACGTTGATGTTGGTGAGGAATTGACAATGCATCACGGAAGAGATGCCAACGTCGAAATCGAGCCTACGGGCGGTTGCGGCGCTCATTACGAATGGACAATCAAAGGGTGCGATCCGCCGTGGGTACGCGCGGGAGCTGGCGCGCGAGCCCGAGGTGGGATAGATTATAGCAAATGGGACGATATCTGCTCGAGTAGCGAGTCTGATTAAATTGAAATGAATTGAATTGAATTACTGCGCGCTTTTATAAAAGATGCTCATTCCTCGCTTTGATCGCCCACGAGCGCGTTGATTTCGCTCGCAATGTATTCCGCCTCTCTTCTACTGAGGGCGGCTAAGATTGGTACGATGGAGTCGTCTTCTAGTTTAAGATACATCAATCCGTCCGGGCGAACGTACGCCGCCTCAATGTCGCTCGTCTCGCCCACTTTTTCTAGAAATTTCATGCCACCGCCCTCTGAAGCAACGCGGAAATTTTTCTCGTCGATGAAGACGCTACCTTCGGCGACGAAATTGCGAACGACTTCTCCGGTAAGATCGGCGCCGACTTTCCAAAACGGAAGTGAAAACGCCGCCATGAGCCACGCGCCGCTGGCCAAGACGCCTGCCGTCCAGAGTGCGGTGATGCCCGTCCAGGTGATACCAAAAAATGCCTTGTAGAGAACGTCTCCGTTCGCGCCAGATGCTGGAATCGCAATCGTGATGGACTTTTCCCCGTGCGTCACCGTCGTTGTCATGTTTTTCGGCTTTTTCGCCCCTGTTGGCGCCACCGGCTGTAGTTGTTGTTGCTGCTGCGCCATCGCGCGTTCTCGCATCGCCATTTGCTCCATCTCGTATGAAGATGTGGATGCCGTTCTTCTAAAATTTCTCCCGCTAATCATCGCCCCTCCTCGGTTCGTTTCGCTCGTCGTGAGCGCCTCTATCGCATCCCGCGGGTTGTCAAACCGATCCTCCGGACTGGGTTCGAGTAAACGCTTGAGCACGGCGCGCAAACGCGCGTCTTCAATGTACACGTCGTCAAAGTTAATCTTCAAACGCTCCGTCTTGAACCCACTCGGCGGGCGACCGCTCAGCAGGTAAAGAACCGTCGCACCGACGCCGTATTGATCCGTCTTTGGAGACGTTCCACCGATGAGTTGCTCTGGTGCCATGAATCCCAAAGTGCCGACGATGGTGCTCCCGAAATTACCGCCGCCGTCGGAATCCATTGCCGCCGCCGCCGTTGCGCCGAAATCCACGAGCGAAACCGCGCCGGTATCTGGATCCATCACCACGTTTGCCGGCTTTACGTCTCTGTGAATCACCGGCGGTCGAAGACTCGACACATACGCCAACGTTTCCAGCAGAGATGTCAATACGTCGATGACTTGCGCCTCCGTAGGCCGCCATTTATCCGTCTCCAACCTCTGCTCCAAATTCCGCCCGCGAGCCAACCTTTGCACGAGCACGTACCGCACGTCGTCCTCGGCGTCAATCTCAAAGTGATCGACGTACGACGGAATAGACGGATGATTTAACGCCTGCAGCACGCCGCATTCACGCTCGAAGAGTTCGACAGCTTTGAAACCTCTCGAACCGTCGGCGCGTCTCCCACGCAGCGTCAGCGTCTTCACCGCCACGTCGCCCGTCGCATCCGTGGGCGTCTTCACCGCCTCGTCACCGTTCACGTCCGCCGTTGACGCTTTGATGGGTGACGCGCGAAATGTTTCCGCGCTCGAACCGGCGCCGAGACGTTCGATAAGGGCGTAGGACCGACCGGTGTTTGGACTCGGACCGAGCGTTTGACCAACCTCCACGCACCGATCCGCGGGGAGCGCTCGCGGCGCGCGAGGTATTCGTCTTCGAGACGACGACGAAGAAGACGGTGAAGACGTCGATACCACCGACGACACGGCGACGCGCGCTTGCGACATGGCGACGACGACGCGCGGTGTCGCATTGTGACTCGAGCGTCGGTTGTTACCAAGTCGGTCGTTACACGAGAGTGAATAATTACAAGAGTGGATATCACGTCGACTCACGCGTAAGAATCGGCGACGCGCGCGTACCTTCCACCGCGGACGGTTTCGTAGTTGCGCTCCCGCTCGTAAACCGCCGGAACGTTCCCACTCGGACGCCCCGTCGCTAAAAACTTGCCTTCGTCGTCCACGAGCACGAAGCGCTTGAAATCCCGCTCGGGTCCGGGAACCCACACCAACTTCCACGCCACGCGCGATTGAAACTGCACGTGCGCCACGTCTTTAGGCGGTTCGGCGTTCGATCCGAGAATGCACGTGCACCACGATCCGCCTTCGCCCATCGATTCGTCTCGGGCGACTCGAATACCCGCGCCTAGAGGATTCGCGTACGCCATCCCCGCGACTCTCCCACCGTTCTCGTTATCCGCATCCTCCATCCGCATCGTCGTCGCATCCACGTGGTTAAAGTCGTTAAAGCAGTGCGCCGTGTTCCCCCGTCCCGGCGGGACATCGCGGAGATCCTTTAGTCCGGCCGCCCAGAGGAGTTTCCCGCGAACGGATTCCCAATCCCCCGAGAGCTCGTCTTCGCTCAGCGACGCCGCGCGCGCCCGCCCTTCGAGCATGCGCGACGTCGCGGTCCCGGGATACGCTGAATCGGACCCCATCGCGGCGATCCACGACGCACCGCGCGCGCCGTGCGTCGACGCGTGCGTCGATGCCGCGAGAGACGTCAGCAACACAAAGGTTGCGCGACGCGTCAGCGCTCTCGCCGTCACGTCGAGCCCGCGGGTTCGACGTGCGATCGCGGACGAAACTATGCGATGGATTTTCTTTCTTTCAACGCGCGCGCTCGTGTACGCACTCGACGGTCTCGAGAACGTCGGGGCGTGGCGCATCGCGCATATGAATGACGTCGCGAATTTCGTCCATTCGCGGCACTCACGCGTACGGGATGTCGATCGACGACGCGCTGTTGATGGGAGAACCGCGGACGGGACGAAGAAGACTGGAAAAAGTCCTCGTCGGAAATTCGGCGCGGGAGCTCGCGGGGTTCTTCGCCGACGCGTCGAGGAGGGCCGGGCCGATCGCACTGGGCGTGCTCGCCGCTACGACGCTCTCGAATGTTCTCGACGCATCCGTCGACGCCTTTGTCGCTCCGACGGTGCAGTTGGCGCTTCGCGCCGTCGGGGCGGAGGAAGAGACACTCGAGAGCGTCCAAATCGACGTGTGCGGGACGCCGTTCGCGGTGGGGAGGTTTTTCGCGGCGGTTTTGGACGCGTTCGCGACGCTGCTAGCGATTAGCGTCGTCACGCGCGTCTTCTCGGGCGGGCGGCTTCCGAGGCTCACCAGGTGTCGCGCGTGTTTGTCGTGGATAGATGTAGACGCGATGGTGTGTCCGTGTTGCGCGAGAGATCAACGCGAATGCGGAAGCTGCGGCGATGGGCGTCCACAGCAGTGTTGGAGAGAACGGTTTGATGACGATGCACGCGACGACGACGATACACGCGCCGACGACGATACACACGACGGCGACACAGACGACAAGACGGACGACAAGACGGACGATACCCGAGCGCCGAGGCCGCGACGAAGGGTCTGGGAACGACCCGAACGATAAACGCCGAGTCCGCTCGAGCCGCCACGACTGAAACGAATGCATACGAACCGTCGTGCACGACGGAACACATACTATTGCCATTTTAAACCTACCATTTACCAAAATCGAACTATAAAACCAACGTTACATCTGTATACATAATACAAAGTATGTATATTCGGACATTTGGGTAATTTCTAACGTTTTTTCAAAGCCGCGTCCGCGTAACACCATCCGTCGTGGACTATCATATCATCACAACGCGACGGAACGACGGATCGACGGAACGGCGAGGTACAGATGCGTCGGGAGAGCGAAAGAGACGCGCGGATCCGCCGCGCCATCACCACCGCGGCGACGGCGTCGGCGGTGGTGCTTCTCGCCGGCGCGGCGTTGACGAATACGACGACGACGAATGATCCCACCGGTGCGAACACCCATTTGATGTACGCGGCGCTCGGTGAAGCCGGCGCGACGCGGAACGACGGAATGACGTCCGCGAGCGCGTACGCGGCGCTTGGTGAAGCCGGTGGTGCGGTGAGGCACCCGAACAGCGCGGCGGAGCGCGCGAGACAACGACGGGACGCGAGACGCGCGGAACGCGCGAAGGTTAAGGAGGAGGAAGAGGCAAAGAAGAAGGACGCGAAAAAGAAGACGAAGGGAGGTTTTTTCGGACGACGAAGAGGACGGAACGACGGTGGTGATTCATCTTCTACTGCTGTCGAAGAGTCTGAGGCGTGGACGACGTCGATTCAATCGGTGACGAAGAACCCGAGGGAATACTCGGTTTCGGCTCGAGCGGCGGATGCGGCGGGGCGCGAACTCAACAGAATGGAAAACTTTGCGTACGATGAGCACGGTGAGGTGGTTGGTGGTGTCGTGCGAGCGAATTGGGTCATGGATCGGCTTAATAAGAGACTTCAGGCGGCGTTGAAGAAGGAACGCGACTCTGCGGGTTTGGGGAGTTCTGATAAGAAGCATCATAATCATAAAAAATCGGAAGACGCGGAAGACTCTTCCGCCGAACTCGGTAAGAAGGCTTTGGAACTCTCTACGCCGGTGTACATTATGACCTTGGGTGACGTTAAGACGCAGACGCCCGATCCAGTCATTGGGATGACGGATTCGGACCGCGTCGAGCACTTGATTAAACAACTCGTGCGATACCACGGCACCGCCGCCGTGAAGAAGTACGTGCGATTGACCCCTGGTGTCAACGTTAACGATTGGCCGAAACACGAAGACACGGCGCAGTACGCGTTGAAGAGCATCATGAAGGAAAAGCCGCCGTCGACCAAGCTTTCGGCGTTGCCTTGGTTGTCCTTTTACACGAGCAGAGACAGTCACGGACACTTCAACGACAAATTTGCCCGGGAGAGAAACTTGTACGGCCACGTCGGTTGCCTCTTTGGTCACCTTTTCCAGTACCAGCTCGCGCACGATGCGGGTGATGAACACGCGTGGATGCTCGAATCCGATGCTTGGGATCCTTCTGTTCTCGGTTTGCCATTCATCGACATGCAAAATCTCGTCGAAGAGGCACCAGAGGATTACGACATCATCTTTACTGACAACCCCAAGGATGGTTACTTTGAAAAGGCGGTCGGTTCTTTCACCGACGTCCACGGAGATAAGATTGCCATCTATCCATTCAACGGGAAGAACACTCAAGGAGGATTGTCCATGGCTTTGGTCTCAAAGAGATTTCACAAGAAGATGTTCAAGCACTTGGCGCACTTTGGCGGAGACGTCGTCGACGCCATGCTGAAGGTGCAACTCTGCACCGACTCCATGGTGGACAGTCACGGTACGTTCACCGGTTTCGGCGCGGGTAATAAGCCGTGGCTCAAGTGTTACTGGGCGCTTCCGGAGAAGAATGCCGAGCACAAGCACGGCAAAGTTTTCTACCGTACGCGTCAGTATTGAGCTAGCCTCGTTTGTAAATTTCATTTCAACATCGCAGCACCGGTACGTACATTACAATCTAAAACTGCATGTCATCGCTCACTGGCGGTGCACCGCGTCTCGCCGATCCTGCACCGAGTCTCGTCGCCTCGTTTGACGCGTGCGCCTTTTCCGCGAGCGCGTCGAGCGCGCTCGTCGTCTTGGTCGCGGATGCGAGATAGTTCAAAATCAACGTGTCCGCACGCTCATCCGCAATCCTCCCACGCGCTTCCTCGCTCGCCCCAGACTCGAGCAACGCTAGCGTACCCTCTATTTCCCTCAACACAGATCTATCCGCGACGGTCTCGCCTCGACGCACCGCGCCCACGTACGCCGCCGAAGCGCCCAACGCATCTCTCAGCGCCCTCGCGGCAGCCTCAGCCGACTCCAACCCTCTCCCATACCTCGCCGAGTGCGAGTCCACGTCTTCCGGGACGATGTTTGCCACTTCTTCGATGGCGATGCGTTCGGCATCGTGCGCATCGACGACGAAATCCTTTCTTTCAAACCCGCCGACATCAGCATTCCACTCGTACCACCGAACCTCCAACGAAGCGTCGCCGTCGTCCGCCGTCGCGTTCGCGTCCGCGTTCACCACCACGAACGCCGCCGCCGATGCCGATGCCGCATCGCCCATCATCTCTCTCACGAACGCCTCGTGCGCCGCTGCGTCATCGAATCCCCGCCCATTCGACGACGACGACGACGAAGGTGTCGCGTCTTCCGACGAAAGCGCCACGCGATACCAACCGACGACGCCCGCGCCCTCCCTCGCCGTCCTCGACGCCAGCTCTCCGCGCCGTTTCAACGCCTCGAAATCGAACCCGGTTCCGTTATCGTTCATCGGAGACTCCACGCAAGTTTCGCACGACGTCGACGCGGGCGTTCGCGCGCCGTAAAGCGCACCGATCGCGATGGGTCGTAGCCGTGGTCGTTGCGCAGCCGTCCTCGAACCATCAACAACAACCTCGTCGTCGTCGATCGTCGCCCGCATCGCGCGCGCGTGGTGATCACACGCGGTCACGATTGCGAGCGGGTGCATCGCGCGCGTTCGTTCATCGGCGTCGTCTCGCATCGTGGGTATTCGTCGGCGTCGGCGAGTGACGAAATTTTCAACGACAAAAAGCTCACTCAGCGCGACAAACACCGACGCGCGCGGGCGGGCGAGCGCGAGGGCGAGCGCGAGGCCGATGGCGCATCGGAACGACGACGATGACGGTAACGCGAGGGACGTCGTAGAGGACGGTGCGGCGATGCGCGAGCGCGGGTTGGCGTTCGAAGAGACGGGCTTGGGTGCGTCACTGATGACGCTGGAGCCGGGACGACCGACGACGACGACGACTTCCGTGGGACCGACGGAGACGACGCCGATGCGCGTCGAGATGGTGGACGCACCGCCACTGCCACAACCGACGTCGGCGTCGCTCAGCGAAGGTGAGTCTTCTTTGGGAATGCTGACGCAAACGCCGCCGACGAGGGAGGACCGAGGGAGGGCGTCGCCTTCGTCCGGAGGGTTGACGACGGCGCAGCGACGCGGTTCGCCGTCCATCTTGGATGTCGAGAGAATGATAGGAAGCGGTGACGCCGGTTGGACTCGACGCGAGTCCCCGAGCGAGAGGACGCCGTCGACGAGCGCGAGGGAGAGCGAATCGCGATCGAGTTTCGCGGCGTGGTACGACGAGGACGAGGACGACGAGACGTATGGAGACGATGAGAGCGAGAGTGGTGGTAATGAGGGAAGGAGTGGGTTGAATGTGTCGTATCCAATGTTTCTGTGCGATGAAAGGCATCACGCGGTGACGCTGTACGAGGATGAGGATGAAGGAGGTATAGGTGAGTCGACAAGTTCTTGGAGGACAAAGGACCGGATGAAGACGGTGAGCGTGGCTTTGGTACTCTGTCTGAACATTGGCGTTGATCCGCCAGATGCGATGAAGATTTCACCGTGTGCGCGCATGCAGTGTTGGATCAATCCGATGAGCATGCAGCCGCAAAAGGAACTGGATGCGATTGGAAAAGCGTTGCAGGCGCAGTACGAGCGATGGCAACCGCGCGCCAAGTATAAACTTCAACTCGACCCGACAACGGAAGACATGAAGAAGTTGTGCATTTCTTGCAGAAGAAACGCCAAGGGTGAGCGCGTTTTGCTTCATTACAATGGTCACGGGGTGCCGCGCCCGACTGCAAATGGTGAGATTTGGGTTTTCAACAAATCGTACACCCAATACATTCCGTTGTCCATCGCAGATTTGAGATCTTGGACGGGGACGCCCGCGATTTACGTTTTTGACTGTTCAAACGCTGGAATGATTGTGCACTCGTTTTTGAAGCCAAGTACGCCGAACGCAGCCTTGCCTCAAACGGGTGATTTGGAAATGAGACAAGCGGGTGGTTCACGCGCGTTCGCCGAACTCGGACAGCGTGGCGGCGAATCCGCGATGGATTCTGGATTTGGACCTAGCACATCGAAGAACGCTGCGAGTGAGTGTATTTTACTCGCAGCGTGCGCTGCGAACGAACAATTACCGCAGTCTCCAAACTTGCCTGCGGACGTTTTTAGCTCGTGTCTCACAACGCCAGTCAAGATGGCTCTGCATTGGTTCATCACCAACTCTCCCTTGAGACACCAGGGCATCTCGATCGACATCATCGACAACATTCCCGGTATGCAGAATAATCGCAAGACCCCGCTCGGGGAGCTCAATTGGATCTTCACCGCCATCACGGACACCATCGCGTGGAACGTTCTCCCTCGGAAGCTCTTCCAAAAGCTTTTCAGACAAGATTTGCTCGTCGCATCTCTTTTTAGAAACTTCTTGCTCGCCGAGAGAGTCATGCGCGCGAACAACTGCACCCCAGTATCGTCTCCTCGACTACCGCCGACGCATCAGCACCCGATGTGGGCGTCGTGGGATATGGCTGTCGAGCAGTGTCTCTTACAAATGCCGAATTTGCTCGCGGGCAAGCCTGACGTCGAGTTTGTGCCTTCACCATTTTTCACTGATCAGCTCACCGCGTTCGAGGTTTGGCTTGAGTACGGCAGCGAACACGACGCTCCGCCGGAGCAATTGCCGATTGTGCTGCAAGTACTACTCTCGCAATCTCATCGACTTCGCGCGCTGATTCTACTCGGGCGATTTTTGGATCTGGGTCTGTGGGCGGTTGAGCTAACTTTATCGGTGGGCATCTTCCCGTATGTACTGAAATTGCTGCAAACGACGGCGCCAGAATTGCGCCAAATTTTGGTTTTCATCTGGACAAAGATTCTGGCGCTCGATCAGTCTTGCCAAGCGGATCTCGTCAAGGATGACGGACATGCGTACTTCATACGTTTTCTGAACAGCTCCAACGTGCCAGTCGAAGAGCGAGCCATGGCAGCCTTCATCCTCGCCGTCATCGCAAACGGACACGAGAAGGGTCAAACAGTTTGTATGGCGAGTGGTCTCATGGGTATTTGTCTATCAAACATCCCCAGCGCTGCAACCCCCGAGCACGGTTCTCCCTTTTTCCTGAGATGGTTGTGTCTTTGCCTCGCTAAACTCTGGGAAGGAAACTTGGACGGACAAAAGGCGGCTTGTCAAGAGAAAGCACACGTGACTTTAGCCGCTTTACTGAAACATTCGTCCCCGGACGCTCGCGCGGCGGCTGTTTATGCTCTCGGCTCGCTCATTTATATTTGCAACCAATCAGAGTCGGAGCAGAGGCAACCATCGCAAGAGCTCATGCACGCGATGTCTTCGCAAAGCGTACTACCATCGGAGGGCTCGGATGCGTCGCTAGCGCACGTCATGGAACGGACCGAATTGAACGTGTCCGCCGGCGCAGTGCCTATCATGGAGCGTGACATAGCGCGTTACATACTCTCGACGATGGAGGATGCGAGCCCGGTGGTTCGCATAGAGACGGCGGTGGCGCTTGCTCGCATTGCGCGATCACATCACGTCTTCATGTGCGAAGCTGCTGCGGTGTGGAAACGGGATTACGATGCAGTCACGGCGAAGCGCGTTGTAGACGCCAAGCGCAGCGAGATTATCACGAGTCGTCGACGATTCTCCCACGGTACCTCGATGGGAAGCATGACTGGCATGATGACTGTTGATGAAGACGGAGATCGCTCTTCTCATATGAGCGTTGAAGACGTTGCGCGATCAAGTGAGGCTCGATCGATCGATAGGTCGCACCCAGGGTCGATGGACTCTAACGAATCTGGTTCTTTACCCTTACCACCGACATATCCCCACGTGGGAAACTCTCCCGATGGCCAAGGCGTCGGGGCGGATGGGGGACGAGAGGGACCAAACGGCAACATGTACACGCTCATTTTGCAAGCGCTGCTCGACCTCGCCCTCGATGTCAACCCCGGTGTCGCAGCTGCAGGTAAATCCGCGTTGGACAGTTGCGGGTTGGAGTCGAGCCACCCAATCATGCAAATGGTTGAGGGTAGCGGCAGCTTTGCCGAAGTGGAGAAGCCTCAAAGACGCCGTCGACCGTCGTTTGCGAGCTTTGATATTACGCACGATCGGTCGGCTTCTCGAGATGGTGAGAGCCCATCTGGTTCGCTTAAACGTACCGATTCCTGGCATCAGCGCCTTGCAAATATAGGCTCACGTTTGCTGGGATCGCCTACGAAGAAACCTCCGACGACAACGGCGACTCCATCTACTCTCAGCGGAACTCGAGATGGACCAGGAAGCCCATCGAAAACAAGACCCGCGACGACAAGTTCAAGTTTGCGAGCCCCACGTCGTCAGACGAGTCGCACTTCTAAGTTCCAGACTGGAATATCGCCGCATGGTCAACCAAGCTCGTTACTTCCTGCTCTGCAAATTCCACGAAGCGGATCCAGAGGTGATCTTTTTGGTACGTCTCCGCATGGTTCTCCGTTGCGACGCACGACGAGTACTCTCGTCAGCGAGCAAGATCACGGTTACGAGAGCCCTGGCGCGTTACCTCGACACGGATCGCAGGCTTCAATAGATTCTGTAGACATGGTATCACCTCGTGGTGCGTCTGACGTTACGCTGTTCGATCGGCCGACGGGTTCGGCACTACCTAACAGTATGATTTTCAAGCGCAGCTGTACGCACTTCTCCACAGCGTTACTTGAACCAACGCAAGAAGAGGACGATGGGTGCTTTGATGACGAGGATGAAGTTGATTCTTCTCCATGGCTTCGTGCGCCCGATTTGAACCGACGATCAGAGCGTCTGAGGCGTATGTATGAACGTGCCGCCACGACGCACGGCATTGACGAGCAGCACTTGAGGATCACCGAGTACATGTCCAACATTGACGTCGGTTCTTCAGTGATTCCTACGTCTGTCATCATGCACCCATTCGAGAATCATTCCTTCGCCGGCGATAGCAGAGGTCACGTCCATGTTTGGGATCAGACGACGTCCGCCACGATTACGACGCTAAACACCGGAATGAAGAGCGTCAATTACATGTCGCTTGTGAATGAAACAGACGACGCATTACTGCTGACGGGTTCGATTGATGGTTCAGTGAAAATTTGGCGCAACTACAACGCCGAGAACACGAGTCTGGTGACGGCTTGGAACTCGTTGCCGTTGTCATCCGTTTCGGTCGAGACGGATATCAGCTCGCTACCAATGTCCGTCGTCAAGCCTTCGACGCATTACAACAGGTTGGAGAACACCAAGTCTGTCTCCGTCTGGCAGCAACTCACGGGCTGTCTCTACGCAACCGGCACCGTGCGTAACCCTCTGTTGCGTGTGTGGGACGTCTCGAGTGAAGTTTGCCGAGAAACTCTCAGTCTACAATCACAAGGCACGTGCCTCACCGCAGAGGGGGCGCTCTTGATGGCTGGCACTGCCGACGGCGCCGTCTTGTCGTACGACTTGCGCGCTCCAGCAAGATTGTTGAGCGCCATACAAACGCACAAACAACCGTTGGTCTCGATTCTCTTGCAGCCGGGAGGCACTGATAATCTGCTCATCACCGGAAGCTCGGATGGTCAGATTGCGTACTGCGACTTGCGCAACGCATCGAAGCCCTTCTTGATGACGGAAGTTTCAAAGCCATCTTCCATGCCAAACCGAGCTCCTGCACTCACCGCCCTCGCAGGTCACTCGTGTGCGCGCGTCATCGCGTCCGGGTCGTCGGAACGCGCAATCAAGCTCTGGGACTTGCACGGAAATAACACCTACACCATTCAGAATGCGACAGGCTTTTTGGGTCAACGCACCGGTCCGGTGACCGTCCTCGCGTTTCATCCAAACGCTCTGTACCTCGCGGCTGGCTCCACCGACGGCCACGCGACGATTTTTAGTCGATGATTTTAGCCACTAGATCATTTCTATGTACAACGAGAGCTACGTTAAAACGAAGCTAATACTCTATGCTATACAAATCCCCTCGAATGCTTTGACGTCCGGCGCACAGTTGAGCGCGGATGCAACGTTTTCAATCGCGCCGAGTAAAACGTCACGTGCGATGACGGGCGACGCCGCGTCAAATCCCTTGACAAAACGCGGGTCGATTCTAACTTTCGCGTCAGACGAGCGATCGAAATAATCGCTCAACCAGGAAAAGGCGCCGAAGACGACGCGTCTCTTCTTTTTCAAGACGTCGATCGAGTCTTCGTCTCGCGGAGCTTCGTTTGAGAGGAGACACGCGAGCGTAACTGTGAGTTGACACATCAATCCAGGCTTGTACTTGAAATCCATTGCGCCCTGCGACGATCCAAAACCCACCGTGTTCTGCTTCGTGAGAGTCTCCATGCTCGACGTCAAGATGCTCAACAAGTCGAAATACGTCGAAAAGAGACACTTTCGGGAAGTCGCGACGGCGAGAGCCGCTGCGGCGTGCATACGAATTTTGAAGTTGCTCGCATCTCTCACGCAAAGAAGCAGCATGCGAATCATGAACGCAATCCATGAACTCCCCGCATTGATCGCCGAGTCGTTTCCAAACAGTGATGCGATGGCCAGACACGCATTCCACTGCGTTTTAGCATTACCTGTGGTTAAACAACTCGCCAACGATTGCGCCGCTTCGCCGAGCCAATCCGTTGACGGCGTAAAGGCGACCGAAGCTATAAGATGGCCTATACCGCGAGTGGCGTTTGCCCGCACCTTGTCTCCTTGGCGCGCACCTTCGATGAACACGCGAGCGAGCGCCGAGACAGTTGCTTCGCTCAGTGTTTTTCCTTCTTTCTTTCGGGCGTTGACGGCTGCCAAATTCGCCATTGACCACGCGGCGGCGATTTTTACAGATTTAGACTTGTCCGCCGACGCTCTCAGAAGCGAAGACGCCATCGCTTCCAGATCCACGACGTCTGACGGAAGCACCGTAAGAAAGCCGAGGGATCGACTCGCGGCAGCGCACACCGCCGCAGTTTTTTCGCGATCGCCATCCAAAACTTTGTGGGGCATTGCGATCAGCGTTCGTAGCGAATCCGGATGTGCGTCTCGCAAACATTTGACGACGTGGAGATTGACGCGCGTCAACGCGAGCATCCCCGCAACTCTGGTCAACGCTGAAGGGTGCGCGGTGCACACTGGCAGTTGGTTATCGATGGCATCCATCCAAATCCTTCTCAGCGCATCTTCACTCACCGCTGACGGAGAGTTAACGGCACCGATGTCGACTTCGTCGTCGTCGTGAGACGAATGACTTCCGCTCGCAGCAGCGAGATAGTCAGCAAACAACCGAGCCGAGGCTTGTGAAATTCTATCGTCCACGCCGCCGCTCTGCGCGCAGACGACGGCTGGAAAGAGACCTTCGAGTGTTTCTCGCATTTCAATACCCGCCATCGCGTGATGCGTCAGGATTGTACGGAAAACTCCGTACGCTTCGCATCGGGCAGATCCCACGTGTCCGACGGCGTGCGAGAGCAACGTTTGCGAAAGACTGACGCTGTCATCCCTTAAAAACGCGCCAATCGCGTCACCATCACCCGTTACCGAGAGCGCCGCTGTGAGCGCACCAAAAAGGGCCCCTTGAGCAATTGCTCGATCGTTGGCTGACTGACGCTCCAACTCTTTCACTCTCCTGTGAATTGCGCGCACTGTCTCCACGAGCAAACCGCTGGGTAATCGATCGTACGGCGTCGCCGCGCACAACGCAGAGAGCGCCTTACTCAGCTCCCGAACACACTGTGCGCTAGACTCGCGCTCGAGCGCGTGCAGGATACACCTCTGCGTCGTCACTACCATGTCCCCGAGCGTCGTACTCAACGCCGAGAAGGATCTAACGCGCGCCGCTCCTCTCGTCGACGCGCCGTGCGACGAACGCTTCTCCGCAATGGCCAAATACGACTTGGTCGCCGCAGTCTCAAATATCACCGCACACGCGCGCGCTACGCTCGTGCGCACGCGCGCGCTCGGATCGAGCGCGAGCGCCTGCACCGCCGTCGTTGTCAAACTCCGACTCTGCAGCTGTCGCTCCGCCGTCGGAAACACGTGCGTCCAAGCCTCACGCAACGCCTTTTCATCTCCCTTGGCGAGCGCGGCCAACGCATTCGCCGCGCTTACTCGCACGTCCTCATCACTACACCTCGCAACGTCAACCTCATTCGACGTCGACACAGAACAACTCGCTCTCGCGTGCGGTGGTCGATACCTCTGTCCATCTTCAACCAACGCGTCGTCATCTCCCAACCCACCACCCGCATCACGCAAAGCCTCGTCTCTCCCGAACGCCGTGAGTTTACACACCGCCTCCACCGTCTTATTCCTCGTCGCGTCCCCGAAACACCCGCTCCGCGCCGCTGCCGCGACGCACGCCGAGAGACACGCGACCGCATCCTCTCTCGACCGCCCCACGCGCGACAGTCCAACAAACACCGCATCCCCGACGCGTCCATCCGCGCGCGCGACGTCCGACGTCGCCCTGTCGGTTAAAATTTCTGTCATCGTCGTCAGCGCCGACACCAAGCAATCCTTCGACGTCGATTCGCGTAACGCGAGCGTCACGCACGAGGTCAACGCATCATCAGCATCGTTCGTGATGGTTGACGGTCCGTACGAATCCGACGAATCTTCGCCGTCAAGACGCGTCAGAGGCGGCGAAACGCCGTCGATGCGATTGGAATAATTTTCATCCATTCGACCGACGACTATTAGGGCGAGTGTGCGCGCCGCAGGACTGCCGAGGCGACGCAGACTGCGGAAGGCGACCGCACTTTAAGACGCGAACGGATCTCAAACGGAATCATGACGACGACGAATCAAGCGTCGACGACGCCGGCAACGAGAGATCCGGCGGTAGATTTAGAGTGTGATGATGAATTCGAAGAGTTTACATCTGGGGAGTGGGGTCCGGGGGAGGATAACGAAGGGGAGGCGACGAGGAGAGACCCGACGCAGTGGGAAGAGGATTGGGACGATGGTGACTTGAAGGATGACTTTTCTAAACAGTTGCGCGCCGAGTTGGAATCGAAAAAGTAGAGAGGGGATGGTGGTGATTAGACGCGCGGGTGGTGTCGTCGATGCGCGCGCGCGAGCGAGCGAGCGGGCGTACTCTTTGGTGCTGAATGAATCGTTCCTGCTTGGGCGAACACTCAAAAACTCTTTGTAATACATACCGGTACGGTTTTGGATATTTCATGGTGCCGCTAACGACGGGGTCTACGGTCTAGAACGCTGTGCGCGTGTTCGAGAACAAAGGGTGGGAAGAAGCCGGCGAGACGACGGGCGGGGATGTCGGCGACGATGGCGAATTGTTTGGCCCACGCAACGGCGACGCGAACGCTCCGGCAGGCGTGGGCGTCGGAGGATTCGACGACACGATGGCGGACGTATTGCCCGAGATGGGTAAGGTATGACGTCGTTTGCTCGGCATGGAATTGTTTGAGGGCGGTGGAGACGCCGTGGATGAGGACGCTGGCGTCCGCGGGAGTTGTGGCTCGGTTTTTGGTGACGAGGGACGACGAGACGTCGTCGTATTCGTAGAGAGACAATTGCGCGATGGTGAAGATGAAGAGGAGCAATCCCCAGTCTTCAATCGGATCGACGGTGCAGTAAATTTGTCGTAGCGGATTTTGCATGCCGCTCGCCGAGAGGTAGGCGCTCAGCTTGGGAATGATAACGTTGCCTTCATCCGGATACGGAGTCGTGTCCGGCGATTGGTAATGCGCACGAATGTCCGTCAAGATGGCATCGTTTGCAGCGGACAGAGCTCGACTGAGCGTGTGCGAATCGATCCGAACGTTGGCGACGAGCTCTGCGTTGAGCTGTCGACGCAATAATTGCGCCTGTCCGATGAGTGCGAGCGCGTCAATCATGTCCTCCCATGTGGATGCCTTTGCCGCCGCCGAATAAGCCGTCGCCGCATCGTCGGGAATGCCTCCGAGCGGATGAATCGCGCGTTTGAGCACGTTGATGCTCGTTCCAAGCTCTCCGACGAGACTGTTCGAGCACCTTTCGATAAACTTTTGCAGGCACTGAGTAATCATGAAGGATAACAGCCGATCGAGTCCAGCCAATCCTACGTTGCCGATTGCCGACGTCAACAATGCAAAAGTTCGAATGCCCACGACCTCTTTGCCGTCGTTACTGAACCATGCGCTGTGTGCGCCTATGTAACGCGTCGACTTTGGGTCCGTCTGTCGAAGGAGCTCTCGCATGAGACGTCCCATGAAATTCTTCGATTCGCCATCCACTGGGGGGAAATCTGGAATAGGAATGGCAACGGACTGAAACTCGCTCTCCCCATCGCTCAACTGGCGCCTCTTCATGAATGCGTTACACTCCTGTTCGACGTGATAACTTATAACGCGGCTCGTTTCTTCCTGCCAAACCTGCAATCCGTATATGTTGACGTAATCTTGAATGTACTCGAACGATCTTCGAAAACCTTCCAAACGCTGCGCGAGAGCAGAGAGCCTGTCCTCAAACGTATTTGACTTCATCAAGGCTGCGACAAAGTTGTTCCACCCCAGAGTATCATTCGCTTGGTCTCCGAAGACGATCGCTTTTTGGAAAGCCTCTGTGATTTGCTTCACGAGCTGCTTGCGAATACCTTCTTCCAAAAGTTGCTTTGGGTCGAGCTCGATGACGCCCATAAAAGTGCTCTCCATGGCGAGAATACCCTGAGTAAAGATGGAAATCTGATACGTTGCTTCGGATAGTTTTCTCCGTTCCCCTGGTTGCGCGTATTCCTGGAGCGCGAGTTTTTCCAACTTTGTCGGTAGCTCCTTGAGCGCAGTCGTCTGAACGCCGATGATTTCGTTCAAAATCTCAAACATGCTGATCGGAACGACTTCGACGACGAGCCTGACGTATGTGATCAACTGCGACGAGTAGTACTCACTAATGCTATAAATATCTTCTGATTCAATCTCCGAAACACGCAGCAGAGGCATTTCTAGCATGCTTCTGAGTTTCAAGAAGAGGAATCGCAGCTTTCGAACGGCAAAGGGATCCTTTCGAACACGCGTCTGCAGCTGCTCGGTGTATGGATCGACGACGCCCCATGCGTAGGCGGCGTCTGAGACAATCGTTAGCGTATTAAGGGCCGAGTCAGCGACGTTTGTGCTCATCATCATCTGGCCCAAATAATTTCTCGAGTCAGACAAGTACTGCTTGGCGTGAATATTGTCCACGATCTGATGAAATTGCTCCACTTCGATGAGCGCGGTTTCGAGCTCCTTAATCGTACGAGCAGCAACCACGGGATCGTCGTGTGATAGCTTGTCCACCTCGAGCGACAGCTTCGCGAACCAACGTCGAAGGTTTTCATCCTTTGCATTCTTACTCAATCCCCCGGTACCGCCGTAAAACGCGCTCAGCTCTCGCATGCGATCGCCCGCTTCAGACTTGCACTTGTCCCAGAGAGCGTGCTTCCCATTGAGCAACGACGTGTATATTCTCTTCAACTCGTTCTCTAATTCGGCACAGTCGAGCAATAGATCAACTACGGTCTCCTTGCTTGGCATGCAAGAGATCGCGGGCGCCACCGATGCGTGAGATGAAGTCCGGTGCAAAAGCAAGAACCGAGCGACGATGTTGGCATCTCGCACGACATTCATCAACGCCTTCTCGTTGGTGAGAACGAATTCTTCCTGTAACACTCCCTCGGTGAGATAGTTTCTAAAGGCGGACTGGACGTCTTCTACGATTTTGTTATGCCTATCGATCAGTTCGCGAGCTGATCTCGACGTCACCGCGTTACGCATCGCAGTCGACGCGGCGTCGTACGACTGCCATTCTGTCAGCAAATCCGCAGTCAAACCGGCGCCATAGGCCACGACCCAGTTATCCGCGTAATGCCTATCAACCAATTCTCTCATCGTAGACATCTCTCGATGTAAAATATTTGGTGACCAATGGAGAATAATGTACAACAGCGCCCCCTGCGCGGCCAAAGCCGTCGATCGATGATCCGGATTTGGGTAGTGCGGCACGTGATTGTACAAGTCATCCGTGCGCAGTCGACCTATCACCATCGCCACGAGCCAATCTGGCATGTCAAATCGCGAAAAGTACAACTCGTGGTACCCCTCCGGACGCGTGTTGGAGCTCGCGTCGTACCCCGTGCGCCTGCAGAGACGGACAATCTCGTCGAAATTATCCACGTCGTCGCTCCCTCTCATCCTACAATACGCCACGACAACTCTCTCCTTTACTCGCCAATCGTACCGCTCATTCAAAACCTTGAGCATCAACCCAAACCCTGCCATCGCTTCGATGACGCACTGCTTCCCATCCTCATCCGCCAGCAATTTCTCCATCGTATCACTCACGTATGTTCCCTCTGTCACGTCCTCTACAAATCGCGTAAAATCCGAGTGCCATCGAACGCACGCATCGAACGCGTTCCAGTACCGCTCCAAAATCCGTCCATGACTTGCTCTAAACTCCTCATCTAGTTCCAACAGCGTCCCGCTCGACTCAATCTTATCGTCGCACGTCAACGGGGAATCAAAGTACTCGTAATCCAACAAGACGCTCGCGAATTTCCCGCGCACATCCGACACCGCCCTCGGCACGCGATCCGCCAACCGTCCGAGCTCTGCCACGAGCGCTTGCGCCCGTGCGGCAAATTCACACGCCGCTCTCGCCGCCGTTCGCGACGTCGACGCAGAAGCAGACGCCGTCGTCGTCCTTCCAGTCGTTGTTCGTTCCAACGAGTCCAACGAGACCGAACTCTTCATCGTCGTCCTCACCTCGTCGTTATCCTCGTCTGACGACCAATCGTCATCGACAGAATCCATCGTCATCCTCCTCGACTCGACGTCGACCGCGCCTCGGCCGCGCGCGCGACGCTCTCTCGCGCGCGCTCAGTTTCGCTCGCGTAGTTTCATTCATTTTTTGCACTCTTCATCGATCAAAAAATTCGAACCTTTGTTTATGAGGTTTAAGCCGGTACGTAAAACGTAAAACGAACCTTTTTTTAATCGATCGAATCACGTTTTATCGATTAAATGTGTTCTTTTCGAAAAGTCAAACCGAGACCCGCCGCAGAGCCGAACCTGAGACACACACGACGACGCGCGCGCAACGCTGACGGCGACGGCGACGGCGACGGGACGCGAGTCAACGCACGAAACAGACGTGCGTCGGTGAATTTGTGATCACACATCGTCCGTGGACGCGCGTGAAACGCGAGTGAGGGACCGGTTTGAGTCAGACTAATCTCATTCAGCGCGGCAGACTTTCGCCTGCAGTTTGACCGAACGCGCATCGACGGCTCTTAAACGCTCGCGGTGAAGGTGAAGATGGCGACGACGACGGCACCCGCGATGAAATCCACCGCCGGGGAGCGGTACGTGGAGAATAAGCTGAAACACGACGTGCGGGTGTCGAACATGACGGCGGCTAAAAAGTTGGCGGACGCGATCCGAACCTCGCTGGGGCCGAGAGGGATGGACAAGATGATGGTTGCGGGTAACGGGGACGTGACGATTTCGAACGATGGAGCGACTATTTTGAAGACGATGGATGCGACGCATCCGGCGGCGAAAATGTTGGTTGAATTGAGCAAGTCGCAGGATATCGTAGCGGGCGACGGGACGACGTCGGTAGCCGTGCTGTGCGGGGCGTTGTTGGACAAGTGCGTCGGACTCTTGGGTAAGGGTGTGCATCCGACGGTGATCTCGGATGCCATGGCGTTGGCGTGCGATAAGGCTTGTGAGATTTTGGAGGAGATGAGCTCACCGGTGGATCTTCAAGATCGGGAGAGTTTGATTCAGGCGGCGACGACGAGTCTCGGGTCAAAGGTTGTGGCGCAGTACTCGAGCCTGTTGTCACCCATCGCAGTGGACTGCGTGTTGAAGGTGTTGGATCCGGAGCGACCAAACATGGTGGATCTGAGAGATGTCAAAATTGTGAAGAAGGCTGGTGGAACCATGGACGATACCACTCTCTCGGATGGGATCGTGTTTGACCAAAAGCCGAGCAAGGCGGCGGGCGGTCCGACCAAGGTTGAAGACGCAAAGATTGGCTTGGTTCAGTTTTGCATCTCTCCGCCCAAGACGGACTTGGAGAACAACGTCATCGTGAGCGATTACACTCAAATGGATAAGATTTTGAGAGAAGAGCGCAACCACATCATCGGCATCATTAAGAAGATCAAGGCAAGCGGCTGCAACGTCTTGCTGGTACAAAAGTCAATTCTCCGCGACGCCGTCACGGATTTGGCCTTGCACTACTTGGCCAAGGCGAAGATTTTAGTTATTCGCGACATCGAACGGGAAGAGATTGAGTTTATCAGCAAGACGCTTAACTGCCAACCGGTGGCGCACGTTGACCAGATGACGAGTGAAAAGCTTGGTCGCGCCGCGCTCGTCAAGGAGGTGCAGTGCGGAAACAGCAAGGTGGTCGAGGTTACCGGTATCGAAAACATGGGTCGCACTGTCTCCGTCATCGTTCGCGGTAGCAACCACCTCGTCGTCGAAGAAGCCGATCGCTCCCTCCACGACGCGCTCTGTGTCATTCGTTGCCTCGTCCAAAAGCGTTTCCTCATCGTCGGCGGCGGCGCCCCTGAAGTTGAGGTATCTCAGCGTCTCGGTTACTGGGCGCGAACGCTCAGTGGTATGGATTCCATAGCTGTCAAGGCTTTTGCGGAAGCTTTAGAAGTTATCCCGTACACTTTAGCCGAGAACGCTGGCCTGAACCCGATTGAAATCGTCACCGAGTTGCGCAACGTCCACATCGCGGGCAACACGCATCACGGAATCAACGTTCGCAAGGGTTCCATCTCCAACATGAAGGAGGAAAACGTGCTCCAACCGCTTTTGGTGAGCACGAGCGCCTTGTCTTTAGCCACCGAGTGCGTGCGAATGCTACTCAAAATCGATGACATCGTGCCGTGTGCGAGATAGGTACCCAATAGTCCATAAATTTTCAATTCGTGTGATAAAACAAACAAAAAACAGTCATCGTACGACGCGATGGATGTAAGAAGAAAAAAGAAGGCTTTCGACGCGCATCGTGTTTTATTTTTTTTTGTGTAAGTTATATTGCACGCTAATGCATCGCTAAAGAATATTCAATCTCTACAAATCTCGCCGTTTTTACGCCCCCTAGATGCGTCCTCACTCACTTAAGCCTGCTCGACAACCATACCCGCCTTGTGGCTGCGAGAGACGACGTCAGCGGTGACGTCCGTCGGCGACTGCGCGGCGTGCGGGTGTTCCGAGCCCGCGTACACCTTCAAGTGCGTGAAGGTTTCACGCCCCATGCGGTTCTTCGGCAACATACCGCGAATCGCCCGCTCGATGACGCGTTCCGGCATGCGGCCGTGAAGCGACTGGTACGACTCGTACTTCATAGAACCCGGCTTGCCGCGAACGCCTTGGTTGTAGTAAATCTTTTGCTCAGCCTTTTGACCAGTGACGACAACCTTGTCCGCGTTCAAAACAATCACGTTGACGCCCATGTTGAACGCCGGGGTGTAAGACGGGGAGTTACCGCCTCGCAAGTATGTCGCAGCAACCGTGGCGAGGCGACCCAGGCGCAAGCCAGAGGCGTCAATCACCACCCAGGGCTTGCGAGAAAAGTCGGCATCCTCACCCTTCGGGTAGTAGGTCGTGTTGAAGACATCGCGACCTTGCTTCTCGACGGTGACACCGTCCGGAAGCTTCAGAGAGTGACCACGCGCGACAACGCGGGCCGCTCTCGCGACGTTCGTCACCGGACGAGCGGTGGTGGCTGCGCGACACGCGGAAAAACAATCAGTTGAAGCAGAACCCGTCAGTCGTCTCACTCATTTATTCAGTCATTCCCTCGACCACGACGCACGAAAGAAACCCCTCGACCGCGGACGCGACGCGAGAAAAGGATGCGGAAATTTTATTCTTCCGCGCGCGAAGCGCGTCGCGCGCGTCGTCGACCGTCCATCGTCGTCGCGAGACGCGTTTCGGGCGTCGCGATACCCGACGCCGGCGCCGCAAAGCCCTATAACCCTCAGGGGTCGTGGGTGCACCGTTCGGCGTCGACGACGACGACGCGAAGACGACGACGCGAAGACGACGCGCGCGAAAAATACGAATCGTGATGTGCGCGTACCTTGACGCTTTTGCGCGACCGGGGCGCGCGCGCAGGCGGTGTTGGCGACGGCGGAGTACATGATGCTACGCGTCGTGGAATGTCGGGCGACGTCACCGAGGGGCAGGCATTTGAGGGCGTTTTTTCAGGGGTGGTTTTTTTCTATATAGGTTGTCAAGTGTTAAAGTACGTTAGTGTGGTTTTTTTACAAAACAAATGTGGCGTTAGTTGTTCGCGGGCGTCGCCGGCGCGGACGCATCGGACGCGCGCCGACGATTCACCTCGAGGTGGACGAGAAGGGAAGAGATGTCCGCCGGGGTGACGCCGCCGATGCGAGAGGCTTGACCGATGGTTGCCGGGCGGACGCGAGCGAGCTTTTCGCGCGCCTCCATGCGAAGCGTCGTGATGGAGGCGTAATCGAGGTCGTCTGGGATGGATTTGCCGAATTTGCTGGATTCGCGCTCGATTTGAATCTCTTGGCGCTTGATAAAACCAGAGTATTTGACTCGGATCTCCACGGCTTCGGCTTCCCACCTGGTGAGAGGGGATTCGACGTCGCCGTAGCCGTATTCCTCGATGAGAGAATACGGCACCTGAGGACGACGAAGGAGCTCCTCAAGAGTGTAGCTCTGGCGGGATCCAGCGCCGGAAACTTCCAACGCACGCTGGCAAAATTCATCTTTAACGTTCAAGCGAGTGTTTTGCAGGCGAACCATTTCGTTGTCCACGGCGTTGCGCTTCTTCTCAAATTTGGCCCAGCGCTCGTCAGTGATGAGACCGACTTCTCGACCGAGCGGCGTGAGACGCATATCGGCATTGTCGGAACGAAGTACCAATCGGTATTCGCTTCTCGAGGTGAGCATGCGGTAGGGCTCGCGCAAATCCTTGGTACACAAATCGTCGACGAGCGTGCCGAGGTAGGAGCCCTCACGAGGGAGAATGAGCTCCTTGGCGCCATTGCTTGCCCCACCCTTGGCCAACTGCGCGGCGTTGATACCAGCCAATAAACCTTGCGCCGCAGCTTCCTCGTAACCGGTCGTTCCGTTGATTTGGCCGGAGAAGAATAAGCCAGAGATCTTCTTTGTCTCCAGCGTCGGCTTGCATTGGTACGCCGGAAGGAAATCGTATTCGACAGCGTACGCCGGGCGAAGAATCTTGGCGTTCTCCAACCCAGGCAACGTGCGGAGAAGTTGAAGCTGTAACGGCTCGGGGAGTCCCGTGCTGAAGCCTTGCACGTACACCTCTGGGACTTTGCGCCCCTCTGGCTCTAAGAAAATCTGGTGGCTCTCCTTATCGGCGAAACGCACGATTTTATCCTCAATCGACGGACAATAGCGAGGACCCTTGGCACCGACCCAACCACCGTACGTTGGCGTCTCTAGCAGATTGTCTTGAATCAACTTGTGCGTCGCGGCGGTCGTGCGAGTCATGTGGCACGCCATCTGCTCGCGCACGACGTGCGCGTCTTCGTCAAACGAAAACCAACGCATGTCCTCGTCACCCGGTTGTTCCTCGAGATTTGAGTAATCAATCGTCCTCGAATCCACTCGGGCAGGTGTACCCGTCTTGAGGCGATCAACCTCAAACCCAATCTCTTGTAAATACTCGGTTAAACCCTCACTCGGCGCCTCTCCTGCGCGACCCGCCGAGAGTGTCTTGCGTCCAACCCAAATTTGTCCATTCATAAAAGTCCCCGTCGTCAACACGACGGCCGGGGCGATAAACTCCATTCCAAAATGCGTGCGAACCCCTTTCACGTCATCGTTCGAGCCGAGGACGAGTTCCGTCACCATACCCTCGCGAATGCTCAAATTATCCTGCCTCTCCAGCATGCGTCGCATCTCGGCGCTGTACTCCCACTTATCCGTCTGCGCTCTCAGCGCCCACACCGCAGGTCCACGAGACGAGTTCAACACGCGCTTCTGCAGGTACGTTTTGTCCGCAATCACCCCCATCGATCCTCCCAGGGCGTCAATCTCGTGCACGAGCTGAGACTTGGCCGGTCCGCCCACTGCCGGGTTGCACGGCTGCCACGCTATTCTGTCCAGGTTGAGCGTCAACAAAAGCGTTCTCGCCCCGGCGCGCGCCGACGCCAGCGCCGCCTCGCACCCGGCGTGTCCGGCACCGACGACGATGACGTCGTACGTCGAATCATCGTCGACGTTGGATGGTGACGCGCGGACGCGCGGCGATACAGACGACGACGACGACGACGACGACGACGGTCGGCGTGAGACTTGGCGGCTGCTGCGTCGACCGGCGGAGAGCGAAGACGTCGACGCGTGCGCGGACGCGCGGACGCGCGCGGACGCGGCGGACATGGATAACGACGGAGAACGAACTGTTTCGTGCGAGCGGTCGACGATCGCAGTGCGCGCGGCTGACGCGCGGCGGTGTGAGCGTTGAAAATGAAATCAATCGACTGACGTCGAAACGAGGGAGAGGGCTCTCGAGTAGAGAAATTTACGTGAAATTTAAGTGCAATTACAAGCGCCGACGCGAAGACGAGGAGGCTCACGAAACCCATGAAGAGATTTATATTTTTCCCTCTCTTCTTGTCGTGTGTCCGGTTGTTGTGCGTACACCTTTAAATCATCAAATCAATCCTCGGCGCGTTTACTTCTTGGCGGCGCGCTCCTTCGCCATGCTCTTGGACACGCCGGCGAAATCGATGTACTTGCCGTTGCAGTACGCCTCAGTCTTGTACCATCTGTGTCCCTTCTTCACGCCGTGCTCCATCGGTTCCCCGTTACGCTTAAACTTGCGCTCGTTGGTCACCTCACCCTCAATCAAACCGAGGTTGGTCACCATTTGGATCGGGTTGAGCGTGCCCGTGATGAACGGAAGGAGAAGCGCGACGATGGCGCCGACGCCGACGACGAGCGCGACCGAGACCACTTGGAACGCACCGGCGTATTCCGGGCCGAAGAGATCACCAGCGTGCGCCGGGGAGGCCACCGCCAAGAGGCTGAGCGCGGACGTGGACGCCGTGAGCGCAGCCGCGTTAGCGCGTTCCGTCGCGTCCGCCGAAACCTACGCGAACGAGCGAGCGAGCGAAATCAAATCCTCTTCGTCAGTCTCGCGATCCATCGTCCCCCGCCGCGTCCGTCTCTTCTCGTTCGTTTCTTTACCACCCCGTTTTAAAACGCGACGCGCGCGGTCTCCGCCCTACGAAAAGCACCCCCGGACCGATCGGCTCACGACGTCGTCAACCCCTCTCCTCTCCTCGTCCGATCCACCCGTCCGCCCGTCGAGCACGCGATCGATCGATCGATTCGTCGTCGTCGTCGTCGTCGTCGTCGTCGTCGCGTACCTTGACGACGCGTTTCATCGCGACGCGCTTCACCGAGGAGGTCGTCTTCACCGTCGTGCGGATCTTCGTCGCGCGCGCGTTGCAAGCAGTCGTCGTCGTCGTCGCGTGCATCGTCATCATCATCATCGTCGTCCTTCGTGATCGGGCGAGCGGGTGGATGGATGCGCGCGCCTCTGACGCGACCACGGTCTCAGTCCTCCCTCCCTCCCTCGATGGGATATGTGTGACGCACGATACGGCGAGTCGTGACCCGTGAAAAAAGAGGGAGAGGGGGACTCCGCGATCGATTGCGTGATCGCGCCAAAGGAACGAGTGATGCCGTGCGGTTTTGTTTGTGTGTGTGTGTATATGGGTATGGGTATACAGTTTGGTTTTGTTTGGTTTCAGTGGGGCAGCCTTCTGGATGGATGGGAGCGATGGATGGATGGATGGGAGCGATGGATGGCGTTAAACGACGACGGCGACGACGACGACGACGGCGGCGACGACGATGGCGATGGCGATGGCGACGACGGCGATGGTGACGAACGTTTCGGTCCTCCGAGACCGACGGGCGTCTCCGGGTGGATCTCGACGCACACGGGGAAGGAGGACGAAGAGGACGACGACGAAGGTGCGAGCGCTCTCTGGGTCTGGTTCGGCGGCGGATGAGCTCTTGCGACGGGGTCGAGCGACGTATGAAGCCGGGGAACGGATGAATGGGTATAAGATGTTTGAAAAAGCGCTCGGGATGGATGACGCGAGCTTGGAGACGCGGCGGGAGCTGTGTTATTGCGCCATGTGTTGCAACGCGGCGTTTGGAGACGTGGAGACGGCGAAGATGTACCTGAGAGAGATGCAGGCGTACGGATTGGATTTTGAGGACGCGTTGGTGAGCGGAGGGCGGATGAAGATGGAGTCGTCGGCGTTGATGAAGAATCAGTTGAAAAAGTTTGCCGCGGGGGAGGGTAAGTCGTTCGGTACGGTACAGAGGGAGGCGTACGAACGGGATAAGGCCGCTTCGGCGCCGGCGACGCCGCCGACGAGCGTGAGAGGTTTGGCGGATTTGGATATTAGTTCTGATACGGATGAGAGCGTGGAGGCGATTGTGAAGCGTGTGGGTTTATTGCTTGTCGTTTCCGCCGCCGGGTTTGCGGCGTTGTTCGCGGGAGGTATGGGTATCATGCAACCCGGGACGTTGCCATTTGGATATTAGCGATGGATAAGACGGTGTTTAATTAAATTCAATCGTTTCTGTGTTAAAAAGAATAGTTGAGCAAAGCTATGCTGCGCTGTGAGCCTAAAAAGAAATCGCATTCATTACCAATGCGTGGGCGTAAAGTTGGAGTTTACGGTGACGGTGGCTTGCGAGCGGCGGAAGTCTCCGACTCGCTAAAGTACTCTTGGAGAATCGAGTTTCGCGAGGGCTGCTTCAATTTGCGAAGCGCCTTGGCCTCAATCTGACGGATGCGCTCGCGCGTGACGGAGAAAACCGTACCGATTTCCTCGAGCGTCTTGACGCGACCGTCATCCAAACCGTAGCGAAGACGCAAAACATCGCGCTCGCGCGGGTTGAGCGTGTTCAACACGTTTTCCAAATCCTCCTTGAGCAACGACTTGCCGCTCACCTTTTCTGGACTTTCGCCGTTGACATCCACCAGCGTGTCCTCAACGGTGCGCGCATCATCGCTACCGATGCATTGCGCCAGGGAAACCGGCGCTTGCGCCGCCTTTTTAATTTGAGTAATCTTCTCGGCGGACATTTCCAACTCTTCGGCAATTTCCTCGACAGTCGGGTCGCGTCCATTCATGACGGCAAACTTTTGCTCCATCTTGGAAATTCTACTGATAATCTCAAAGAGATGCACGGGCAAGCGAATAGTACGGCTTTGATCGCTGATGGATCGAGTCACCGCCTGGCGGATCCACCAGTGCGCGTAAGTGCTAAACTTGTAACCCCGTTGGAAATCAAACTTTTCGGCGCCGCGAATCAAGCCGACGCAACCCTCCTGAATCAAATCCTGAAAGCTCATGTTGCTGTTGGAATACTTTTTCGCAATGGAGACAACCAAACGCAAGTTGGCTTGGATCATCTCATTCTTCGCAGCCTTGCCGTCACGGAGGCGCTGATGAAGGGCTCGTTCCGTGAGACCCGCCGCCTCGGCCCACTGGTAGTCGGAGACGTCCTCCTCCGGCCCGCACTCCTCGGCGAGGTTTGCTCGAATACCCTCGAGGTGCATCAAGTCTTGGATGCGCTTCGCGAGCTCAACCTCTTGGTTGGCGTTCAGTAGAGTGACAGAGCCGATATCCTTGAGGTAAGAGCGCATGGAATCCGTCGAACCCACGCGAGAGGCGCCGTTGAGCGGCTTGGAAACCTTGCGCGGTTGCAAGTTTACCCCTCGCACTCGCTCCTTGGCTTGCGTCTGCACCATGGACGCCACGGACTCCTTGGGCGGGCGGCTTCGCACGCCGCGCGCCACCGCTCTCGCCCGCGCGCTTCTAGCCGCCAACCCATCCGTCACGACGCCACTTTCAGCCTCGACGAGCTTGGTCGTCGCGTCTCCGTCGTCATCCATCGAACTCGCGACGGCGCGTCTGCGTCGTCTCGTCGTCTTTTTCGCCGCCAAAGACGACGACGACGACGACGTCTTCGTGAGCTTTTCCCGCTCAGGAATCGCCTCGCTCGCGTTCGCCGCTTCGTCATCAATCAACGAACTCTCCAACCGCGCCAACTCAGCCGCCGTCGGTCCGGCGCCCGCCGCCTTGTCCAGCGCCTCCACCTTGCTCGCCATGGCGCTCACCTGCGCCGACAACGCCGACAACTCCATGAGATCGATCGCATCCAACGACTGATCGTACCCACCGTCCCCGTTATCCCCTTCGCTCATCTCGCTCTCGCTCCTCGACTCGACGATGGCGCGGTTTAACTTGTTCGAGCTCTTCTTCGAGCTCTTCCGCCCGCCCCGCGCGCCCACGATCGGGTCCCGGTCCTCGCCGCTCGGCGCCGTCGCCGACGTCGACGTTCGCGTCGCGGCGCGACCGCTCGCGACGACCGGACGAAACGAAACGTTTCGCATCGCGTGGGCGCATCCCCGCGGTCGCGACGACGTCGCGCGCGCGCCGCTTCGCGCGCGCGCCGACGACGTCCACGCCACGGCTGGCGTCGATGACGCGGTCGCCGTGGTTGTCATCAATCCACGATTCATTATTCGTCAATTTACCCCCTCTTGGGCACACACACACCGTGTCCCCCCCCTCTGGCGGTTGCGCCGCAACACGCGCGTCGTCCGTCCGTCCGTCGAGCGCCCCGCCCCGGTACCGACGACGGGTTCGACCCTCCTTCGCGCGTTCGCGACGACGACGCACACACAAAAAAACGAGAGCTCTTCCCGCGCGCGACCACTCGTCGACTCGCGTCGCGCAGTGTCGCCCCGAAACGCGCCGCGTCCCCCGCGGGTGCGCCGCGCGATTCGAGGAGAATCGAACGATCGATCGAACGAGACCGACCCGATCGCGATGCACGGCGAGTGGCACGGTGACACGTGGGCACGTGGACACACACGCGGACGCGGACATACACCCAGTACTTTTATTGGTTTAAATACACACATCCCGCACCACCCGCGGTATCATTGATTGATTGAATAAACATATTTATTACGTACGTACATGTTACGTAGGTTACAAAATACCTACCGGTACTGCTAGTAGTAAGTAGCACATCCTCTTGGTCTACCTCCTCATACCACGTATCGGACATGTGGGTGGGAACACACACGAAATTAAAAAAAACCACGTGGACCCGACCAGAGCCGATTCGCGGGACGTGGACCGTGCATTCGCTGGGGGTTTGTTTCGTCGGGTCGGTTTATCCAAAACGAAACGAAACCCCATGTTTTGTGTATGTGTAAACAGTACCAAACATGGTCCACTCGCAATCGCAATCCGAAACCCGCGGTGGAGGGGCGTTCGCGTCCGAGCGCTCGCGATGGTGGGTGGGCGTGTTCGAGGGGGGTTTTTTACGAGTCATGAACCGTCAATGTGTCTTCCGTCGGTTCGGGCGGTTGGTAGCCGCGCGATTCGACTCGACGCCGACTCGGCCCGACGACGCTCGACTCGACTCGACTCGCCGACGCGACGGCCGATCGATCGGTGTTTTCGCGTTCGTTTTCGTCGTCGCGACCGGGGGCGTCGGACGTCGTCGAGCGTCGGGCGTCGGGCGTCGTCTTTGGACGACGACGCTTTTTCGCGGGAAAAGGAGGGCGCCAAGGAAGGAAGGAAGGATGCGTCGTCGTCGAACGCGACGGACGGGTCGAGAGACGCCGTCGGTGATGGATGACGACGACGACGACGACGGTTTCGGTGGCGGTGTTTCGCTCGAGGACGCGGTGGTGGAAGGGGGGTCGGCGGGGGACGACGACGCGGGACGCGCGGAGGCTGCGCGTCGGTCGACGCCGAGGACGCGGGCGAGGACGAGAGCGGGGGAGGAACGACGACGACGACGACTCGGTGAGAAGGAGGAGGAGGAGGGAGGTGTGATGATGATGGATGCCGGTGACGACGACGACGACGACGACGACGACGCGATGGATGCGGATGACGGTGACGACGGCGTGGATAGGTTGAGCGCGTTGCCTCGAGACGTCGCGGTGGAAATCGTGCGGCGGCTGGAGAGCGAGAGAGACGTGGCGGCGGCGGCGATGACGTGCACGGCGTTCCGGAGCGCGACGCGGTGTGAGGGTGTGTGGAGGAATTTGCTCGCGTCCAAGCTCGGCGCTGAGGCTGCGGTGGTGCTGCCGAAACGGTTGAGCGATGAAGTCGCGCACCCGAGCTCGCCTCGCGGCGCGGCTCGAGGAGGACTCGGCGGCGCTTTCGACGATGGAGAAGAGACGATGGGTGAATGTCAGCGGCGCGATGCGTCTTCTGCGGTGTGGGAAACGCCAAAGTGGATGCTCAAGTACCAAAGATGGCATAATCCGACGAAAGGGACGTTGACGTGGAGCGCTTCGACGACTGAGGAGAGCTTGGAGCCGGCGGAGACCAAGTACGCGGCGAGATATCTGCACAGGTGCACCGCCGTCGGCGATAAATCCAAGATACTCTTCTTTGGCGGGCAAGGTCACGGGAGTGACTTTTATAACGACCTTCACGTGCTCGATTTGGACGCTAAAGAGCTGAGATTGAAACAGTTGTACGCCAAGTCTTCCCAAGAGCCTCCGTTTCCGAGGTGCTCGGGCACGTTGACTTCGATGGCCGTCACGGGCATGCCGAATTCGGAAGTCGTCGCCCTCTTCGGTGGTTCCCAGGGATTCTTCGAGGGATTCTCCAATTCTTTATTAATTCTTTGCGCCGACGACGGCGTCTTGCGCGTGAGCGACGCCGCGACGGACGGTGGAGGTTTGACTTGGCGCGAACCGATTATTCGCGCCAATCCGCTCAATCCAGAGGGGCGCATTCCCGCTGCTCGTTGGGGGCACTCCGCGGTTGCCCTGAACGGTAAGCTCATCCTGTTTGGTGGTTCGAACACGACGCACTGCTTTAACGATACGTGGCTCTTAGAGCTCGTTCTAGAGGAAGGGAGACTCGTCGCCGTTTGGACGTTGCTGTTGGACGGAGAACGAAGCGCGGGGCCTCCGCCTCGCGCGGGTCAGACGGCTTGCCTCGTCAAGTCGTGCTTGTACATTTTCGGAGGCTGTCACGTATCTGAGGTATTTAATGACGTGTGGAAACTCGATTTGACGGCGCCCGGTGGATTTTTACGCTGGGAAGAATTCAAATGTCGAGGCACGCCGCCGGCTCCGCGCGTCGGTCACGCCGCCGTGGTCTTGGGCGATAGAATCATTCTTAGCGGAGGACGCGGATCCGCGACGAGAGGAGCAATCGGGAAATATGCGACCGATAAAGATAGCCTCGCGTCCATGCAAGGACTCACATTCTTCCAGAGTGGTTTTGCCATGTTGGACACGAGCTCTCGCAAGTGGCTTCCGATTCAACACGCCGTCATGGAAGACACCGACGGAGACACCAACAGTTGCGATCGCGTGACGCACGTTCGAGAACACCGAACGGGCCACGCCATGATGCCAGCTCGGAATGGGTGTCTCTTGCTCATCGGAGGTCTCGGTTACGACGGTGTATTCCAGAATGACTTATCCCTCGTATCGATGTTCTGAAAAGAATGAAGACGAGAGAAAAGACTCTGGGCAAAACACGCGCCGCTCTACGATTCAAAGAGTGGTAGTACTACCCCCCTATTTTTTGACGATTATTTCATTCGAAAACCGTGTACAAAACGAAAAAGGTAACGCACTACCAGTACTACGAATGTAACAACAACACGGTAATTCTATTATTCCAATCGACTAGAATCCTACTGGTTTCGATACGCCGCGGCTCACCATGCTCATCGCCTTGTACCGGACGCCCATCCCCGGAGGTTCGCCCTTTGACTCGTCGCCAGCGCCTTCACCCACGAGACGTTCACACCCTTTAATCAATTCGTCCGCTTGATCCTCGCTCGAGGCGTTCTCCACGAGCTTCTCGAGACGAGCAACCAGACCCAGACTGAGCAAGAGCTGTTGCTGCGTGACTGGACCGTAACACTTGACCCCGGTCCCGGGCTTTTCTTCGATGATTTGACGCAAACCACCAAAGTCGACGTACGCAGAGAGATCGGCTTCGCCCGGGGTGTCCAGGATGTGGACGAATTTGTGGTCCTTGATGGCTTCGAGCGTGTTACCCAAAGGTCCCTCCTCACCGTAATCAATCGCGAGAACGGCGCCAGAGTGTTTTTCAATGTGATCCGCTAAACGATCCCAGAGCGCCAAGCTCGGTGGGCTGAGCTCCAGAAGACGAAGGCTATCAGCTTGCTCTTTCGGTAAAGCCTTAAGACGCCTAGAGACGAGGACGTGACTCGCCGGAGTTGGACCAGGGGAGAGTACCATTTCCAAATCTCTGCCGACAACCTTCTCTGCGCCTTCTCTCTGTTTCCCTTCTTCGGATAGTCCGCTATCTATCGTGATGAGCTTCTCGCACCATCCTCTATCAGTTCGTTGAAATTGGCGCACGGGTAACGCGTCAAAGAACTCGTGACAAATCACGAGCGTCGGTCCTGGCGGCACGCTTTCCAACCCATCGTGCCAAAAAACGTCGGCGCCGTTAATCTCTGACTTTGCCCTCGTGTGCGCCTCTCCGACGAACGGGGTCGAGACGTCGCCGCGTGCGTCCCCGTATTCGTCGTCAAAGACGTTCTTTGGCGCCGTAAACCCAGACTTCACCGCAGTCTTCTCCACGTCGACGCAACGAAGCGTCTTTGCCTGCATCTCGCGCAGCGCCGGCGAAACCTCGATAAAGTGCACGCTCACCGCCTCGCGAAACTTATCAAACCCCGCCGTGCCCCGCAACAAATCAGCCATAAGCGTCCCTCTCCCCGGTCCAAACTCCACGACGCGCAATTCCTTGGGCGAACCGAGAGATTCGTGCGTCAACGCCGCCCACACGCCCAACATTTCCCCAAACACTTGCGAAATCTCCGGGCTCGTCACAAAGTCCCCCTTCTTCCCGAACACGTCCCCTCGCATGTAATAACCATACTGCGGATGCGTCAAACACTCCCGCACGTACTCGCTCATCGGAATCGACCCACCCGCAAACTTTATCGCTCGCTCCAGGTGTCCTAACAAACCTTCTCTCTTTTTCGCCGGCGCCGAAGACGTCGAAGACGACCCGCCGTCGTCTTTCCCACTCCGGCGATCCAACGCCCGACGCAACCCGCTCCGATCGATCGCAATCTCCATCTTCCGCGCCGCATCGTCGCTCTCCGTCGTCGTCGTCGTCGCCGCCGCCGCCGCCCGCCACCCAAAACCACTGAAACTAGAACTAGTAAAACTCGTACCGCTCGAAGACGTCCATCGCGCGCCGGCACCACCGCCCCAACGCGCACACGACGACGCCATCGAAGTCGACGTCATCGACGACGACGACGACATTCGCGCCGCCGCAGCCGCAGCCGCCGCAGCCGCCGTCGCCGCCCGTCTCAAACCATCCATCGCTGGACGACGGATGATCCGACTTTTGACGGTCGACTGGTTCACGCGCGCGCCAGCGGCGATTGCGGTTTCTCGCTATTTTTTCTATGGGTAAACAGTTATGAGAGTCTTTTGTTGATTCTCTTCCGCTGACTCACTCGGCGGGGGAATTATCACGAATTTAGTTACGATCGCTGTCGTCGTCCGAATCGTCGGTATTTCTCGACGCGCGTTCGGAACGAGCGCACGCGCACGCGCACGAAAGAACGAAACCAATAACGCCGCGCGTTACTCGACGACGATAAGTAACCGCCGTTGCGTCCACTGACTGAATTGAATTTCTTCAACGTCAGTGCATAAGATATTATCGATCGATAGATCAGGAACGACGAATTCACCGAACAACGGTTCATCATGGGTCCGTGTATGTCCATCGCGAGCGATGTGTTCGGCATTAACTTGACGCCTCCGCCTGATAAGGGCCCGCACGAAATGTACAGCGAAGGGTCGTTCGCGATTGTCAACTCAAAGGCGACTTGGGATACCAACGGCGGGAGCAAACCGTACACGGATAGCATTGACCTTCGAGGCGGTTCGCACACGCTGGCCAAGGAGTGGAAGTTGCAGTGCGATGCGGCGAACCCGGCGAGCTTTAACACGCTGCGGTACACGAACAAGCACGATTGTACGGTGTCTAAGGATGCCATGATCCTCGATGGTTCGACGCCGGATGTCTCAGCGAACCACTTCGGCGTCTGGTACTGCCAAGCGCACGGCCTCGGCATGCCGGTGTCGTGGACGGATGGGCGAGACGGTAACAGAATGTCCATCAACCCGCAAGTGTACGCCGTGGATGTCTACATCACTGTTGACGGAAAAGAATACACTGACGGTCACGTGTGCTACGGTAGCGATCCGAACCTCTCTCGCGACAAGATTATCGCGCAGGCGGTGAAGGATGCCACCTACGGCGAGTACTTTGCCAAGGACTTGCTCTCAAAGGGTCCGAGCGACGGCTCCAAGCCGTGGGCCACCATCTACAGAGATGAACGCTGGGGTCCTGACGATTCGTACATCTACCTTCCGCTCATGGCGGACGACGTGGACAATGAGCTCGGGATTGACGATAAGAACAAGTACGTGCACTGCTTGCTCAGCAAGTTTTCTCAACTTCTCGGCAAGGTGGGCTCAGGCGCGCACACGTTTACGCTCCGCCTTCGCCCGAGAGGTGTCGTTTTCGAAGACGACGATTACCAGCATTACGAATCTGGAGGTGGGTCCGGAAACGTCGATTCGGAAGAAACCAAGAACGCTGTCAGAGCTCTCGGCGTCATAGGTCAACACCTCACCGCCGCCAACGCGCCGGGCATGAGCGCCACGTTTACGCTCAACGTCGACAAGAGCCAAGCCACCGGCAAGGGTCCGGTGCGAAAGGCGCAGCCATTCGCAGCGAGCTGGCCGGCCGGTGAGATTGAAGAATGCATCGAACTCGCCATGCGCTTTGCCAACTCGGGCGTGTGCGGTGCAAAGGCTGCCCAAATGGCTCCCGGATCCAAGTGCTGCCACATCATCCTCTCCGAGGGCGACCAAGGCGCCGGCATCAAGACGGCTCGATACGGTAAGGAGAGATCCTACGATTTCTTCTGCGCCTGGGCTCTTTTCAAGAGCAAGGACGGCAAGCCTAACTCTCTCGGCGCTCAAATCAAGTTCGTCGTCAAACGCGACCTCGTCGTCAACTACCGTCCGGTGGACGGCGAGTGGCGTTCCGCCGGTTTCGAAACCGCCGTCGTCGGCGTCGAACAAGCCACCGGTCTCACCATTACCAACGCCGAAATCGACGCTGCCATCAAGCGTGACGCCGAATACTACTCTTAAACGTGTTGAAGAGGAAGAAATTTCTGTTACAGGAGCAAATTTTGCCGCAAGCGCGCGCGCGCAATTAATAACAGATTTCCCATATTTCCTACATTTCCCATATTTCATACTGTTTACCTATACACTAAGAAACAAGCCGACCCCCCCTCACGCGGGTATTTTTAAACCACCCGATCCATCCCGATCGTGTGTTTTCACCTTTACGAACCCGCGCGTCGTCGATGAAACGCACCGATCGCGATCGAGTGAAACCGACCGACGAGCGGACGGACCCTTGACTGGACGTCGGTCGCGTCAGACGACGTCGGACGACCACGTCGGACGTCAAACGTCGCGCGCGCACGCGGTCCCGCGGGAGACGCTCGAATCGAACCGGGTTTCGTTGACTGGACGAGCGTTCGTTCGTTCGGGTGTGACGCGACGCACGTCGACGGGACGACCAACCAGAGGAACGCCCAAGATGGGAGGGTTGCCAGCCGCGACGCGAACGGCGGCGACGAATCCTGGTTCCAGGATGATGCGCGCCGGGTCGGCGGACGGAGGGGCCCCGCGGGTGAGGGCGTCGTCGCGATCGATGAGGGTGTCGGCGGTGAATCCGACGCGGTGGACGATGGAGGATGCGAACGATGGAGGCGCGAACGCGCGGGAGCAAAGGACGAGGGCGGGCATCCGCGTCGTCGGACGAGGAGGGGGGTCGAGGACGAAGACAAACGCGGTGTCGGATGGACTCGATGCGAGGTCTGGAAGAGGCTCTGCGAGCGCTGATGGGATGTCGAAAGTGGGTGCAGTGAAGTTGGACGCGCTTCTCGCGGAGCTTCCCGCGCTCAAGGCGAGCGTGGGTGGGGTCGGAGGTGAGCACGAGAGGGCGTACTTTGAGCTTTATCGGAACCTCGTGCGCGTGGGTCGATTGCACGACGCGGTTGATTTGATGAAGGTAATGCGGGATGCGGGAGTGGAGAACATGGCGGCGAGAGTGTCACATCGCGACTTCTTTGCCGCGTGTAGGTCTAGGAGAGTCGTCTCTGCGGGGTTTGAGTTTGTCGAGTTGTTGCAGAGTAGGGATATCCGCCCGTACAACATGCTCTTGCGAGCGTGCGCGACGGCTGGAGACGCTCGGGCAGCCTCGGCTGCTTTTAAGCTCATGGAGCAGGCTGGATTTGAAGCTGATGTCACCGCGTATACGACGCTTATTTCGGCATGTTCAAAGGCGGGCGATGTCGATCGTGCCGTCGAGGCTTTTGGTAGGCTGAAAGGGGAAGGCTTGGAGCCCAATGCGCTGACGTATTCTGCTATGATTGACACCTTTAAGAGGAGCATCAGTTTTAGCATTTCTGGTTCCAAGGTGAAAATGGTGGACGTAGACGCCACCCGCGCGCTTCTTGCCCGTTGTTTCGACATGTACGAGGAAATGGTGGGCAAGAAGATTGAGCCGGACACCACCTTGATGAATAGCTTGCTCAACGCGTGTAGCCGAACGTCCGCCGTCAAGAAGCTGAGACATGAAGCGTTGGAAAAGTCGGTGCGGGTGCGCAATGACATGATAGAACGAGGGATTGAGCTCGACTCTTACTCGTATTCATCATTGATGCACTGCGCAGCCATGGATGGCAACTATGTAGACGTGCTTGAACTCTTTGACGACATGAAGACGAGAGAAATCCCGCCAACTACTGAGGTGTACACTGTGCTCATCAAGGCTTACGGCGCAATGGGTAATAGCGAAAAGGCGAAGAAAACATGGCTCGACATGCGTGCGGAGGGTATTGTGGGCGATGCGATGTGCTACGCTTCGATAATGCATATCGCGGCGCTCGACCGTGACGAAGACTTTTGTGACGAGTTGATGGCTGACATGCGTCATACGCGTGTTCGCCCCTCGCCCCAGTTGTACGCTACCCTCACCGGTGTCGCCGCGCGAGAGGGTAACGCCGATAAGGTTGAAGAGATCATTCAAGCGGCGAAGAAGCGAGGAATTCGTGTTCCTATCGAATGCTTCAACTCTCTCATCGCTGCGCATGCTCGCGCCGACCGCCCAGATCTCGCCATCAAGGCGGCAGAGAAGCTCGAAAGTGCTGGCTTCGAACCTGACTGCGTGTCTTACGAAGGCTTGGTCATGGCTTTTGCCTGGGCAAGAGACGTTGAAGAGGCGGAAAGAATGTTTGAACGCCTCGAAGAGAGTGGGCTTCGTCCAACTCTCCCGACGCTGAACACCCTCATGGCGACTTATGCACGAGTCGGTCAAATGGAGAAAGCTCTCGCAATGGTCGAAACTATCGAAAACTACGGTTACGAACCGGATGTGCTCACCTGGCGCGAGCTCCTGTCGGGAGCTGCTCGACTTGGTGACATTGATTTGGCTTGGCAAGTGTACAAGGACTCGCGCGTTGGAGACGCGCCTGGTCATGAGGTTGCTCTCAACACAATCATCGGCCTCACCTTAGCGCGCATTAGAAGCCTCACAGATCCGAACGCTAGATCTCGTCAACAACCGCGTGAGCTCGGGGCTTTTGATGACAGCGAGGGCCAGAGAAGTCAACATCAAGAATGGTCTGAGCGAGCCGTGGCGGCGTACCGCGAAGCAACGCTTGCAGGTGTCAAGCCGAGAGTCGAAACCCTGTCCACGATGTTGTGCTGCTTGCGGCCACCTTCGACCGAATCTCTCTTTGCGACGGATTTGAGCGAATCGGCTCGCGCTGTAAGCCATGAGACGAGCTCTCATGAGGATGCTCATAAGTACTACCCTGTGCAAGCGCTCATCATGTACGAGGAAGCTCAAAGCATGGGCGTCGTTCCACCGTTTGCTAGCGAAGCAGAAGAGTTTGTGTACGATATTCGAGACTTCCCGCCCGCCGCGGCTGAGGTCATGATCCTCACGTGGTTGAGAGTTGTTCGTAGACGCACGGATGCCCATGGGCTGAACACGCCCATTCCGTCCATGATCCTGCGTGTGCGCTCTGACGACGAGGTGAGCGAAATTCTCAAGCAAAACGGCTCGCAGCCAATCGATAGCGCTCTCAACCGGCTCACCAGAACGGGTGAGCGTGTACTCGTCTTGCTCAGACGTTTGCGTATCAACTACGCTGGGAGCTTAGAGAATGGCACTTTGGAGCTCAGCGGACACGCCATCGGCCGTTGGATTCAGGGCTTTGTGCCGAGCGCACACGGCCCTGATGGATCCGTGTTCGGAGAAACGTCTCTCTCCGGTGGTCTGAAGAGCCAAGCGATGCGCATCCGATCCAACGCATTCGACGACGACGACGAAGACGTCTGGACTCCTTCGAAAATGAAGAGACCGGCTTTCAACATCAACGACTATTACGGTGATGATGATAGTAGCGACTTTGGCGCCCGCCCTTATTACCCAAAGAACTGGGTGCAAAGTTCCGCCTACATGTCGACGTACGATGAAGACGACGACATGACGGACCTCGAGAGGATTCTTGAGGGACGTAAGTAATCTTGTGCAGCAAAATAGATTGTAAACGCTCGTACGACGCGCAGTACGTGACTAGGAAGAATTTTTTAATTCATTCATTCTTTACAACAATTCACGGTCCGAGCTCCAAGCGACTTTCAAATCCCAACTCGGTGGGATAAACACCTCTAAAACGCGACGCGCGTCTCTCAGTGTTCTCGGATACCTCTATTAGCGTCATCGCTAAAACATCAATCGGAATCGACGCGATCAATTGTCGGTCCGAGTTGTCGTAGTCTTGTGCGTCAAAATTTAGTTCATCATCGTAGCCGAACCTTATGCTCATCACATCAACTGCGCGTGCAGCGGCATGCGGAGTGTCGAACGAGCCACAAAAGACTTGTTTACCGCTCTTATCTACACACCTGGCGTCGAATCGCGTTTCCCACAGCGGACGAGAGACTCCATGATAATCTATCAAAGTCGACTGAGAGAGCAATTTCCTCGTCAGAGAAGCAGGCAGCGTGTGTGCCCTGCGAAGCGATGGCGCATCGCGATCGCTGGAGAGCGAAGATATCATATTCGACACGAGTGATGGTCGATTCAGTGAATCCAAATCCCCCGCTTCTTTATCGAAGGAGGCGTCACATGGAAGGGGGAAGTGATACGTATGCGCTCTCTCAATGGGAGGCTGCTTGTTGGCTAACTCAGACTCAGAGGCTTCATCGCTCGCGCTATTAGTTTTCGACTGTCCTCGTAAAATCATTCACACGCTTTAAATGTAGTTTCGAATGGTTTCGAGCGCGCGCGCTTGAATGTGGCGTTCGTCACATGTATGTACACACGCACGCATCGGGAGAACAACACTTGTTATTTATCGTGATGTGTTTTACAAAACGGTCGTCTCTAAAAACGCTAATAAAAGTCTGTCCAGCGCCACTACGATTCCCGCGACTTATTGATTCCACAACTCAGCCGGGACCTGTTCCTTCGCCGCAGCAGCGAGCGCCTTGATAAACTTGGCATGCAGCTTGTGACCTGCCTTGTAGGCGACAACGTGGCCAACTGGAACGCCGCTCATACCAGGTTCGGCAAGAAGCGAGAGATCGCCAATGAGATCCAAAATCTTGTGACGCGCCGGTTCATTGCTGACACGGAGAGGGGCATTCCAGTATTCTTCGCCATTGGCAACGAGCACACATTCCTCCAAGCCAGCCCTGATGTAACCCGCGCGGTAGTACGCGGTGAAATCGTTTATCGTGCCGAAAGTTCTCGCCGGTGAGATGTGGAAGACGTAAGGAGCATCTTCCACCGGCGTCCAACTTTCCCATTGCTTACCAATAGCCGTGCTCTTGTAAGAAAAGTCAATACCGTACGTGAGCTTGCATGCGTCGTCAACGTTGAGCATCATGAATGCGTCGCCTTCTTGAACCATCACATTCTCCTTAATCTTCCAAGCCATACGAGGAGCTTGCGCACCATCCGCAGACAAAGAGGGCGCTAAACCGACGCAGCTGAAATCGTAAGCGTAAGTAGAAGCGCTACCATCCATGATCGGCACTTCCCCAGAGCCCTCAAGTTCGATACGGCAGTTGTCGATCCCCATGGCCTCGAGCGCACTCAGCAAGTGCTCAGCGCCGAGAACCGTGAAGCCAGCCTTGAGCTCGGATCTTAGGCGCACGTCTTCAACAACGTTTTCATAGCTCGCGTGCACTCGGACTTCGCCCGAATCGTAGGATTCCGGGGTTTCGATTTGAGCGTTTGCGGCGGCTCGGTCCTTCGCAGCGAGCTCTCTCGCCTTGGCCTTCTCTTCCTCGTCGTTGCTCAAAGCCATGCGGACCTTTTCGAGCAATAAATCTTCTTCTTCTTCTTCGGTGTATTGAACATCCTTAGACCGCTCCGTGGCGGACGCGTCGAGCGTTCCCTTTGGCACTTGCACAAAGTACCTCCCTTCTCCGGCGCGAGCCGGGCGCACACGCACCAGCTCCACCTCTCCGCTCTGCAATCCAATACCGGCGAAAGTAATGCTTCTTCTAACAGTCTGCTGATACGTCTCATTGGTCGGAATCGTCGTGTCCAACTCCATCGCCAACTGCGCCGCTTCGCGCACCGCGTCGCGAGACTCAAAGTTGACGTACCCCGCGACGTCGCTTCCTCTCCTATCACCGCCCGTCGCGCTCGCTCCGGCCACCGTCGACCGCCTCATACTCGCACTCTCCACCGCAAACCTTCCACATCCTCGTCTCGCCGTCGCCCGCGCGCGCATCTCGACGCCACCGCGCGCGCACTTCGACGCCTTGCCCCCGGCGTGCGGCGAGCACTTTTTGACCCCGCCGGCGGCGGCTCGGTCGGACGCTCTGAAGACTTCACACGCGCGCATGTCGACCGGTGCGGGCGCGCGCGACGAGAAAGTTTCCGCGGGGTCGGTTCCGCTCGTTTCACGATCTTCCACGCGATGTTCGAACGCCGAGGCGGGTTGTGGCGGCGGCGGCGGCCCTCTCCCCCTGCGCGCAACCCTCTTCCTCTGGTGTGTATGTCGTATTTGACGGTTCGTGAACCGTGAGTGGTAAAATGGTGAAAAGTATCGAGCGAACGTCGAGCGAACGAGCGCCGCAGATGATTGATTGATCAGGGCAAATCTACATCTGCATCTATCAGTCTGTGAGAACGCTATCGGGATAGAAATGGGAGTCTACGGAGATCGGCGTGAAGCGGCGGGACGATCCACGGTTGGGGATGACCGGGCGGGGGTGGTAAATACCGCGGCGGACGCGCGGATGGAGGATGCCGGCGATGAAACCACGACCAGTAAACGTCGTATTTTTCGGCGCAATCGTCTTCCGAAGCGTGGATTTCGTTTCTGTCGTCGTGTTTCTCGGCGCGGGCGTGATGGTGCGGATCGACGTACGTTGGATTTTCGCGAATGGTGAATGCAACGTCTCGGCGGGCGTCAGACGCGCTCGCGTCGGACGCATCTTCAGTCTCTTCTTCAGACTCAGACTCGATTGGTGCGTCTTTGAGTGCTTGGAAGAGTTCGGCGTCTTCATCATCCAGCTCGTAATCGTACCAACTCGATGGAATTGTTTCTGGCAATGGCTCGATGTTACCGCCGCGTTCGCCTCTGAGCTCGCCGCGTAGTCCTTCGAGCTCGCTCGCCGTCAAGACCGCGACAGCGATGCCGTATGTTCCAAACCGACCGGTTCTACCGATGCGGTGCATATACGTAGCTCCACTCGGTGGGACATCGAGATTGATGACTAAATTGACGTGCGTCAAGTCGACGCCACGAGCGGTCAAGTCGGTGGAGACGAGAATGCGAAGCTGGAAATTTCGCATGTCCTCCATCACCTTCATACGACGCTCCTGAGGAAGAGTCCCCGCTGTAAAAGCAGCCTTGAATCCGTGTGAAGATAATCGTTTCGCGAGCGCCTCGCCCCATGACACTCGTCGCACGAAAACGACAGCTTGATGAAAAGAGACATCGCTACATATCTTCAACAGTCTCGCCTCCTTTGCTGATATTACGTCCGCCACAGACGTGTTTTTGTCCTCATCAATCAACGAGTAAAACTGGCGAACACCTTGTAGTGCCGTCGTCGTTTGACAAAGCAACACTCTCTGCGGTGATCTCATCAATCGTTCCAACGCATCAATCAACTCCTCTGAATACGTAGCGCTGAACGCGCACACTTGCTTGCGCTCTGGCAACATGCTGTACGCAAACAACACGTCTCTCTCGAAAGTACCCGTCAAGAGAGCGTCCGCTTCGTCTAATACCAGCAACCTCACCCCATCGCACGCCATTGCGCCCTCATCTAACATTTGCTTCGTTCTTCCCGGGGTTCCGACGACGATGTGTGGTTGCATAGCCAAACGCGCTCGGTCCTCCTTCACCGACAACCCTCCAACCACGACGCACGCGCGTATCTCACCCCGCGCGTCATCTAACAGGGTCACCATTTCTTCGAAACACGCGTGCGACTGCATCGCACACTCTCGAGTCGGCGCCATCACGAGCGCTTGCGTTCTCTTTCGAGTCGCGTCAACTCGCTCCAACGCGACCAACACAAATGTCAGCGTCTTACCCGTCCCCGACTTGGCCTGCGCGATGATATCGCACCCGAAACGACCGAGAGGAATCGTCGAGAGCTGTATCGGCGACGGCGCCAGGCATCCGTACGCTCGAACGGCGTCGACGAGCTTTTCGTCGAGACGCAAGTCTGTAAAAGTAGTTGTCGTTGTCGTCGCAGGTCGTTGCCGCTCGCCCGCGTCCTCCGACTCGCTCCCGTCGCGCGGATCGCGCACGACGACTACATCGGCGGAGCGCGCGCGCGACGCATTCGCCGACGCGCGGGGCATTCCGGATCGCGCGCGAGGGGAGCAATGCGGGCGGTACCTTCGTCGACGAAATCGAAACAATGAAGCAACTCGCCAGTGTTCGGCGCGACATGGGGCTGTACGACGACTTACCGGAGACCAAGTCGACGAAGCAAAACGACCCGCGCCTGGAGCGGGCGGACGACGCCGCGACCGAGACCGAGGAGGCGGAGCGAGAGACGAAACGCGCGCGCGTGGAGAGAGACGGCGGTAAAGTTGGACAGACGAGTGAGGCGGCTGAAGCGCCGGTGAGAGCGAGCGTGACGACGAACGAGGCGTTAAATAGGATTGCGACGCACATGCTCAAACCGGAAAAGTTTGCAAAGGCTTCTGGAGTGCTGAAGAAGTTGCTCTTGGGCGACGAGCTTGAACGCTCGAACGCAAAGGCACTGTACGCCTGTCTCGAAAACGCAATGTCTCCGAGTCCGAAGAGAGCGCTCGAAGCGAAGACGAGATACGATTACGAGGCGTTGTTTGAAATCGTCGCTGCGTTTGCGCCGGTTATTTTCAACGCAAAGCAAAAGCCGATGGTGGAAGTCTGGCAAACATACGCGAGACGCATCAACGCCCTGTACACAGATGATAGTTTTGAGTTTAGCAAGGCGGTCAAGGACATACAACAGAGAGTGGACAACGTCGAGAGCTATGTAGAACCACCGCTTTTCGATGAGGACGCCGTTGAGGTACCACCGGCGCCCGAAGGGGTGAGCAAAGAGGAAGCGAAAGAGATGGCCAAAGCGTATATCCGCTCAGCGGCGGCTGAGCACGCCGCCGAAGCACACAAGTTGAGCGTCGAGGACGCAAAGAGAAACGCGCTCGTTGACGCGCTTGAAGTTGCCGGCTCTCTATACGCTAGAATGTGGAGCCAAACGACGATTGATATGATGTCAAATCACTTCCACGAACGACGCGACAAATTTTCACCCGAAGCGAAACGGAGGATAGAAGAAATTTGGGACAACATCAGAAAGAAGAAGCTCGCGAGGCGAACCGGTGGCGGTCAAGGCGCCATGACGTCATTCGAGCGAGACGCCGCGCGAGCGGCGAACTCACAAGTCTCCGCTCGCGGTTCTGTCGGTTCTGAGAACATATGCGACGGCAGAGGAGAAGCGGCCGCGAAAATGTTGGGTTAGCTTTAGGCAAGTTGTATCAACCAATTCTTAGAGAGTCAATTATTCAAGACTACTTGGACTAACAATCGATTGTTTGAGCGGCGATAAATCACCGCCCAAACGTTCACATGGGTGAAGAGGTCCATCTCTAGAAACGAGCTGGCTCTGCGTGGACCCGCCGAGGCGAGCGCGCGCTTATTCAGAGCCGGCGTTCTTCAAGAAGTCTTGCAAGACACCAAGCGCGGCGGTTTCCTCACCGAAGTCGCTGATGACGCAGCAAGAGCACTTGACAACCTTGCGCGCGGTACCTTCCGCATCAAGCTTGCACAAACCAGCCCATTCACCGAGAGCCATGGCTTCCGGGACGCGAATCAAGTGCACGTTGATTTCGTTGCACAACGCTTGGATGAGCTTGGTGTAGTCAGCTTGGTCGCAGTCTTGCGCCAAGATGCAGATGAGCGCCTTGCGGGACTCGATCGCCTTGCACGCTTCACGGAGACCACGGTGGAGACCGTCAGCCGCGAGAGACTTCTTGAGCACAATTTGGAGCGCAGTCATGAGATCCATCGGCTCGTCAGCAGCTTCGACGGCGACTTGCGGGGTCTCTTCGACCTCTTGGACTTCTTCGCTGCGCTCGCGTCAAAATCAAAACGACGAAAATGAAGTCAGTCGACGTGTTCTCATCCGGTTGTCCACGATTCAACGCGTCGCCGCGCGCGTGGACGTCCACGCGCACGTTCGCACAGGGTTTTAGGGCTTTATGCGAGCGTGTCCTCAAGACCTCCATCGCCGCGTGCGCGGCGCGCGCGGCGCGATACGTACTCAGCCATGATTGAACGTTTAGTGTTTGTTTCGAGATAAGCGGTCCTTAACCTCTGTCCTCACTCGAGAAACGAGTTCGAGCTCGAGACGATCTCGTGCTTAAGTGACGCGGCTGCGAGCCGACGCAACCGACGTCAGTCGAACGAAAATTTCATTTGTCCGAGTCCATCGCGTTTCTCTTTTTTTCATTTTGTCTTTTGATACCATTGTTTTATATTTAATACTACGTTTTCGCCATCGCGGGCGCGAATACATAAAAGTAACGCACGAAAACGCTCGCAGTTGACGCGAGACGCGACACGAGAAGGACGCGCGATGCGACGCGAGAAGGACGCGAGGGGCGCGGATTCTCGCCCGAGGCAATGTCGATGGTGGATTTCGACGCTGTTCTGGCGTTAGCAGAGGCGAGCGGGGCGGAAACGCGGGCGTGGGTCGAGGGCGCAGAGGCACTTCGAGCAGAGGCGTTGCGAGCGAGGAGCGCGAGAGCGAGCGCTCGGACGCGTGAAGCCGCGTGTGGAGCGCGCGCCAAAGCTGATGCGACGTCATGCGATCGGAGTGGATTGGCGCGAGCGGCGGAAGCGAGGAGAAGGCGAGAAGAGGAGGCTAACTTTGACCCGAGAGCAGAGGTGCGGAGGAATACAAAAGTGGACGCGAGAGGGACCACTGTCATTAGTGCGCAGAGGGACGATGATGATGGGCGCGGTGTCACACTGGACGCACATGAACGCGCTTGGTTGAACTTCGAGCGAAGATTCGAAAGTTCTGGATCGCCGGTAACCTTGAATGACGTGCCGTGGCCACCATCCGGCGCCTGGCTACTGAGACAACTAGAGGAGACTTTCCGCGGCGAGGAGTCGGAGGAGGCGATCAAGCGCGCGCACAAGGCGATTGCGCGTCGTTGGCATCCAGATAAATTCGCACAACGTTTCGGTAGGTTGCTCGACGCGCGAGAGAGAGATCAAATCATAGCCAGCGTGCAAAACGTGTACCAGTCCGCAAGGCAACTGTATGACGCCTGCACTCGTTGACGCACTTCTGCGCTCGAGTCAAAAATGTCAGACGCCGATAGGTCGACGCAAAAACTGCAAATTAGATTACTTGCGACGAGAGTTGAGCTCGTGTGTCGGATCGGGCCCTACACTCGCAGACGGAGTTGAATTTTCCATGCCGGAAGCGTTAAAACTAGGCACAACGACGTTGGATCAACTCAGGGTGCAGGACACCTCGGGGCAGGACCTCTTCAGTCTCATGGCGCAGCTCAAAAGTCTTTCCGATGGCTAAGCGACTCAGTACTGTACATTTTAATTCACACAGAATTGGAATTCGAGCTAAAGTTACTACTCTCTAATGGTTGCCCACCGCGTCAGTTACTTCACGCGTAGAATCTCCTTCAACATCTCCCGCGCTGATTCCGGCGCGGCGTCGAGTGGCGTCCGACCGCGCGCATCCAGAACATGCACCACATCCGGCGCCGCCTCGTAAACCACTCGCACGCACTCTGCGTCCGCTCTGGCGCACGCCTTGTGCAAAGGTGTCTCGTCTCCGTTGTCTCGCGCCTCCACGCTCGCCCCCATCCGAAGCAGAGCCCTCGCGCATCGCGCATGCCCTCCATCGCACGCCTTGTGTAACGCCGTCGCCCCACCCTTCGTCCTCGCGTCCAAGACCCCGTCATCGCCGTATCCATACCTCAAACACGCCTCCACGCACGCCTCGCTACCTCTGCGCGCCGCATAGTGCAACACGGTGTGTCCAACCCCACCCTTTCCGACGCCACCGACACCACCGACGCCGTCGCGTTTCGCCTCCCTCTCGAGCGCGCGAATCAACCCATCGACGTCCCCGGCGCTCGCGCGCCCGCTCGCCGACGCCTCGAACCCAACCTCATCCAAAGTCTGTCGCAGGCTCTCGTGTCTACCAAAACTCGCACCGCACCCGCACGCGCAGCACCGGGTCGTCGGCGTCATGCGCTCTGGGCGAGGGAGCGGGGACGAAAAGACGCAAACGGGACGACCGGGCGACGCCTCTCCCCCCGTCGTCCACCGCGTCGTCGTCTGACGCTTCGTCGCCCGCGCTCGGACTTTGGTCCAAAGTCAGCAACTCGCCTGGATAACAGTTAGATAACCTTGAAATAAATAATGTATGAAGACCCCAAACACGCGTTGACGTCGGCGAGTCGAGCGGGAGCCAGACCCCGACGCGGGCGCGTGTCGACGACGACGGACGCGACGACGGGAGCGCGAGACGCGAGACGATATTCGTTGAACGAACGACACGCACGGACGGAACGCGTCTGTGAACGGAACGGAACGAAGCCGCGGGGAAACAAACCAAACCGGAACCATGACGGTGTCAGCGGCGCACGCGAACGTGCGGGCGGTAGCGCCGACGACGGCGACGCGACGGACGGAACGAGGGGTGGTGATTCGCGCGGGAATGATACACGGCCGGCGACGACGCGGGGGCGCGCGATGCAAAGCGTCGGCGACGACGGGAGAGATGGAGGAAGAACGCTCAGCGAGCGACGAGGTTTCGAACGGAACGACGACTGCGGTACAAGAGAACGGGGAGAGACAAGAGGTTGGACGCGCGGCGAGGTACATGCGAGAGTTGATTAAGAATCAGGTGAATTCTAATCACCTTGCGCGGGCGGGTTCGATCACGGACTCGTCGGTGTTACGAAGGAAGGGGCGACTCAAGGAGCAGGACGCTCTCATCGAGTTCATTGTGGAACTGCACAAGACGCACACGACGGAGGAGGTTTTTCAAAAGGTTGAGGGATGGATCGATGAGGTACTCGAACTGCCAAAGGAGAAGAGACGGTTTAGCAAATTGTCTCGAATGGTTCCGGCGGTTGGGTTCTTTTTTCATCGACTTCCGTTGGTCAAGGCGCTTAAAGAGTACGACGAGTTTTCATCCTTGTCGAAGAGACGCTACGTGCTGCCAAACTTTGCCGAGGTGAGACACATTCTCAACATTGCGCAAGTGCACGCGTCGAGCAAAGACGTGAGGCTCGTCACTTTCGACGCCGATGGTACGCTGTACGCGGACGGTATGCACTTTGAGGATGACAACAAGATGATCGATAAGATAATGCAACTCATGGAATTGGGGATCCACGTCGCCATCGTGACCGCTGCGGGTTACCCCGGAGAACCGTCTAGATTCGAGGGTCGTCTCAAGGGTCTTGTCGACGCGTTTAAAGCGCAAGCTTTGCCCAAGGAGGTTCGCGAAAAGTTTCACGTGATGGGGGGTGAATGTAACTATCTTTTGCGTGTCAACGACGACTACCGCCTCGAGTTCGTGCCCTCGGAGGAGTGGCACAGCGAGCACATGTACGATTGGAGAGACAACAACGATGTTGACAAATTTTTGGATCGCGCGGAGGACTTCCTGACGTCTTACGCGAGGCATTTGTCCGTCGAGGTGGATGTCTTAAGAAAGGAGTACGCTGTTGGTGTTATCCCCAAGGGAGACACCATCTACGAAAACTTAGAAGAAATGGCGCTTGCGTGCCAAGCTGAACTCAGCGATGCGAACATCCCGTTCTGCGCGTTCAACGGTGGAAACGACGTCTTTGTGGACGTAGGCAACAAGCACATTGGTCTGCAAGCGCTCATGAAGCACTTGCACGTGGCAGGATCGCAGACCCTGCACGTAGGCGATCGATTCACCCTCACGGGTAACGACGCGAAGGTGCGAGAAGCCGCGTCCATTCTCTGGGTGGCGAGCCCTGATGAGACTACTTTCTTCATGCGTTTACTTTATCGCGATATTCTCAATGCAAGAGTTCTTTGAAGCTGTAATAACATTTCAACTCTCAATCAGTAATACAATGCTATGGGAAAAAAGTTGCCTATCCGCGTGACTTGGCGATGGCTGCTTTTGTGACTTCGATTTCTTTCACCAGATACGCCAATCGTCGCTCGATGACGATGAGTTCGTTGTCGAGAAGTTTGGACCGGGCCTCCCAGAATGTGACATCGTCGACTGGCGTCGTACCAAACATATGTCGCTGCAAACCGCCAAAGATGAGTTGCGCGCTGAAAGTCAATATCGTATGAATCAAAAATATCATCAAGATGACAGCCGTGATCTTGAACCCTTTAGTGCAGCGTATGCACATCTTCCTCAGCGGAGTGGCGCTGACCAAATCCTCATTTGTATCAGAGCTCTGCACAAAATTTGTCAGCGGCGTGAGCATCCTCGCGACGATATCTCGAGAAGACTCTGGGATCTTGAGGTTCGTGTAGTGAATGACTTCGTTTTTTGTAGAATCTTCCTTCTTCGCGACCTTCTTGGGAGGGTTCAGCTTGTCTTGAACCATTTTCACGGTTTTGCGCACAATCGTCTTGCTTTCATCTACCACGCTACTGAGAATGAGACCCTTCATCATCGTCTGCTTAGTGAATATAACCTCGGTGCTGACTGAAAGCTTGCACTTTTTCTTGGAAATAGGTTCAACGGTCCAACGTGCTTCAACTTTAAAGTAGTCCCCGTACGGAATATCCGTTTGCACTTGAGAAGTGTTGAGCACGAAAGTACCGTCATCGTACACGGCGTAGCCTTGAGTCTGGTGACAACGCGTTGATTTCGGACCAAACGTTTGACGTACAGGTGCGGTGAAAGCCATTTCTCGCACCACCCCGATGGTTTTTTTGTAAGACCAATCAGTTATCTTCACATCTTTGTACTCCAAGGCTTCAGAGAGCTTGAGCTGCATTCTTTTCCTCGATGAATCGGACCATAGTATGAAGAATAGTTCTTCAACCGAGCAATGCAACTCCGCGTCGTGCAACTTGATGAGCGTCGATGATGAGCTCGGTGGACCTCCAGCGACCCGGGCATTCGGTATGTCGCCGCCATTCACCGGTAACGACCCGTCTTCCTTGTCCTCCTCCTCCTCCTCGTCCACCTCTGCCCCGTCAACTACATCATCCTCAATTTCTTCCTCTGCTTCATCCGACATCACTCTCGCGTCGTCTACGCCGTTTGGTGAAGAGTCGAAATCCTTCTCCATCTCGGCTTCAGACTGCGTTTGCTTCGGGCGCTTGAGCTTATGTTTTTTCGCTGAATTCACAGCGAACAACTTTCCGTAATGCGAAACCTTGCTCCACTGTCCGCAAATCTTTCTGAATGACTTGTCAGGGAAAATAAACGACGTGAAAAAATCCGTTCGCCCTTCATATGTAATTTCGATCGCGTTCGGAAATACCATCGCTGTCTTGGCACGATTGATGAGGGTGATGTCTTTGAACGGAATCTTCCTCTTTTTAATGTAACCGAACACATTGCTGTAAAAGCACACGTAATTCTCATACACGTACATCTTCCCTTGGAGCAAAATTTTGCTGTGCAACGCACACATGTACTCCACTACCAACGCCTCTTCTTCGGGAAGATCAAAAAGCCTGGTCAGCTTTCTGTGCGTCTTACTCGACGCGATGACGTCTGCTTGCTCGCCCGCGTCCGCGAGCTCCGAGTCGTTAGGCACCACGTCCGCATCCACCTTGAACGACGGAACCGGTCGCGTCGGCGAGCTCATCGGCGTCATCCTACTCGGCGGTGCCATAGGCGGCGTCGAAAACTCCACGTCTCTGTTCACCGGAGTCCGCATTTCCGAAACCTCGGCGGCGTCGTCGAAGTCCCAATCCGCGGATACAGCCACGCTCCCGGCGTCGCTTCCGCTCCTCCTGTTCTCCCCACCCTTCGCCGCGAGCGTCCCCGCCTCCATCTCAATCCTCAGATCCTCCATCGTCTTCGCCATCCTTCACGCGTCTCCTTCGTCCGTCTCCTCTGATTATCCCCGTCCCGCGTCCGATGCGGAAACGAATGAATCAATGAATCAATGAAGTCAGAATCAATCAATCCAAAAGTAAATTGCGTCTCCCGGGCGACGATCGAGTGATTTATATATGTGTGTGTATACACACCGAAAGGCCCCTCAGAATCTTCCCGGTCGAGCGTTCGGTGGGTTTACGCGCTCGACGACAACCGAGACGCGTCGTCAAATCAAGTGACGAATGAGTGAATTCCAAGCTCACACTTTTTTATCATCAGCAGCGAGAGCGCAGACGACACTTCTCGACGATGACGACGACGACGACGACGATGCCGTGCGGAGTAAAACCGACGCGGGCGACGGTGCGCGTCGTCGTCGTCGTCGATCGATCGAGGACGAGGAGACAGGACGTGCGGTGTTTCGCGAGAAGAAACAGACGACGACGCACACGAGAAGAAGAACAGGAGGCACTGGAACAAGAGGAGGAAGGAGGTTGTTCTTCCTCAGCCGTGAGGGAAGAGGCGAAGACGACGACGATGCCGACGGTGACGCGGGATGGAGTGCTGACTTCGTGCGCGACGACGTCGGCGTCGCTCTTGGGGATCGGACTCGTTGCGCGGGCGCTGAGCGGGGCGGTACCAGTCTCGGCGTTGCACGGAGACTGGAACGCGGCGCTGCCACTGGCGAGCGGCGACGCGAGCGATATGATCGTCGCGGCGTGCGCGGCGGCGGGTGCGGTGACCCTGGGTAGGATTGCGCTGTTGCAGGTGTGGGAGGAGTTCGCGGCGTCGACGGATCGATCGAACGCGCAGGTTTTGAATGTGTTGGAGGGACCGCTTGACGTGGCGCAGGTGGCCGTGCTGCCGGCGATTGGCGAAGAGGTTTTGTTTCGAGGAGCGCTGTTGCCCGCGATCGGTGGTGCCCCAGGGGTTGCGATTTCTTCCATTGTTTTCGGCGCGCTACATATTGGTGGTGGGAGGAGCGCGGCTTTTGGGGTTTGGGCCAGCATGGTGGGCGCGTGTTACGGCACGTGCGCGCTGCACACGGGGAGTGTCGCGGCGCCAGCGGCGGCGCACGCCATGGCGAATCTCGCCTCGGCAGCGTATTGGATGGCGACTCGCGGGGATAGTAAGAAGGTGGACGCCGAGGAGAAGGTGGAGTAATCTATTCAAATCTTTCAACATCCCCTCCACGCGCTCTTATTAGAGTGTACGTAGACACGCAGCGCGATGAAGTTATTTATGATGAAAATGAATTTTCTTTTTACAACCATCCTCTTTGTTCGCCTTCGCTCAGTCTCGATGCGGTCTCTGTTCCACAGCCGGGCGTCCATACATTTGTCTCGTCTCCTGCAGGACGTGTCTAACTATGAGCATGTCTGCGAAGAATATGGCGAGCATGCCCGCCATGACTGGAACGCAGAGAGTCAAAAACAGAATGGATACGTTGCTCAAACGCGCCTCTTCCCTCAGGTACGAATACGCCCTCTGACCGACCACTGGTAGCGCGTACAGCGCCCGAAGCAGCTTTGAAAACCATACGGCGTGGAAGAACGATTTCGACTTTGACCTCCTGTACTCCTTTCTCGCGAATCCAACGATGGATGACAGAGATCTGTCGGCGTCCCCGTACTCGTACATCTTCCCGTCTCTAAACAACAAAATCGTCGGGTACCCTTTCACCCCAAACCTCTTGACCAGCATTCTACTCTTCGGCCCATCAACCCGGCCGACGTAGAGTTCCCCTTCCAACTCCCTCGCCACCTCGGCCCACACCGGGGCGAGCGCGACGCAGTGCTGACACCAATCCGCGTAAACCTTGACGAGCGCCGGCGTCCCTCGCCCCAACAACTCGTCGAAATTCAACTCGCTCAAATCTAAGACCTCCCCGTCGGGGTGGTGTCCCGCCAGCGTCGCGCTTCCTCGCGACGCCCGTCCTCCACCGCTTTCGCTCACCGCCGCCGCCGCATCGACGACACCGAAAAAGGCGACGAAGATCATCAACAGCGTCGCGAGCCCGCGTCGTCGTCCTCCTCCTCCAAACCACGTCGCCGTGTTCGTCATCCTTTGTCGAGCGGTTTCGTCGCGTCCACGCGTCTGGTGGTCGACGTGATCACGCGTCCCCGTCCCCGTCGTCGTCGTCGTCGTCGTCGTCGTCGTCCCCGTCGTCATCCTTTGCGCCACGTCCGTGCGTCCGCGCGTCCGTCCGTCGCTTCCAACTGAAGAAAACCAACCACCGATCGAGTCCAGTCGAGTCCAGTCCAGTCCAGTCCGTCCAGTCGCGCTCGAGGACGACGACGACGACCGTGCCGACGCAAATGGCGCTTCACGTATTTGTGTAAAACGAGGTTCGCTGGGACCCTGTCTCTATGTAAATACCTGGTTCGTGAACGGTGAAAATATCTTTTTTCGGGTCAGGGTTTAGATTTTTTTCCCCGGAATCGAGTTGTGGATAGAGGCGCCTTGTCATAGTAAATAACTGTTTACACATACATAATTGACCACGAAGCGTCGCGTCAAGCACCCAGCGTCGTCGCGCGCGGGGCGATTCGGTCGTCGTCGAGGATCTCTGGAAACGCGACTGGTCGCGGTGCCGACGCGACACACGACGACGCGGTGACGGATACGCGGAGCGCGCCCACGGGACACGGACGCGGGGGGGGGCGAACTCATTTGAACTCGATTCGATACGATTCGCGCGCGCGCGCCGCCGAACCACCCCGCGCGTCGCACCGGAGACGTTTCGTAGGAGAGAAATCCATACAGTGCTGGAACGCGCGCGCGCGCGAACATGACACCGGCGGAGGGCAATCGCCCGAGTTCGAGCTCGAGTTCGCTCCCGCGCGACGCGAACGGGACGAAGATTGAACGGAAAAAGGGTGCGTAAATATTATTCGGCGCGCGTTTCACGACGCGCGCGTCCACGCGATGCGACGCGGTTTCGGTTCGCTCCGAGCGCTTGGCGCGAAAATCGAAATGCGAACGAACGAACGAACGAACGACACCCCGCGCGCGCGGGTGCCGCGTTGAAAAGTCGTCCGCGGTCGAGTCTTCGTTGACCGCCGATGCTACTTTGGCGAGTCATGATCCGTGGATTCGTCAATCGGATCAAGGGGTCGAATCCCGGGGTGCATGAAAAAATCGCGGGAAAGAAAAGAGGATTTTCAATTTGCCGCGTTTTTCCTTCTGGATACTTTTTTGGATATCATTTCGTACTGTTTGTACATACGTAATTCGATTTTCTGACGTGGCTCATCCCACGCGTTTTTTGGATGACGCGGTTTTCGGGAGCGCGCGTTGACGCGGCGTCGGGGACGAAGGCGTTGGACTGAGTTGATTTGATTGAGTTGACTGACTTGTTTACTTTTTCTCGATTTCGTTTCCAGGAGTGGCGTGGACGGAGGAGGAACACAAAAACTTTCTCATCGGATTGCAAAAGCTCGGAAAAGGGGATTGGAGAGGGATTTCGCGACACTTCGTGACGACGAGGACGCCGACGCAGGTGGCGTCGCACGCGCAAAAATACTTCATTCGACAAACCAATGCGGGGAAGAGAAAGCGTCGAACGAGCCTGTTTGACATGGTGGCGACGCCCGAAGGTGGTGGTTCTGCGGATAGAGTGAACGACGTTGTTGAAGAGAAGAGGGATGGTGAAGGTGCAGGTCTGAATGGGCACGGTTATAAGTCCAAGCCGATGGGCGTCAACGGAGGAGGCGTACACAAGAGGAACGGAAACGGTATGATGCACACGACGGCGACCCAGCAGCAGCATTACCACGCTGCGGCGAGCGGTAGCGCTCTGACGGCGGCTTTGAGCAACTTGGCAGATATGGCGTCGCGTGAGGGACACTACGTCGCCACGATTCCGCAGCCAATTCCTGGATCGAGCGGACGAGAATGGGCCAAGGATGAAGTCAAGGTGGACGAGGACACGCACCGGCCGTTACCCATGATGATGGGATTTGCCCCCTTTGGCGCCTCGCCTCCTGGAGGCGCATCAATGTTTGATGCTTACAATCAAGCAATGGTGCAGTATATGACGCAGCTTCAAGCCGTTGCGGCGCGACAAGGAGACGGTCCCAATCACATGAACCAAGTTAATCAGATGAACCAGATGGCGTGGATGGCGCAGCAAAATCTCGCCTACCAAATGGCGGCTCAGAATTACGCGGCGGCAAATCAGAGAACGCAACAACAAGTCAACTTTTGTCGGCCGACTGCAATGTACGCAACGCCAGACAAGAAGTCGAAGAATGCTACGGGTAACGGTACCTGAGATGAGATCGCCATGACTTGAAAGAAAGAAAGAGCAAGGCGACACAGTTTGTGAAAGGACAGACTGTACAGCAGCACTTTTAGTACCCGACCGGGTTTCTTGTATAAAATTTACATGCATGCGCAGCGAGTCGTCTCAGCATCTGTACATAATACCAGTACAATCGACGTTTTACTCAAGGTCGATTACGAGGATGTTGTAAAATAATCTGCACTCATGACTTAACAATGAATCCACAAAGCCGACGATGTTCCAACGCGAACCATCCACAACAACCAACCATCACACTCCGCCGCACCGTCGCTACGAAGATTTTCACTTAGACGGGGGAGACCCGAGCGTAAACGAATCAAATCGTCTAAGATGCCGTACGTTTCAGACGACGAGACCCGTCTTCTCGACGCGTCCGAGTCTCGAAGATTGCTCACGCAATTCAAGGAGCTACAAAAACACGAGACGTCAGGGTTGATACACAACCTGGAAATGTCGGATGAGAGTGTTGCCGTTTGGCATTTCGAGCTGAAGGATTTCGATACAACCTCAGATGGTGGCAGACAGCTCGAAGAGGATTTACGGATCCTTCGACGAGATTACGGTGAAGACAAAAATGTCTTGTGTGAGTGTCGTTTCCGGCTGCCATACCCGCAAAATCCCCCACTGATACGCGTCATTCGACCTCGTATGCGATGGTACACCGGTCATGTGAGTGCTGGAGGTAGTATATGCTCGGAGATGCTCGTCAATAGCGGCACAAAGGGCAGACACGGATGGCAACCAAGCTATTCTTTAGACGCCGTCATCCGGCACATCAGATTTCAGATGACCGACTGTGAATCCACGACCGTGAACACACCGTACAACGGGGTTCAAAGATGTGGTCCACTGCGAATAGATCTTGAGCGTGAATTTTGCTCCGATCCAATGTCCGAATATTCTCTCTATGCTGCGATATCTGCGTACGATCGTGCCGTTGAGCATCATGCGGCTCACGGCTGGTGATTCAAGTCTCTCCAACAGTCGTTTATCGCCTGTGAGATCGCCTGAACTCGCTTATACACCTCATCTGCGTCCTTTGGATGTGTGAATTTGCCGAATTTGGACATGAACTTGTCAGGATGCCATCTGAGCGACGCTTTACGGAAGGCTTTCTTATAAGCCTTGGTCGCGTTCTCCTTTGCTTCTTCGGCGGAATGAGACAGTCTTTGGTGCTCATGTGCAGCCATGTGCGTGAGTATGGCGTTATCGTCTGGTGGCCAAGGTACATTTTGCATACGAATCTCTATGGAAACATTTGCAGTGGAGACAGATTTTGTGAACATTTCCCAGGCCGACTCATGCTCAGACCAAAGCTTATGTGAAGCATACGCGCTTATGTCGCAGAGTTGCGCATCTAGAGCTTTGAGCATTGCTTCTGCCGCACGCTCCGCCAACTTTTCGGCATCTTGCTGTGTTGGAGTGTATGCATTTTCAATCGTATCCATCTCCGTCAGTCGTCGTTTGATTTCTTCCATCTCTGCCTTGAGCCGTTCCTTCGCCATACGCTCCTCGTGCACAACTCGCAATCGGCTCATCTGAGACGCCACCTCTTCTCTCACGAATTCGACACGCATAAATGAATTTTTTCTTATCTTTGCTTCGTTCGCTGAGAATTCAGCTGCCCGCGACTCTTCGCTATCGCTGTCGCTTTCGCTCGACGAAGTCTCACCAAGCCGCTGCTGGCGCAACGGATTGTAGTGACCCATATCTCGCCAGCCACGATGAGAACGATGCTCACACACGTCGATGCGTAGTGCTATCAGTGCAACCACCACGACCAATTCGATCACGTGCCAGACTCAAACGCGCAAAAGGGACGGAACGGACAGTTTGTGACGTTACTGCAGAGCTCTTGACCAAAAAAACGCACGAAACCGACGAAAGTCCCTCCACGAATTGCACAAATCGGCGCGAGTCTCTCGTCGAAGACGTCGCGATGGATGAAAAATACGCGATGAGTCTGCGCACGCGATCTGCGCGCGAGTTCGCGCTCGACCCTCCCGGTTTCGACCCGAGCAAGGCGTCGCGCTCGAAGATGATCTCTGACCGCCAGCCATCCACATCTGGTGGTGCACCCGCCGGTCGTCCTGCCCTCGATGCCGAAGCTCTGGCCGTTCAGCAGTCAGCCCTTCGTCTTCGGCGCGCGTACGCCTTCGCGCAGGGCCAACTGAGCGGGATCGGTATGATGGCTTTCATGATGTGGATGAGCGGAAACTCGGTACAGATTTTCAGCATCATGACGACGTTTGGCGGCGTGGCGCAGACAGTCAAGGCGGTGCTCAACTCGAAAGCCACGTTTGCAAAGTTTTCAGACGAGCGAACGGACGTGACTGTACCTAGGATTATGTATTGCGCGATACAAATCGTGGGCTTGTCGTTGGCTTTGAACAAGCTAAACTCAATGGGACTTTTGCCCACACACGCAAGCGATTGGGTGAGCGGCCTCCAGCCTCCGAGGCAACTAGAGCGCGCTTTCGGTGGAACAGAGCTCGGTACCCGGTGAGCCTTCTACGACTTGATGTACACGTCTGCGTGCACGTTAGAGAAGCGAGCCAATAGATAGACTTAGAAATGATCATACTAGTCTCAATCAACACTCCCAGCCAACTCTCCGAGTCGCGTTGAACAAGAGACTTCAAATAAAATTTCCTCTCACACCTCAGTCGACGCCGCAGCGCCGTGCCATGTCATCGCTGATCTCGTCCAGATTAGCGCAAGAGCGCAAGGATTGGCGTAAAGATCACCCTTTCGGCTTCATCGCGAAACCCGGGAAGAAACGTGATCAAAACGGAGATGAAATCACAGACCTGACAGTTTGGAACTGCGCCATCCCAGGCAAACCCGATACTATTTGGGAGGGTGGACTGTACCCGATCACGCTGCAGTTTGGCAAAGATTACCCAGCAAAGCCACCCCGCGTGGCTTTTCCGCCTGGATTCTTCCATCCGAACGTGTACCCGACGGGTAAGGTTTGCCTGAGTATACTCAACGAAGAGAAAGGTTGGAAGCCATCAGTGACGATCAAACAGATTTTGCTTGGAGTGCAGGATTTGCTAGACTCGCCAAATATGAGGGATCCTGCGCAGCAAGAGGCTTACGATCAGCTCAACAGATCGAAGGCAACGTACGAAAAGAGGGTTCGAGCTCAAGCACAGCGATACGGTAACGCAAGCGGTGGAGTCGGAGACGAAGTGGTGATACTGTGACACCAAAAGTGAAATCTTCCTGCTATGAATAGACGGGACGTGATTGAGCGTTCTCAATTAGGACTGACTAAGCTGGAAATCGTTGACGTGTCGATGGAGTGTCGCGGTGTTTCATATTAAAGCTTTGGTCAAAAATGTAGTATTAGTCTAGGCTTCCCATCCACCGCAAACGACGCGTAGACGCCCATCGTACTCATAACCCACCATCGTCATACAGAGTCTCATCGTGTAGACGTTTCAGATAAGCGCAGATTTCGAGGTAATCGGAAATTTGCATCTCCGATTTATGGTTTTCAAACAAGTTCAAAATTGTTCTCAGATGCTTTCGGTCGTTCTCCGGCGTGATTCCTTTGAGCGAGCGCAGGTATCCTCTTAGCTCGAGCATATCTTCTTCCATCGCTATCGGATCATTGTATCGACGATCAGCAATCATGTCTGAGTCTCTCCAGGAATCTCTGAGCGTTCGAAGAAGATCGTCGACATCATGACGAGCACCTGCACTTATCAAGTAACTAGTCATCGCCACCGAAATGGATTCAACAGCTTGATGCAAGTGATACGGTTGAATTGGCACGTTGAATTCTTCGTGTAACGTTTTGAACGTGGTCAGATTGTTTCGCAAAAGTGCAGAATCCATGTGTTCTTGATTTAGCGTCAATCCCTGCGTGTCTATGAGGTATCGAAGAATGGATTTACCGGTCTCCGTCACCACAGAGAGTAATGTATTGATGTGTTGACCTTCAACTTTTGCACCAATTTCCTTTTGAATAATCTTCAAAAACTTTAAAACTTCGTCGGCTTGTTGCGTCGAGGCCAGTGCCAAAACGTCGCGAACTAAATCGGATTTTGTTATATCTGTCATCCAAGGTTCAGACTTGCACTCCAGCAAAATTTGTGTGAAAATTACGGCGTCGCGCGCGCGCACGGCGTTTTTTAGCACAACACGTCTATCGCACGCCACGTTTCGACTTTTCAGTCTTTTCAAGACGCTTTGGATTTCGTTAGAACCTTTCATGTCCATCAGCTTGCGGATATTCAGTTCCGAGAAGGAATGTTGGTTCCATTGAGTATTGTGTTTTAGACAGAAGTCACAGGATTGGACGTGAGCGTCGAACTCTGAGAGACATTTGCCTTTTAACATTCGTTGTCCTGGTTGTGGTGCCTTCTTAGGATCATCCATAGGCCCCTCGCATACGCACTGGCAAGAAGTGGTCGAAACAGTTTCATTGACGGTCATCTTCTTCTTTTTCATCGACTTCGAATGGTTCTCCGTCCGCTTCATGGGCCGTCCGCGACGCTTGACCATTCGACGAAAGATGCAACCGAAAACGTTTATGACGCCTTACACACTTTAGTCGCAATTGATGACGCGCGTGTAGCGTCGGTGTGTGGCATGCGCGCTCGCAGTGGTGCGCATTCATATGGGACATCGATGGCAAAGTTAATGCGTGCGTCTGTGAGCTAGTGACGCAAATTACAATCTTCTAATCAAGCTACTGTACTATGATGAGTTGCTAATTTTATTCTTGTTTTGGCCGCAATGGCATCGCCGAACCATCCGGCGTGCGTGTGAATTCGAAAAGTACCGCCGGTGAACGGTAAATGCGAATGAGCAACCAATACAGACGTTCTTCAAGGATGAAATCTCGCACTTGTCGAGCGCTGTAAATATCGGAACACAACGAAATCAAACGATGTGTGGATGGTAAATCAACGTGCTGAATGTTTCCAACGAGATTATTTGTGAAGCCTCTCACGATTGACGCCAGAGTCAAAATGTAAACGACGTAGACACCCGTGAGGCCGCCGACGAATTGAGAGAAAGTGGCAAACACACCAGTCGGTACTTCAGACGAAATCAAAACGATTTCTGGACCGTTTTCAAACACTTTGCAGGGATTCCACCAATGGAGGTGATCGGTACTTTGCGCGGAACTTATGAATATGCCGCAGTCCACTGACCACCAAGGCGATGAAGAGTTTGCGCCATTCAGAGACAGGCTACAACCGATGCTCTGCTCTGTCGCATATTTTGGAACAGGTGCTCCTCTCCCGTGTAGATGCCAGACGCGAGGATAGATACCGTTCAAGAAGACATTATTTTGCTCACCGTTTATGACTCTCAGCAATGCCGTCGCTTCTTCCTGAGAAAATGTGTACTCGATGGTATCCGTGTAAAGCACCGGGTTGTCCACTGGCAAGTGTCTCTTAAAGGTCCATCCTGTCGTCAATTTTGATCCAGCTCTAAGGGAGTCCTTCAGAGCTTTCAGCGATGGTGGTGGTACAGACCAAAGTGTATCACTGTCTTGAGCTAAGCACACTTCCTGAATCTGACCAACTTTGTTGATCTGTGGCTCCGGAGCGTCAGTGTGAAGCGCGTCCCACGGCATGGTATCAATGTGTTTGCGGTACCCACCTTCAAAGATTGGATAGACAAACTCACTCTTTGTTCCGACAAGTGACATGTTAAAGCGTACGTCGAACACAGGGTTGATGTCAACTTGAGGGTTCGAAGTGCTGAAAATGAAGAACGGCACGACCAAGAGACTGAAAATGATGGCAAAAAGACCGCCGCCTTCAAGGAAGACTTTTTTCCACCAGGGCTGCGGCGCTCCAAATGGATGATATTTCCTGTACGTATTATTGCGCACGTTGATTCGGAAGAGTTCCCTAGAAATATTCTCCAACTTGAGCCAATCGTATAAATCCAAAGCGCTGTCAGTACATGCGTACTCAAGTAAAACACGCAACTCATACATGAACGGTATGGAGAAGTACGTCATGAAAGCCGCCAAGGAGATGATATCCGAGCGTTGAAATATCAAGCTGTTTGTAAACACTTCAGATGGGAACCCAGAACGAATTTGACGCGCTCCAAGTGCAAACGAAATGGCTTTCAGCAAGAAGAAGACTTGCAAGTATGCGTGATGTGCCGTCGTGTTGTTGTGGAAGGTAATGAGCAAGAAGCCAACAAATCCAGTGTACGTCAAGTAATGGTAGAACACTTTGGCAATCTTCGCCTTTTTCATGTAAATGACCCCATCTGCGACAATTAAGACTAGACAAATGAAGACTGAAAAGACGTAATCAATTTTGAACAGCCCTTGGTAGTAAGTCTCTACGAGCGCCTCAGGATCTGAGTCAATCGTGCTTTGATAGAATATGGCGACAAACAAGGTTGCAAGAACGTCGAAACACAGAGTTGCCATGTAAAAGTCTTGACCTTCACGATGGAACGCGCGTACAGAGGTGATTCCGAGCGCGTCTGTCGTCGATTCTCCGGCGGCTTCTCTCAACTGTAGGGTTGAGAGCGCCGAATCCGCTTCTGCGGCAGGACAGAACACAGACGTCGGTGCTACTACCCTGAAGACTGCCGTACGATGGCCGTCTTTCGCTAGCGTCCCTTCAACATCCGCCTGCACAAATTCAAGTGTGTAATAGGCCACATTGATTCCATCATTCGATTCGCTTTGCACCATTTGATGCGCAATCAAAACTTCGTTAATGTGTGTTTCGACGGCTTGCCAATCTGTCTTCTTTTCGTCCACAAGAACGGATACGGCAACAAACGACGGGCCGTATTCAGCCTCAGGCGTCAGCATACGCTGGAAAAACGTATCAATCTCACTGATGAAGCCGCGTGAGACTTCTAGATGTAACGGCAACGACTCGTTGTCGCTCATCTGATTCAAATTGATGTCAAGATGAGCAAACTGCAGTTGTTGAAAATGAGACAACATGGAGTCGTCGACAAGCTCGTCCTCAACTACTTCATCTCTTCCCTGTCTTATGCCCTCGTCATCCTTGATCGCTTGTTCTGAATTGATGTACATAATGATTGACACGTAGGCCATAAACGTCCCGCTCATTGCAAACAAGAAAGATGAAGTTGGATTAAGACCTCGCGAGAGTACCGTGCTTGCCTCTGTGCAGAACTGCCATGAATCGCAACCTGATGAGCACGGAATCGTGAGTAAGAATGCGATCAAGAGAAGCAGTTCCGAGTACAGAAGAATAGCACGCCAGAAACCGGTAGGAGCAGTCGGGTAGACGATCAAGGCATACCCGAAAATGGACGCCGGAAAGATCAACGTTGCGATGGAGAAATCCACCGCAAACGCCAACGTCATGAAGAAATAGCACATAGAATAGCGAGGAGCGGTGAGCCATGGCCAGGCCTGAAGCATACCACCAAATATCAATCCAAGAGTTGAGCTCTTATCCATTAACCACGTTTCAAACAAACTGGGCAAGTCAGTTTTCGGCTCCTCGACGCTCTTCCGCATCTTCATCTCGTGCCCTTGCAAGTCAAAAGACTCCTCAGATTCGTCTTCGATCTCATCTTCATCTTGCTCGAACCATCCACTAATATCTTCGGTTTTCTTCTTTTCTCTTCTTCGATGAGGTTCACTGGCTGGCTTCAGATCGGTATTTACTTTTCTCGAAGTATCTCCACGACTTTCAATTGCCAACACTTCACGCGATAGACTCGTCACTTCATCACGAATGTCGTCTACTCTCTTCCGTCGCTCTTCTTTTTCGTTGAGCTTGAGTAAGCAGCGTTCAAGACTCTTGTTTATCCAATCCCATTTCAAAATTTCACTCACACGGTGCTCAGTTTCGTGAGCCTGCCGACGCATCTCCATCACCGCCGCGTAAGCAGGCTGTACGATGATTCCCCTCAGCACGTGAATGATGGCAAAAATCAATAGATCGGGCGAAAGCTGTCCCATTTGCCAGCCGAGCACATTGCGGCGCTTGACGAGACCCAATGTTGATAAGAAGGAGCAAGTGTCCACACTTGCATACCAATCTCCGAGCAGTCCTTCAAGTGGAGCTTGATAAACGAGCACAGCAGCAATGATGGCCACATTGTAGAGCTGCAATATTCTCAAGATGGTGTCGTTATCTTTTTGAATATGATTGCGAGCTCTGAAGAAATAAAAGGATAAGATCAAGTATCCGACATGAAGCAAATCCCTAGACCATGTACCGAACCCCATTACAAGTACAAGTGCCCACTCCACCGCGTATCTAATGTAGAAATATCGCATCCACTCTATGATTGTCCACGTCTTACTAGCTTGCCACGTCAACGGAGCAAAGATTATGTCAAAATAGCTCATCTCTTGCGACGTTGGAGGAAGCAATGCAGTTTGAGTCGGAGTTTGTCTCGGAACCATCGAACGGACGAGCTCCGCAACCATATCTACATTCATGGAATCATTTTCTTCTTGACTCGCCTCTACAGTCATTCTTGCCCTATCATCCAAAGATACAAGGATAGCGTCCATTCGAAGTTGACAAGCAGCGATGAAGAATGCGGCAAAGTGCCCCAGTAGTATCAACCTACTGCATGGCGATACAGCGAGCCATTGCTTCGTTTCCTCGGCAAGTCTCAAGCTCTCTCTGGATTTGTCTGCATCGAGTAATGCCCGAGCCGCGCTTGTCTGTGAAGATGGCACCCCACTGATGCCGCTCTGAACGACATCGATCGATACGACGTACTGCCACAAGACAATTAACGCACAGATGATGCTCGTTGAGCGCCAAAGCAGTACTCTATCTCGCGGCAGAGAACCAAGTTTGGAGTGTAACAACTTCCATGTGACGGCGAGATATAAGAGAGATAACATATTCGTTGATGCGACGCCAATGACAGCGAAGATAACGTATAGTAAACCGGGCATCAGGTTTGCAAGTAGACCTTCAAGCATTTCAGGGACGATAAAGACCAGCATTGCTAGTTGCCCGACGTTCGTTCGAGCATTCTCACGGATTTTCCGCGCAAACTCATGTTGTGATCCTCGACTCGATGTATCGTCGCTGAAAATCGTGAGTTCAGATCCACTCTCTGATTCCGTTTGCTCGATGATCGGCTCCTCAGAACCAGTTTTTCTCTCTTCCATTTTCGTCTTTCGTTTGATGAGTGTAGCACGGGCATTACGCTGAGGCCAGAACAGATGGCACGGTTCTGGAGCACATCCAGATTTCAAAGCCGGAGGCATAGTGCTCAACCACGATCGTGTCACTTTGACGAGTTCTACAGACAATAGCACAACGATCGGATAACGAAGCATTGCCTCATTGCGTGGAACAAAGCGGAGAGAAGATTCAGGCCACTTGTGAGCGCCAATCAAAACTAATATGTTCCACCCAACTTCGTTTTCTTGCGTATACTGAATCTTATACGCATAGTCGACTATCGCTGTGGCGAGTGCGACAACGCCTACTACTTCCGTCGGGCCCTCTGTCGTTTTCAGAGATAATGAAACGGCAATGAGCGCGGCCAGCATCAATAAACCCAGAGCATCTCTTCTTTCTAAACTGAAGCACAGCCCAGTTATAATGATCAGTTTATTTGCATGGATTATCGTGAAACGTTTCAACAATGGCAAAAAGCCAAGTTCAGTTGCCGCTAAAGGAAGACGGCGACGACTATTTGTGCGCTCACTTGATGCAAATAACTCGATCTCATGAAAATACGTGACCACTACCAACGCTGTGGGCCCAAGCAGTTCCTCCATCAACTTGTTTGGCGCGACATGCTGCTCCAAGCCAACAACAGACTCGAGAAAGTTGCTCAAAGAGTCTGAGAAATTGAATATCTCTCCCAAAGGAAACGCGCCGAAGGCATATCGCAGCGCCAGGTTGAATAGACAAAATATCAGCACGGTGCGCCATCTTTTGGACTGATTGCCTTCAGGGTTCTTTGTGACACAATTCACTCCAAGAAGACACAGAAGCGTCAAGTTGACGAGGGAGCACTTCGAGCTTTCGACCGTGGCAAGACCAACCAGAAGGACAAGGTAAGTCCCAAATCTTGACATCGTATTCACTAAAACCAGCGAACACTCCATAACGATCGCTTTGCCTAGGCTCAGTGCTGAATTCAAGAGACCACGCCCCGACAACCGCTCCTCCTCAGTCACCGACGGAGACAAAGCATGGAGCACCATTGGAAGATATAAAACCAAACATATCACAGCTAAAATACATGCAAGTGGACCTGTTGTATGGATCATAGTTGATTCCTCGAGACCTATCAATGTAAAAATCCTATCGAACTTGGCAATATGGATATTGAAAATATTCAGCCGACAGTTTAGCGCCCAAACATACAGCAACCCAATAGAAGCGGCGAGAGTCTGCGCCGTGAGGTGCAAAATCGTGCGATCGCCCGGTTTGATTATGTTGAAAAGGAAAGCTATGAGTAGTGCGGCGTGAATCAGGTCGGATTTGGAGAGCGCCACAATCCATAGAGCAAATGGGACGAGCAGATGCGAAATCAAATTGACGAACGGACGATTCCACAATCGTCGCTCATCGCTCCCGTTCGAATCGAGATCGAGTTCAAGATCTTGCAGAGGTAAAAAGTCTTCAATAACCTCAGTTTGCACTAGTTCTTCCAGCTCATCATCTGTTGGAGTTTCTTTTGCGAGTCTCGTGAGCCACCCTACAAAAGTTAGCGTGGCCACCAAGCTGCCCATGTACAGCGCATTCAACCCAGATTGCTCCCCTTCGTGCGCTGGTAACGCCCCAAAGGCTTCAAGTACAAGAGCTATTTTACGATACATCTGCTCCATCGCGATGGGAGGAATGCATAGCAAAACGTACTCAAGAACACACCAAATCGCCATGTATACGAAAATCAGATGGCCGTGGATATTTGCAAACGTTGAGTGTCTCACAGGAGCCACAACCAAGAGCAGACCAGTTAGCAACATCGGATATGCAACCAAGTTGGTCACTAACAGAGAAACGATTAGCAGACACAGACCTACGAGTATACCACCGAAACGCGCCAACAGACGGGGCACCATCTCGACCCTTCTTTGAACGCTAAGTACGCTACCCTCTGACGCTGTTTCATAAGAAACCAAAGGTTCTCTGATCTGATCATCTGACTCTCGCCCCTCGCGCGATTCCATCGCACAAAGACCCATGAAGGTACCGCCTACCGCCACGATTTGCATCAAGCGCAATAGACGCACCAACGGCCCCTCACCTTTATCCATCGAGTACAAGCCGAGGAATTGCGCAGACGACACCCGCGCGACAGCCTGCAGTTCCGGCAGCTGATACAAGTATATAGCTACAAAGTGCACCGCTGTGTAGCACAAGCAAGCTAATGTTGCGCTTTTGGGTAAACTGAGCAACTTTTGTCTAGCAGACGTCAATTTTCCCACAGAACGCTGCAACTTTGAAGTACAAAATGACACCACAAACAGCAAGTACACCATAGAAGGTAAAGATGGCACTGTGATCGCAGATAGCGTAGCCATAATCACCGTCAACTTCAAAACTTTCTCCTGATCCGTCGCAGCTGGTGGCGCTAGAGGTTCGTGGTCAAGCGGTTCCGCGGCTAGTCTATCCAAATACAGCTTGCTCGTCGCTACGACGGCAATGCCAAAGTACGGAACAAAGTAAAGCACGTAATCTATCACCCCATCTAATTTCCCGAAACCTAAATACCTAAGTGCATCCGCTTGCCACTGCGTCTTTGGCCACGCCGAGCCAAAACCGACGTATGCGCTTTGAGTCACGCAATTCCCGAGTAGCACAAACATACATAACCCGAGCACGCACCACCACACGTCTCTTTGCACGTTGGTGAGCGCATAAGTATTTTTCCTCCCAACATGCACGCGTTCGATCGCAAACGCCGCCAAGAATCCAAACGACTAGAGCGATAAAGATGAAACAAATGTTAGTCATTGGTGTTGTGTGTCGTCTCGCGAAAATCTCCCAACGCGTCGTGTTTCGTTTCTATCCGGCGCGTCCACGCACCAGTATGCTCGGACGTTGTTCCGCCGCGTGCATGCACACCGCGACGAGCAGCATGGCGCTCGACATGACCGATAAAGGGTCGGTGTCACCCATCTTGAAAAGAGATGGGTGGTGGTTTCGAGGTGAATTCTGCCGCGCCGCACCGACTGACACGCAAGTGGTCACTCTCGCAAGTGGTCACTTTCGGTTCGACATGGCGACGACGTCGATCGCGACGACGCGGTATTCGTCGCGAGGTGGTTTAGATGCGTCCATATGGCGGCGACGACGCGCGACGGCGTCGACGTCGAGGCGTGACGGCGTCGTGAGCGCGCCGCGCAGAGAGACTTTTTCGGTTGCCGACGACGGTCGTCGGGGAACTCAGACCCGAGGATTGATGGTGGCGACGCCAGAGTCCGTCTTGGCGGTGATTGCGACGACGGCAACTTTGGGGCAGGTGATGGAAGATAACACGGGCATCGGAGCGCGGGTTTCAGCGCCCATCATGACGATGGGCGCAACGGCGGTGCTGGCTACGGTTGGGGTATTGCCGGCAACGAGTGTGATATACGATGCGGTGTGGAGGTGGATCATGCCGTTATCGGTGATCTTTGCGTTGTTGAGTGGAGGGTCAAACGTGCGGGAACTCGCGAATGAAGAGGGGCGACAGGTGTTTAAGAGTTTTATTGTTGGCGCTTGCGGAACCATCTTTGCGACGTTTGCAGCCTTCAACGTGTGTGGTGCGAGCTTGGGTGAGTTTGGCTGGAAGATTGCCAGTTGTCTGTGCAGTAGCTACATTGGTGGCTCTGTGAATTTCGCTAGCACCGCACAAGCGGTGGACATGATGAGTTCGGGCGGTCAAGCGCTCCTGACTGCCGGCATGGCTGCCGATAACGTAGCAATGGCCGTATATCTTGGAGTGTTGATGCTAGTACAGACACCGGGCCCGAGGCATTTGGATGTCGAAAACGCGCATGTGAGACAAAATATCCCTTGTACATCGTCCGTAGCGGCATCATTAGCGGTTTCTCTCATCGTTCTTCGAGCGTCTCAGGAGATTGCGCGCATCCTCGGGCAACCGAGTTTGGGCCTCGGTGTTGCTTGTTTGCTGACGCCTATCGCGTCCTGCGTGACAAGAAGACTGTTCAAGTCGAATGAGAAGTTAGATGGGAATTTATCCAGTACTTTTACATATGCCGGGGCGCAAGCCATGAGCGGGGTGGGCATGTTGCTCTTCTTTGCAACTTTGGGCGCGATGGCTGATTTGCGCATCGTGTTCAATGCGATCACTGGTGGATCGATGATATTGTTCATCGCTACATTGCTGTCGGTTCAACTCGCGTTTTCGATTATTGTTGGTCACAAATTACTTCGTCTCCCACTGTGGTCGGTGCTCACTGCGGCTAACGCAAACGTTGGTGGGCCCGCAACTGCAGCGGCGATGACATCGGCACGCGGATGGCATCGCGCTACCGCACCAGCCATACTGACTGGAGTGATCGGTTACTCTGTGGCGACAATTATCGGTGTCACCGTCGGGAATGTACTTAATAGATTATAGCGCATCGCCGTATTAGCCTTGTACTTTTAGAGAAATTAGCTTCAATCACATTGAATTATTTTACAGTTGTCGAGCGCTTACGCCGTGACGGCTTGTGCTTCAGGTTCTGCTGTGGTGTCTTGGCTCATCTGCTCGAGCTGATTCGCCCCCACCTTGAAAGATCCTGGATTAATCGCCACGGTTTTTGTGGTGTTGTTGGTCTTGTAAATACCAACCAACCTGTCCGCCAATTCGAACATGTTGTTTCGGAGAGAAATAATGATGAACTGAGCGTTCTTTGTGCGATCCTTAATGTAATGGCCAACAATTGAAACGTTCTTGAAATCAAGAGCCGCATCGATTTCATCCATGACATAAAGAGGAGTCGGTTTGTAGTGATGCAAGGCAAAGACCAAGGCAAGCGAAGAAAGCGTCTTCTCACCACCTGATAGGTTTGCGATGTTCTTCCAGCTCTTCTTTGGTGGTCGAACGCTGAAAACAATACCTTCGGAGAATGGATCGAGAGAGTCAACAAGCTCGAGCTCCGCATCTCCACCGAGAGTAATCATTTGGTACATCTCCTTGAGTTTCAAAGAAATGATGTTGAAGCCATCCATGAATTCATTGAGTCGCTTTTGCTTCAGCTTATCGTAATCTTCACGAATTTTGTCGCGTTCTTCTGTTGCTGAACTCAACTCCGCAACGCGCTCTTCATACTCCTCGGCCTTCTTTGCGTACGCCTCGATAGATGACATGTCAGGCTTCGCTGCCGCGAGCTCCTCTTCCAAAATGACAGCCTTTTCTTGCATTTCGTCCGTCGTGCATTCAGAAAGCTCCTCGTCACTCAGTAGCGCAGGAACTTCACCATCCTTGTACAGACCAGCACGCTCCTTTGTCACCTTGCTGAGCTCTTTCGTCCAATGCTTTTCCTTGTCTCTATTTTCCTTTTCTTCCACAGCGACATCATCCAACTTTGCTTGAATATCAACCTCGACACCGCGGATCGTGTTCACAAACTTCATAATCTCGTCGAGAGCTTTCTGCGCCTCGGAGCATTCGACAGATTTTGCTTCGACTTGTGATTTGAGTTCTCCCTGAGCCTCAATGCACGCGCCAGCTGCCTCTGTCAATTCGTTGATGTCCGCGTTAACGCGCTCCATGTCGCTCTTAATTTGTTGAGCTTCGGCTTTTCCTTCTTCAACAGCCTTGGAAAGACGAGCGGACGTCTTTTCGTGGGACTTTGCCTTCGCTCTCTTCTCTGTCACGGCATCCGCCGCCGCCGTAATACCGACAGTGAGGTCCTTGACAACAGCTCTCTGTCTGCGCAACGTCTCGCCACCAACGTCGTCCATGGCCTCTTGAAGCTTTGTTTCTTTTCCCTTCAAGGCAGCGGCACCAGCAGCGACCTGATCGAGAGCCACCTTTGCTTTGCTGACCGCATCGTCTAATCGCTTGAGCTCGGCTGCATCATTCTTACTCGCGTCATGTGCTGCCTCCAGCTCACCCAAACGGCCTGAAAGATCGGCAGCCTTCGCTTCAGCAGCTTCATACTCTGCTTTTAACTTTGGCAGAGCACGCTCAATTTTGTTGACGGCAGCCTCCGCATCGCGAGCCTCTTGAAGAGAAGAGAGAGCCAGTTTGCGCGATCGCTCGTAGAGAACGCCCGCCTTTTCAAGTTCTTTTTCAGCGACTTGAATTTCTTTCGCCACCTCGGCGGCGTCTTCAATCACAGGCGCTTCTTTACCAACTCGCATCCTACCGCTGCGCGGTTTGGCGCCACCGCCACTCATGGCGCCGCTCGTTTCAATGAGTTGACCTTGAAGTGTAACCACTCTTCGACGAGTTTGACCATAAGCCAGGCGAGAGGCTTGCTCGAGATCCTCCGCGACGCAGGTGTCTCGGAGACTCATGTAAAAGGCGACCGCCAGGCGCTCTTCCGCAGGCTTAATAAGATCAATCAGGCGCGGTGCGTTCTCTAGATTGGAGACGTTTTCCTTCATTTTCGACACCAAGTGCTTTTGCCTGTCAAGAGCCAAGAAAGTCCCGACGCCAAGGTTGTGCTTACGCAGATAAGAGAGGCAGTGTTGAGCATCGGAAGTGTTCTCAACAACGATGTGATCGAGCCCGCCGCAAGCGGTAGAGACGGCGATATCGTACTTTTTATCGATGGCTCCGAGATCGCCAAGACGACCGAGCACACCCTTGAGTGCGCCAGTAGCTTGACCATCAAGCAGCGCCTTGACCATTTTGCTCTTGCTCTGTTCAGCTTCAGCCGCAGAACGACGTTGTTCAAGTTTTCCGCGGAGTTCACGAGTTTCAGCTTGAGCAGCCGCCTCTTTTTCCTTGGCGTCAGCTTGCGCAGCTTGAGCTTTCTCGAGCCGCTTGCTTTCAGATGCCAAAGCAGCCTCTTCTTCAGAAATCATTTGCTTTAATTCAGACGCCTTTGCGAGAGCGTCTTTATGTCCTTCGCGCGCAGAAACTAACGCTTTTTCTGCTTCGGCGTGCTTTTCAAGTAGAAGCGCGCGTTCAGTAGTAGCGACGTCGTACACTCCCTGAGCATCTGCGAGTTTGCCTTCCCAGGGCGCCAACTCCTTTTGCACCTGGTCGAGCTCGGCGCCGATCTGCGCCATTTCACCCTTCAGACTGTCAAGTAACGCGTCCAAGGCGGCTTCTTCTTTTTCAATGCGTGACTCCAAGTCAGCCTTCTTAGCCTCCAACGCCGGGACGTCTTTTTCAATCTCTGCGCATTCTTGAGCCATCTGCTTCTGCTTTTCGGTATCTTTTGAGAGCTTTGTCTCAATCTTCTTGATGTTCGCCTTCATGTGCTTCAAGTCTTCGCGGAACTTGATGTCTTTGCGCTCAAATTCAGAATATTCTTTCACACTTTTGTCGAGCTCGCCTTGGATTTGTGAAAGCTGCGACATCAGTTCGCCATGTCGGCCTTCAGCCGATTTCAAAGCCCCGTCGTGCTCTGAAAGCTTGGTGCGTTCTTCTTCGAGCTTCTGCATCAACGCATCCTTGTTTTCTTGGATAGTAGCCAAGTTGGCCTCCGTCTCCTTGATGAACAGCTGATACATGGTAGATCTCGTGGCGAGCAGATCCTTTTCTTTCTCTAGAAAGGCTTCAGCTTCAGCTTTGACGATCGCAAGCGCGTCTTTTTCGCCTTCAACCAATTTCAATCGGTTAACCATGACGTCGCGCTGCTCGTTGAGTTCTTCCAATTTCTTGCTCGCCTCTTCGATCGGCTCAACGTATTGCAACGTGCCGATGATGTCTTCCAGGTATTCCAAAAGACCTTCATCTCCTGGATTCACACCCTTTGGCTTCATCATCGAAATTTGCTCGACTTCCCCTTGAAGAATGAGGAAGCGGTTGTTATTCAGATCGACATCCTTCGCCTTTAACAGCTTGGTCACCTCGGTGAAGGAGCTCGTCTTATCGTTCAAGAAGTACTTGCTCGTGTTGTTTCTGTACGCCTCTCTAGAGATGACAAAATCCGAATCCGAGACGATTTCATACGCCTCCTCGTCGTTGGGATCATCGATTATTTCATGAAAGTGCACCTCCACTCGCGCGTACTCCAAGTTTCTGAAATCCGTAGAGTTGTGAATCAGCTCGCTCACTTTGTTCAGGCGAAGCTGTTTCGCGCGCTTCCCGAACACAAACATCATCGCATCGATAACGTTGGATTTACCGCTTCCGTTCGGTCCGACAACGCTCGAAAAAGACTGGTTCAATCAAACACACGACGCGGTTAGTTTCTCTTCATTCGACGCGCACAAAAAAAACAAAAAGCAAACGACAACGACGACGCCGTTGACTCCACGCGAGCGTCTCGACCCCTGTCGCGCGTCGACGATACCACACGACGCGATGCAGCAAAAAACAAACGGAAGAATCCCATTCGTATTTCAACTCACCTTGTGAAAGGGTCCAACGTGTTGCGCCCCCGCGTACGACTTGAAGTTTTCCAAAACCATCTTTTTAATCGCCAGTCTCGGCTTGTTTCTCCTCGGCGCGTCATCCGTCGCGGCGTCCTCCGTCGTCATCTCGTCCGTCGTCTATCCGCCCGTTCGTCCGTCCGTCCGTCCTCTTTTCCCGCGTCTCCGTCCGTCCGTCGTCCCCGGGTCCGTCCGTCTCGTCGCGTCTCGTCTCGACTCGACTCGGTTCGTTCGTCCCCCTGTGTCGTCGTTTCCGTTAAAAACAAACGAACGGGCGCACCGCACCGAACACTCCTCCCACCCACCACCATCCTCGCGCACACAGCTCGCGTCCGTTTTCGGTTCCCCTCTGGTCGTCTGGTTTTGTCTGGCTTTCGGGCCTTATCGATGTATTATTTACATAATGGTGGATTATTTTACTTATTGTATGCATAACAAGTGGTATTGATAGTACACTCCCCTCCTGTTTTCTTCAGGTTCGTTTTTTGAATTTGAAAACGTGGTTCGACAGGTGCGGGACCCGGGGGGTGGATGTGACGAGTGAGGACCCGTGAAATATGGATGGTGCACCAACAACCCAAGGGAGAAACTGACACGAAAATGCTCTCGTCGTTACGACGACGACGACGACGACGACGGGTTGTCGGTTGTCGGTTGTCCTCAGAGAGCGACGCGAGCGGTTCTCTCAGCCAAACTAGGTGTTGATTCATTGAAATGTCGTCCAACGAAGTGGGACGACCGAAGCGTAAGGCGAGCGCGACGCTGCGGGCGCGGCAATCTCGAGGCAAGCAAGCGCCATCCTCTGCGCACTACGTCGGGTACGTGCAAGATGACGAGACGCCCGAGATGATCATGAAGAAGTTTGAAGAGATGGAACGGATTCGACAGGCGACGAAAGCGGCGGTGAACGAAGGAAATAAAGAGAATGATGAATCTGCGACGAACAAAGACGGCGGCGGCGGCGGTGGCGGCGACCATGAAGACGCTTTGGATGAGGAGCAGTTGAAGGAACTCTTCAAGAATACGTCGACGTTTACGGTGAAGGAAGCGGTGATGGATTCGAACGCGTTATTCGGAGATTTAGTCACCATGGGGAGATTGGAAGAAGGCATGTACTTTTCAGACGAAGATGAGATGCAAGACGAGTTCTGGGAAGCTCTGACGGGTAAGAAACGTCGGCACAGTAAGAGGTCCAAGGGACCGAGAGTGCCGCGTCCGCCGCGCGAACCGCGCGAACCGAAAGCGCAGCAATCGCACATGATCACGGCGTACAACAGCGATCAAGGTTTGTTCTTGCGTAAAAAGAAGTTTGTTGATCCTGCCGAGCCGTACATCATCAAGATTCCACCGCATCCCATTCCCGTGAGCTGGGGGCGAGTGATTCAGCCTTACGAGCCCAAGTCGTTTCGCACAGCGAAGCTTGAGGCGGTGGCTGATTGCCAGCACTTGCAGGCAAAGATCAAGGACATGGCGTTCGATCTACTTGGTACCGATTACCTCGGCGTGTTGTTGAACCCGCCATGGGACATCGAAGACTCTCCAGACCGCGGTGACGTGACTGTGGAGGATATCGCCGCAATCCCGCTTGAGCAGCTCACGCCGCTTGGGTTCATCTTTATTTGGGTTGAGAAGGAAAATTTGTCTCATGTATGCGACATCATGGATCAAAAGAATTTCGTGTACGTCGAAAACTTGACGTGGGTGCATCTAAAACCGAATAACACCATCGTTGAATCTGCGGCGCGCTACTTGGGACGTTCGCATAGAACGCTCCTCATCTTCAGAAGAGATGTCCGCGATAAGCGTTTCATCGAAGGTAAGAAGATTGAATTACGTCACCAACGTAACTCGGATGTCACGCTCGATATCGTGCAAACGACGTCGACGGGTCGTCGCGCGATCCCTGAACACGTGTACAAATCGATTGAGACGCTTTTGCCGACAGCCTATGAGACAGGCACACCAGGCAAGCTTCTTGAGCTGTGGGCTGAACCGGGCGCTCGTAGAGCTGGTTGGACTTCGGTAGCCGACACTCCTTAGCTAAGTTCTAGAACATCACCATCTTGAAGAGGAAAAGTACGCGTGTAACGATTACCAAATATTTCTTGAAAGCCTTTCCTCTGCACGCGCTTGTGAGCATATGACTTTCTCTTTGCGAGGCAACACGTCACGAAATCTCAGAGCTGAAGACAATATTACAATCCATTCATCTAACTACAGGAAAATTGTGCGCCGCTGCTGCCCGACTTGTGCACATCGCCCTGACGGTTTAAGGAGTTTGGCAGCCATGGACCGGAGAAAGGCTCTCATCAGTACACGACGTGATGTGTGTCTTGTCATCATAATCTCCTTTGAACGGCTTGATAGCATCATACATCAAGCACGTCTCTCGCATGTCTTCGTTAATTGCATCCTTTGCGACCCATGCAAACGCCACATGTTTGTGCTCGATCGCGTAATCTCTGCAGATGCCCGCATTTGGAGCGCTTCCCGTGCCGAGCGGCATAGTCGGCTCTATGTCAGCTACCGGAAGCATGCCACGCACAATGTTCGGAGAAGTAGGAGAGGCCCCGTGCGTTACAACGGGAACACTTGGCTTCTCTTCGTCAGAGCAGCTAGTTACAGGAGATAACGTCATATTTGTGCAACCTACAATATGAGCGTTATCATTGTAGTTTCCAGAGAAAGCTGGGATGGTTTTGTACATCAAGCACGTCTTACGAAGGTCTTTGTTCGCAGTAGGATCGTTGCGAACATAACCCCATGCAACATATCCATTATCATGAGCGAATGTTCTACATTCCGCGGGACTCTCCGACTGACCCTTACCGAGTGGCGTCTCGTACGCAACTTCGCCGCCGATCCAACCTCTGACGATATTTGGCCGCGTGGGATCCACCGCCGGCTTGTGTGCAACCTCGTGCTTTGCCAAAGTCGTCATAGTTTCTATTTCTTTAGGTTTATCCTCTTCGTCTGTGTCAACAACGTTATTCAGGCTGAGCGTTTCGTGTTCTTCTGGTTCTGGCAGACGACGAGTTGCCGTCTCCTTCATCTTTTCTTCCGCGTCCCTCTTCGAAGGCTCCTGCCCCAGCCGACCGTCCGATTCGCATCCAAAGTGTGGCGAAAGGTGCATGTCTGTGCATCCAGTCAAATGCGTTTTGTCTATGTGGCCGATAAACGTGCCCATTTTCGTGTAAAACAAACACGAGTTGCGAAGATTGACGTGCCGTGACTCTCCGTTGACCCACGACCACGCGACGTACGCGCTATCTTCGTCAGATGTGTGCGATTGTGCAAAAGATCTACATTTTGCAGGATCATTTGCGGTGCCAAAGCCCATCGGAGCCGCGTAATCTTCTTCATCAACCGCAAAGAGTCCCTGCACGATGTTTGGGTGTTGACGACTGGCAACGTGCGTATCGAACGCCGCCTTGGCCGTCGCGCGCACTCCATCTCGGCGCAGTTCCTCAGCGACGAGTTTCGCAGCATCTCTCAATTCCTCGTCATCCACCAGCTTCGAGTGGAGCACCATTCTCGCTCCGTCTACCGACGGAACGTCTGGACACGAGAGCAAGCTGGTCGTGTTCGATCCCACGCTCAAGCGTCCGAGAGCGACGCCGACGACGAGCCCGAAGGCGCCGGCGACGTGGGTATTCTTATACCAGTGCGCATGACGCGACGTCGAGGACGCATGCGGGAGGATGGTCTGTCGCTCTTCCTCGGTCGACATGTTTCCGTCGCGCGAGAGTGAGTCTGCGTCTGAGGAATCGTGAGTGATAGGTGTTCAAGTGAACGAGGAAGGACTTATTTCGACGGTTCGCGGTCCAACAGTTCAAGACTAACTTTGGGTGCATGAATATTGAAACAACTTTTCTCTAGTCCAAATTGGGTGATTAAATCCACGGGAACAGCAAATACTCGCTGTAGAAGAGAGCCCAAATGTCGCGGTAATATTGTTGGATCGCGCCGCGAGTGAATTCAGCCTTCTCGAGGGCGCGCGTCTTGACGATCAGGAAGAGAGCGTAGAGCGTGTGGACGCCAATCATTAGCGGCTGGTTAAACCAAGTGGGATTCTGCACGGACAAACCGATGGCGAACGCGTAGTTTGCCAAAAGTAAGCCAGAACCAATGTAGGAAACCCTCTTGACGCCGAGACGCGTGGAAAAGGTTTGGATCTTGTACTTGAGATCGCCCTCAATGTCTGGCAAGTCCTTGGTGATGGCGATGACAGTTGCGAAAGTGGTCACAAAGATTGTGATGAACGTGATCGCTGGGCTCCAAACAAAAGGCAAACCGATTGCAGCTCTCGTGGCATGATAGACGCCAAAGTTTAGCAAGAATCCTCGCACGATAGCGATGATGAGGAATGCGGGCAAGGCGTATTGCTTGAGACGCAGCGGTGGGACGGAATAAATAGTACCGAGGAACAAACCAAAGCAATAAAGCTGAGTGATGAGAGCCCCAAAGTTCGTGGCCACGATCGCCGCACCGCCGAGCGCCGTCACCGCGCAAAACGCCCAAGCGGCAAACACGGAGAGCTCACCGGAAGCCACGGGTAAGAATGGCTTGTTCACCTTATCGATATCCACATCGTAAATTTGATTGATTCCGACGATGTATCCATTCCCCATGAGAAGAGCCAAGAGCCCTAAGAGTGCGCGCGGAACAAGACTCAACGTGATCGTTTCAGGATTCGTCATCAGAATCTTCGTCACGATGGCCGTCGTCCCGAGCAAAGTGCCCCGAATGGTGTGCGGGCGCACAAACTTCCAAATAGCCGCCCCGAGCGCAGTCAACTTCCCCGCCCCATCCGTAACCTCAGGCGCCGCCCGCGCGACGACCGATCGCCTCTGACGATCGACCCCGCGTCTCTCATCGCTCTTCGCTCGCGTCCATCCCTCGATCCCGCGTCCGACCGCCGTCGGCGCTCCTTCCCAGCTCGTTTCGTTTCTTCGGTAACCGCGAGTCTCCACGCCTCGTCCTCTCATCGTTCGCGCCCCGACTCGTCGCGTCGCCACCGGTTGTCGCGTAGTCGTCGGTATCGCCTTTCCGAACGTCGCCATCGTCGTCGTCGTCGTCGTCGCCGTGTGACGTTGGCGCGCGCGGTGTGTGTGTGTGTGCGCACCTAAATCAGTGGTGGGTGACGTGGCCACTCACTCACTTCAAGGTGTCTGAACCCTCGCCAGACCCTCTCGAGTGACTTCGCGGCGCGCGTTTCACTTCACTTCAACTTCGTTGTGGATAAAGTAAAGTGCCCGCCGTTGTTTGTGGGTGACACGGCGCGCGCGAGAGCGCGACGGACGACGAAGAAGAAGCGCGACGACGAGGAAGGGCAAGCGGTGAGGGACGATGCGAACGATGATGAGCTCTTCGGCGACGGTGAGTGGGTCGGTGACGACGGTGAATGGTGAACGAGGACGGACGCATCGTGGTCGGGTGGTGTGCGGCGCGCGACGGGTGGTGATGCGGTCGAGCGGAGGAGGAGAGGATGAGACGGAAGACAAAGGAAAGGGATCGATCTTTACCGCGGTTGAGAAGATTGTTGAGAACGTCGGCGTTGGATTGGGGCCGATCGGGATGACGCTTCAGCAGGGCGAAACAAAGAACGCGGACGCCGCCTCGCAAGGGAGAGTGCAAGACGAGGAGGCTTTCGAGCGACCGAAGAGCATTGCAAACTTGAGATCGAGCGAGTGGAGGGAAAAGTACGTCAAATCTGACGGTACCGTGGATCTTTGGTTAGAGGATGACTTCAACATCGCTTCTCGCAAGGCCGGGGCGTGCGACGCCGACTCCCTGGTCAACATTGAAAACTACGCGTGGCGTGGCTTGAAATCTGTCGATGTCAACACGCCCGTGCGCAACGTCAAGGTGACTGATCACGAAACTGGTGAAGTTCTCGAGTTGGACGTACCCGAAGGCCGATACGTCCTATTCGAAGCTGAGCAGCAAGGGTGGGTTCTTCCAAACGCCTGCCGTATGGGCGGCTGTACCAAGTGCGCTGTGAAAATTAGCAAGGGTTCCGTGGAACAACCTGAGTCTCTTGGGCTTTCGAAGGAGCTGCGCGATCAAGGCTATGCGTTGCTATGCGTTGCCACCGCTACTTCAGACGTCGAGTGCGTCACGCAAGACGAAGAGGAAGTGTACATGAAGCAGTTTGGTAAATCGTTCGCAGAAATGGCTTTGGACAAGAATGCGAGCTCAGTGTTGCGCGACGACTTTGCTTTGGAAATTGCAGATATGGACGAATAAGACTTTGCAAATTTCGTAGAGCTACGCTTTTGTTACATATATTCGTATCGCTAATCGTTTTCACTAAGACTATGTAGTGTGCCCGCAGCCGCGAAATCCCCTTCAAGTTTTTTCCTCGGACTTGTACCAGCTTCCTTCTTCTCCCGCAGCGCCAAGAATTTTGTGCGCGGTGACACTGGCGATTCTTTCGTGGGTGACTTTTTCATTGACTTTCCCCCGCTCCTAATGGGTGAAATTTTCTTCGTTTTACTGATGAGTTCAGCGTGGACTGCATCAACCTTGTCAAACATACGCACTGGCTTTTGCTTCGGACTTAGCTTGAGCTTGAGCGCCTTCTGCTCAGATCTAGCCTTTTCCAGTTTCAAACGCAACAACTCAGCTGCTTCATCCGCGTTGATTGAGTCTCTGACATTGTCAAAGATGTTCAAAAATTCGCTGACAACTCGAAGCACATGGATAGGATTGTCTGGCTTGTATGACTCACCGTAAAACTCGGTCACTTGCTTCGCCATATTCATAGCGTCTACTGATAGCTTTGAAACATCCATGAGACTCTCGTCCATATTTTCTGCGAATGGTGCCATTTTGGCATGAAACGAGCTGTGCACCTCTTCACTGAGTATGCCTGCTGTGTGAAGTATTTCTTCTTTCACCTTGTCCAGGCCAAGCTTGAGTTTGTCTAGAGCCGCCGAGGTAGTTTCGATGGATATCATCGCCGCCTTCTTCACGGAAGCGAGCTCTTTTGATAGTTCTGCTATGCGAGGCTGCGATTTCACCAATTCTTTGTAGACGAAATGAAGGAGAGATGTCTTGCGGTCGACTGCTTTAAAATCCTTCAGTCTGAGCAACATATCCAGTCTGAAGCCAGACGCAGAGCCTCGGTAGGAGCCGGTATTAAGGTGATTACCGATCACCAAAACACCCTTTAGAACTTTGACAAACAGTGAGCTGTCCTTCAGACTGCGCGAAGCGTCGGCAAGCAACTCGTAATCACTTTTGATTCTGGCCACTGTGTCGTAAGCAGTTGACTTGTACAGTAGAGAATCGACTCGTCCTTGTAGTCGCGGTATCTGCATGACATGCATAAAGTATTGCTCAACTGTCGCCAACTCATCCTTTGGTCCCGAATAATCCATGATGAGCTTGATCTCTTTTGTAGTCGGCACCGTGGCAGAAATAACTTCAAGCTGCTCTGTTTTCAATATCTCATCATCCATGGTCAGTAATGCATCCTTGATCTGTTCAAACGGCATTCGCAGCCCGGCAAGCTGAATACTTATATTCAGTGAACGCTTTTGATCGATGATGGTGACGCTGCTCGGCTTTTTCGCCGCACTTTTAGCCTTCGCTTTTGCTTCTTCAATGGCAAACATCTGATCCAAGTTTTCAAGGTTGAGAGACAGATCATCTGTATTAGCGCTCTCCCATACAGTCCCCCCGATAGCACCCCCCTGAAGTTTTTCCCAGTGAAGCATTTTCACCTTTTTACGAGCCTTTTGTGCCCAAGCGTGCGCATTTGCTATCGCAGAAATACCCATTTTGGGTGGCACTGGAGGCGCCGGCGGAGCCGCACCGCTCGCTTTGGCTCCGGGCGCCGGCGGCAGAGGTGGGGCCGGAGGAGGATCGACGATCGAAGACTTGAATCCAGGTGGAGCGGGTGGAGGTGGCGGAGCTGGAGGTACCGATGAACGGCCTGACGATTTGAATCCAGGCGGTGCGGGAGGTGGAGGTGGAGCCGGAGGAGCTGAGCTCTTTGAGGACTTGAATCCAGGCGGCGCAGGAGGAGGGGGTGGTGCAGGCAGAGGTGGAGCACCCTTTGCGGATTTGAACCCAGGCGGCGGCGGGGGAGGGGGAGGAGGAGGAGGTCGTGGAGCATTGGTCAGTGATACGCCCACTTTCCCCTTTGGAGGCGGTGGTGGGGCAGGCGGGGCAGGCGGTACCGGAGGTGCTGGTGGTGCTGATGACGCGCCCTTCGACATTGTCGCATTAACTTTGGGAGATGCCACATCCTTCGAAGTTTGTTGCCCCAGAACACGGTCGAGATCGAGTTTCGCTTTCACCGCCTCCAAGTTCGATTTTGCATCCGGTGCGACACATCCTGGTGACAATAGTTCAAATGCTTTCTGTTGGTCTGGAGATACATCTTTGATGGGCGTTAAGCCAATCAAATTCTGGGCCAACTTACTACTTGCTTTTAATACCGTCATAGGGTTTTCTTGATCCGACTGCTCGATTTCTTTCATCAATTTGAGTAATTCTTGGGTGAATTTATTCCGGAATACCGTCCCTTCAAAGTTTATCTTTTCGATTTGATCAAACTTTTTCGACTTGATAAACGCAGCAAACTTTATCAACGTTTCAATCTCTTGATTTATCGAGCTTGCTTCTCCATCAGACGAGCTGAGCTCTTCAGCATTACCTGACATGGTCGCTATCTTCTGAAGCGCATCTTTCAGCGTCCCATTGTTGTACAGTTCGAGAAGATGTCTCTCCTGTTCGAGAGTGAGGTTCGGTACCGTTTGACCCATTGGAACTGCCAGAGGTATCTCCACACTTTCCATTGGCGAAGTTCTGACAGTATCAGAATTCTCTAGTGACGAGTCTTCGTCGACAAACGAGACCTTGTTCATGTGAGCTCGCTCGCTGTTGGTGAAGTGAGCGACATCATGAGGCTGAGAACCGTTCGGATCATCCGTAAATACGTTTTCAAAGTAGTAATCAGCTGATTGAATGTCTGTAGATGAAAGTTGCTGCATATCTCCAGTAGCGGATGCAACTCCCTGAACGCTTGAGGTGTGCTTGATGTCACAAGTATTGCTACTTTGACCCGGGCGCTCTGTTTGTAGAGCTGAATGTAGAGCAGAGATTGTACCGTGAATTTTGTCATGAGCTGCGTGTACTGCAGACGCAAGAGCTTCTGGCGCTCGAGAAGTCACCTTTCTCTGATCCTTTTGGACTTGCTTCCGAATAACACCGTGGCCGCTGGAAACCACACTAGCGTTCATCGCTTGTCCGGATGTTTTCCGAATGACGATGGACACCTCCTCCTGATCCGATGTATCATCAATCTCCGTGTCTGCGTCATCCTTTCTAGTTGAGATCCTCTCTAGGCAATCTCCAAAGCCCTCCTCTGCTGCATCTTCATCAGTACTAGTGAGAGAATCTGACTCTGTCATGGCCGAAGATCCCTCGTGGCTATCCGAAGCCTTCAGACTTCGCAGTCTATCTTTCACTCTCCTTCTCAATTTTTTCTTTCGAAGTTCATCAGTTTCCTTATTTTCTTCATTGGTTGGATCCCACTGGAAAGCAGGAGGAAACACAGACGGTTGCCAGAAATCAGTGCTGTGCTCTTGAAGCCATGGCGGCAAGCTAGATTCTTTCATGAGCACTTTCGAACGTCCTCTGCCAGACTGGCTAATACTATGAAGTAAATTGTCTAGCGAATTCACCCCAACATAAGCAGAAGGTTGCTCGGCAGTAGCTGCGTGTGACGTGTTGGTACTTTTTGGCTCATTGTAAGTTGCCGTTTCACCCTTATCAGTGTCAAGGTCGACGTCACCGAATCCGATTTGAATCTTCGGACGCTTCTCCACGAAAACTATCTGTTTCTCTTTCAAAATCAGATATCGGAACTCTCTCAGTAAGGTACGCGTCAGGACCATTGAGTGGACATTGTATTCATCAATATTTCCTTGCGCGCGGAAAATTCTCGAAGCAAACATCTTTGCCAATGATCTTAGTGTTAAGTCCTCTTCGATTGATGCAGTGTTGCTCCGCGTAACTATAAATCCAAAAAGTGACCGGTGTACCAGTTCCAGTAGCGACTTGAGAACGTTCATGCGTGCGTGCGGCACACGTTCAAGAAGCAGCCGAAGTACGTAGAGGCGCGACTCGTAGTGTTCCGTCTTGACTGCCGCAACAAAAGCTTCAAACAGTTTCGAGGGAATAAGCCCATCAGAAAGAGCATCAATGTGCTTCATAAGCACTCCCAGAATGACGAATGGCTTAGGCCGACGTCCTCGAGATCCAGCAAGGGTGGAAATAAACTTTTCCCCCTCATTGAGAACGGTTTGAGTCAAAGATGTACCTTTCGTTCCGTCGTAGTCCGTGAACAAGCTCACTCCAAGTTCGACGCCGTGATGCTTCAAACTTTCTAAGCAGTACCCCGCTATCTTCAAGCGCTCCCGATCGCGAAGTATAGCAGATTCACGCACGTCCAACATTCTTGTCGGTTGCTCACTCGAGGTACCTGTCAACATCGTGCCTACCGCTCGCGCGCTTCTTCTCGAGGACGAGGGCCCGAAATCGCTCGAACCATCGTCTTAAAGCTTTCTCGTCGGTTAAAAGAACAGTCTTCCTCACGTGATCGACGCGTCGCTCCGTCAACTGGCGCAGCGCGACGCTCACAGGCTCGGTCTCTGCATCCAGCTTTAAACTTTTACTGTTTACTCGTATCACCCGACTTGAGCTTTTTATTAACGTTTTGCTTCGACGTCTTAACGACTCTGAAGCCTCAGACGTCGAAGGTGAAAACGAAGGTCGAGGGATACACCCAAGAGAAGGCGTCAGCCACCGTTACGAATACTTTTTTCACTCATTCGCCGACGAGGACCGTCTGTGTTGACTCCTTCTTGGTTGCCCAACGACTTGTGGTTACCCAACCGAAACGAAGTTGAGGCCGTCAACTTCCCGCCCGAGTGAACGATAGACGGGTGATTGCGCCATCATGTTTTCCTCATTTGGTATGGGAAGTGCCATCGATGCGTACACCGTCGAGTTGGGTTATGAGATCGGCGTCCGATCGCAGTCAGAAGGCGAAAAGATGGAGTTCAAGACGACAGCCGCGACATTTGACACAAATGACGACCCAGAGGACGTGATTGACAGACTCGTAAAAGCTAGAGAAGAGTTACCTTATGTCAAGGGTCAGGATTATGTCGTCATTAGAACACTATTTTCTGCATCGAAGGTTGCGATTCAGCTTGGAGTGCAAAAGTTTCAACCGAAACCGGTTGGGCTCAAGGTATCCTCTTCGACCAAGACGAGCGTTGGCAAGCCACACAACAGCTTGGTGAAGATCCTAAAGCATTGCCAGCTTGATTTCATACGTGATTTGATTGTGCAAGATGGACTTGCGCCAATTGTGTTTGAATGCAGGGATAGATGGGCATCAGTGCGTTCGTTGGATGTGTCCAACAACAATCTTGAGTTGTTTCCAAAGGACCTCTTCACACGCTTCCCGTTCCTTAAGGTCTTGAGGCTGGACGGGAACAAGCTTACGACGCTACCGGCACTGAACTCACTCACAATGCTCAGAGAATTTCACGCGGCGAACAATCAGATCGCAACGGTTCCCGTCGATTTGGTGGAAGATTTGGCCCTGGAGGTACTTTCGCTCGAGTACAACCGACTCACAAAGCTACACATAAAGTTCAAAAATTTGTCAAAGCTTCGCGTGTTGAAATTGCTGGAAAATCCAATTGAAACGTTACCAAGGTTGAATAAGAGCTCTAGCCAGCAATTCTTATCGATAGCCAACGTCCAAATCAACCGGAACGTCGTTACCGGCAGAGTCGATGTCGAAGTCAAAGAAGCTAGCTCTTCATACTTCGCGAGTATTGTTGGTAGCAAAGCGACGCAAAAGGGTAAAGCGTTCAATGCGTTCTTATCGCTCATTTTCCGCAGCGAGGAGTCACGGAACGCCCTGCTCATATCTGCTGTGGCCAGAATCGCGTGTATGGGTCCAGAGTACTCTGCCGCTATTGTAGGGGTTGATGGTGCGCTCATATTACCTAAATTAATTGTTCACACTGGACTGATACCCCTTCTTTTTCGATTTCAACAGGCGCGGTGAATCAGCTCATCCACTTCGTTTGTTCGACGAATGTGACACTAGTTCATCATGCATCACGCACTCTTGCGCAGCTGTGCAGTGTTCCACACCTTGCTCGCTCTGTTCTGTGCGAAGCCGTGTTTGACACAATATTGAAATTAATTCAGGTGAGTGACAAAGGTTGCCCGAAGCATTCGTCAAAAGGACGAATTTCCGCTTCTTTCAAGACGGAATAATTATTAAATAATTATACTGACTGTGTACGTCTTCAGGATCACAACAATTTGCGTAATCGTTCAGGTTTAATTATTTTAAATGGTCTCGTTGAATCTGCGCGAGATGTGTCTAGGGTACGTGTAAATCATGATGTGTCTACGTGCCACTGAGCTGACGCCGTGCATTCGTAGGCTTGCTACTCTACTGATCTTCTAGATCGTCTTGTGGTGTTTGTGCAGGTGGGTAGACCATGCCAAGCAGATGTCTCAAATTAATTAATTTATTTATTTATTTGTCGACAGGGATTCGACGAAGAGTTGAGATTGTTATCGCTCAGAATTTTAGGAACTTTCGCTTTCGACGACGCTAACAGGCGAGACATGCTTAAAACGGAGAAAATCCATTCGGTACTCGTGACTTTTGCACTTCGACCAGAATTAAAAGTTGCGAGTGCGATGGTACAGCGGGAAGCTATCCGTATGTTGGCTATTCTCGGCGAAAACGACCTCGTACGTCAAGCGACGGGCGTACGCCCCATTACCGGGCGTGGTGTTCGAATTTTAGCCATGGATGGTGGCGGTATCCGTGGACGCGCCACCGTCAAGTTGCTCAAAAGAATTGAGGTATGAAATTATTTGATGAATTATTTTTCACGTAAATTAATTATTTTTTGTTTACTCCGTGTGTAGGAAGGAACTGGACGTCCGATCCATGAATCATTTGATTTAGTGTGTGGCACATCTACGGGTGCTGTTCTGGTACGTGCAGCCGTCTTGTCGGTCATGAATGATTTCTTTTCGTCTCCTGCGCGCACATTATTTCATTTTTCTGACGTTGTGTTTTCGTGCCTACAGGCTGTCGCTTCTTGCATAAAACGAGTATCATTGGATCACTGCGACGATATTTATCTCAAATTAGGCCGCAAAATCTTCAGTCAAACGACGCACGATGAAGAAACGAACGGAGTGAACTCGTGGTTGGGTAGCGTCGGCTCCATGTACAATAGTGGCAAGCAACAGCTACTCGCAACGACACTTTACAGCAGCAAACACGACACATCTACCTTTGAAACGCTTGTTAAACAAGAGTGCAAGACTGAAGACAGTGATCCGTCATGGATAGACACCGCTTCACTCGGTGGACCGAAAGTTTGCTGTGTTTCCACCTTGACCAGTGACACTCCAGCCAGACCATTTCTGTTTAGAAACTACCAGTATCCGGCCACTTGCAGTGGTCCTGAGCACTCTCAGCAAGGGAGTTGCAGTCAACTGCTGTGGGAAGGGGTTTGTGCCTCTGCGGCTGCACCGTATTACTTATATGTGGACGCATTCGAGAGAGATTCGCAGCGTTGGGTCGATGGAGCCATGACGTGCAACAACCCTGCCATGGTGGGAATCAGCGAAGCACGGCGTCTCTGGCCGGACAAGCAAATTGAGTGCGTCGTATCACTTGGCAGTGGTACTTTTGAGCCTCACGAGAGGGACCCCCCCATATCATTAGTTGCTCTAGCTAAAGATGTGCTGTTTGACAGCGCTTGCGATACTGAGCGTGTACATGAAAGTTTGGAGACGCTATTACCACTTCTGCCGGGAGCCAGTTACTATCGCTTCAATCCAGTTGACGAGCGTTGCAAGATTGAGGTCGACGAAACAGACATTGGCGCATTGCAGGGGTTGATCGATGCTACGAGTGATTATATTACGACCGAAAAAGACAAGTTTGATCAACTCTGCGAGCTTCTTCGCGATGTCGATGATGATGTCGATGAGGTCACAGCGACACTACTTGACACTGAGATAAGCAGTTCGAGGCAACAGCAAGGTGTTCTAGTACTAGAGTCGCCCAGATACGAAGGAGAACTCTCAGAGCATTCGATGACTATCGCAAACTTCTGTAAGCTACGCTCCATTCCGATGGAGCATGTCGATTGCTGGCTGAACAGACCAGAGCCCTACAGCGGCACCATGATCGGTACTCTCGACTCACTTGTTCAGCGGTCTGATGCAGCGGTTGTTCATTTCAACTGCTACTCGGATGTCGATGGCTTGATTTTATCCTGGCAAGAGGACATGAGTGCCATCGCGGAGCCTAGTACTATTGCAGACCTCTTCCTCGAGAAGGCTGCGATGGGATACTATTCTTTGAGTGAACTGACCGAGTCTGAAAGCCATGTCGAGGTGCAAGGCGTACTGCATACGTTTGCTGGAAAGCACGTCCAAGTGCGTGAATCAGGAGAACGCACCTCTGCTTATTTGTTCAAACGTACTGTTCCGCTCGAATATCTAGATGAAACAACCAGTCGGAAACTTTTCAGCCTTTGGCGTGGAAAACTCATAGTGAGCCAGAGCCCCCTACCTCCTGAGTTGGCCCGCACTTGGCTCGAGGCTGGGGCAAAGTGTGTTGTAGCTCCCTCATTCAACGAGGAGAGCTCAGTCATTACGAGCGCACTGAGCGAGTTTATGGCGGCATTTTACCACGCTTTGTTCGTCGTCGGCGCAGACGCAGCAGCTGCGATGAGCGCGGCTGCGATTGTCCAGCCTGCGTGCGCATATTTCAGATGTTACGTGCTTGTTGATGGCACTGTTGTGACGCTGCGACCGGACGAGGAATTTGATTTCCATTTAGACGCCCATATTTAGGTAGAATAGCTATATAGATATTTCACATACTTAGTTCTAAGACTCTACGTCCACACTTCCAAGCTGCTGAACTGATGCCTTCAAGCGCTTCTCATCTATGACGGCAACACTCTCAACCCATCCGGCATACTGCAGTATCGTGTAACACAACACCTTGCCCGCGTCTTGAATAAGTGCCCAGACCATGACGTAGACCCAGCACCAGCCCGACATCTCCCAAGAGATGCCGACCATACCGTTGCCGAACGGCCAGTAAACTGCTAACAAGGTTGATGAGCCAGTGGCGATGAGGAAGGCAGCCACGAGAATCACACTCGGCGCTCTCGACCAGAACCAGCCCTTCGTTCTGGAGTTGAATACAGAAAAGTAATCCGAAAGACTAATTTTCAGGTAGATGAGCGTTTGAATCTCGCCGTAACTCATGGCTGGAAGACCAAGTTGGCGCCATTTGCTGCTCGGGTCGACCGAAGAGAGGGCCGAACTCAGCAACAGAACTGATGAAGCTAGAGCGGTCAAACCAACCGCTGAGGAGACGATGTACAGTATATTCAAGTCCCACTTCTCAGGCTGCATGGATGCATGCACGTTGTCGTAGGCAACGGAGATAATTGTACCGTCGTTCAAGATGGTGATGGTGACAAGTGCGATGACTGGGATCGCAAAGTGCTGCGGCCAGGAATCCTCGAACTGATTCGGGTGGTAGAATATGCAGGAAATGAAGAAAAAGAACAACAACTGTTCGGTACATGCAACGCGATAGATGACAAAGTTTTTCATGCGCTGAAAAATCTTTCGACTTGTCACTATCGCTGTGACAATTGTCGAAAGACCGGGCTCTGTCAAGACAATGTCAGCCGCCGCTTGAGCAGCGCTAGTCGCTCCTTGTACTGCGATTCCGACGTCAGCTCGTTTCAAAGCTGGTGCGTCGTTTACTCCATCTCCAGTCATGCCCACGAGCATACCTTGTTGTCTCAGTGCTTCAACAATCAGATATTTATGCTCAGGGAAAACTTGCGCAAAGCCGTCAGCTTTTCTACACAGTTCACCGTAGTCTCTTCCGAGTGTCGTCGCCTTTTCTAACTCTTCAGCCTTCATCAAAGGAAGCTTTTCTGTACCGAGTACGTTCGTACCCATTCCTAGAGTGCGACAAGTCTCGACCGCGATGGCACGGTGATCGCCAGTAATCATTTTGACAGAGACACCAAAGTCATTTGCACAGTCGATTGTGTGCTTCGTATCAGGGCGTGGTGGATCCAAGAATGTAAGGATACCAATGAATTCGAAGTCATCGCTGTTCTTCTTCGTACGCGCGACGGCTAAGGAGCGGATGCCCCTGTGAGCCAGTTCGAGAACGTGTTTTTCAACTTGCTGACCGATAGTGCCTTTGTTTGCACTCAGCTCCAACACTACGTGCGGAGCGCCCTTTGTGACCTTGAATACGCCGCCATCTTTGTCTTTGATGGTACTTTCCGTTCGCTTTACGCTTGGATCGAACGGCATGTGATCGATCTGCTCGTAATCATTCAATTCAATGATGTTAACGGCGTTGAGAACCAAGGTGTCAAGAGCGTCTTTTGGTGGCTCCCACCATTTGGCCGCGAGCGCCGCAAATTTCAGCACTTCTTCGCGCGATAAACCCGGAACAAATATAGGTAAATCTTTTTGTAGCACCATTTTGTTCAACGTCAGGGTACCTGTCTTGTCAGAGCAGAGAATGGTCATTCCGGCGAGTTCCTCCACCGATGAGAGTCTCGCTACAATGGCTTTTTCTGCCGCCAACTCGTGGCAGCCGAGCGCCAGCGTAGTTGTACAAACCACTCGAAGAGCGATGGGAATCGAAGCCACGAGCAGCACCACGTTGAACGCCAAGACTTCCCAGAAATCGACACCCAGAGATAACAGATAAATGAAAACAAGAGTACAGATGAAAAAGCCGACGGCAACCAAGATGTAAGTAATTTCTCTAAGCACCTTTTCAAAGTGACCGAGTTCATCCACACCTTGCACCAAGTCCGCAGTTTTACCGAAAAAGGTTTGACTACCGGTCGCTGTCACTGTTGCCTCAATCTCACCCCGCGTCACCGTTGAGCCCATCTTTGCCTCCGCACCAGGAAACATTGGCACCGGTAACGATTCACCAGTCAGCGCAGACTGGTCGACTTGAATCGGTTTACCTTCTCTGATTGTACAATCGGCTGGGATCGCACCTCCCGCACCGAGGACGACTATGTCTCCGGGAACTAACTTCGTCGCGTTGATCACGTAGACGCGCCCCGCTCGCTTCACCGTTGCTTCAGGCTTCAGGGATTCTCTTAGCGCGGCAATGGCGTCCCCCGCCTTCATTTCTTCTATAAAGCCCACCAAGACATTGAGCAGCTGTAGTACGACGAGGACGATGACATCTACGAGTCCATCCATGGACCGGTGAATGTACGTCTCGATCGACTCGATGAGTATGGCTGCCCAAATCATCAATGGCATCGGTTGAACGAATTCCAGAGCTAGTTTCAGCCACATATTATCCTCCTTAACTTTGAGCTGATTTGGCCCGAACAGTTCTAACCTCCGCGCCGCCTCATCCTCCGATAGCCCACTCTCCGGGGTGTTGATCAGGCTCTCCTTCTCCACACCCATGTAGAAGCGAGCGTCGTCATCAGACCCCGTGCCGTACGCCCCGCTGTCCTCCTTGCCAGCGCCTAGGAGCGGTGCGCTACCGACTTCCTCGTCGTCCGACTCCCTGGGAGTGCGGCCCATCTCTCTCGCGCGTTGGGCACTGACGAGCGCGCGCCGAACTCTCGACCTGAGTGTTCATGGTGTTGAGGACGATCCCCTCGAAAATCGAAAACGAGGCCTCGCTCCAATGTCTTTCAGACACTCTTTTTCTGTCTACACTATGAATGAACGGTTTTCCTCCTTGAGAAGCCCAACACCATCATCGTTGCGACGAAATTTGACAGCGAACTTCACTCGTCGTCCGCGTCGATAGCGAGGATGGACATCGATGCCGAGAGGTTAGGGCTCATGGGTGTCGACGGCGGTGGACGTCGTCGACATCCCGAGCGATGGAGCGGCACTCGCGTGCTTGCGTGCGCGCTCGCGTGCCTGGCACTCATCGCGGGTGCTGTGGGTGTTTCTTCAAAAGGTGGGATCGCGCGAGCGAGCGCAGTGCTCGGAGTGTCCGCAGCGGTAGAATCTCCCGCGTTCTTCGGGAACGACGGACAGGAGGCGATGTTAGGAGACGCGTCGGTGGTGAAAGAGAAATGGATGAAGGAGCAACACGACTGGCGGGTGGTGAGTTTTGTGAGCAAGAACTACGATGAGATAGGCAAGCTGTGGTACCATCGCCTGCAAAAACTCGGTTACAAGAACCATTATCTCGTAGCCTTGGACGATCAGGCGTACGAAGAGTTCCACAAGATGAAGTTTAGAGTGGTACGTGCCCCGCGATTCACCTTGAAAGGGGATGGGGATCTCTCTGGACTTTGGCGATACCGACTCGAGTACATTTTACAAGAAGTTAAACGAGGGCAGAACGTTTTGCTCTCTGATTTGGACGTAATGTTTGCTCACAACTACGATCCAGCGGTCGTCTTCAACAAGGTTGGAGACGAAGATGTAGACATCTTCCACTCTCTCGGAGCGGGCTGGCCAAAGTCAGCGAAAGAGAAATGGGGGTTCTCCCTCTGCTTAGGATTCTCGGCTTTCAAGGCGACGATGCGCACGAAATTCCTTCTCGAAGCAGTCGTCCAAGTGTGCAAAAATGAGAAGCACTGCGACGATCAGGCAACGCTCAATGAGTTGTACATGAAGTACCTCCAAATGTCTTGGACGCCGACGGCTGATCACGGAGAACGCAAGGGTGTTTCGCGCAACACGTTGTTACCGCTGACAGTCAAGACCATCTCATCTCTCGTACCGAGAGTCGACGTTCAAAAAATGAAGTCGATGAAAGACTCAGAAGGACGCGTCTGTTATGGTCACTTGCACCACTCCGACGGTGAGCACTGGGCCGTCGCACCAATCGTCGCAAAAGATGGTGCCGCAAAAGTAAAGGTGTGGCAAGAATTTCACAACATGTGCTTCCCGACCCCGAAGTCCGGTGTTTCGGACCATTTAGTCCTCTAACTAGCAGCATCAAATATTTGCGTTTTATTAGTATTGAAAGCTTCGTAGAACTCTGAAAATCCACGGCCGCTTCCGATTCGGCCAGCGCGCAAAAACGGCCAACGGGGTAGTTATGCACCACATTTCTAGGCGGGCTCGTCATTCCGGCGTTCCGGCCCTAGTAACCATGCTGTCCAACGTCAGAAATCGAAGTACGACTGTCACTCGTGGTGTATCCTCTCTCTTGCACGTCTCGCACCAGAACGAGCGAAACGATGACGCAGCACCGAGGGGGAAAACCTCCTGTTTCTCGCAAGGTGAACGAGCGTACAGCGCTTCGGCTCGAGCCACGAGTGCTTTCACGGGTAGAGACGCGCTTTCTTCTTCATTCATTAGAGCTCCTTCGAGCGCACCTTTTGCCGCTAGCGTGCACGCTTCGGTCACGGGGCGCCTGCTCTCGTCGGGTGCGATGACCTCGCAGAGGAGAGGACTTTTCGGGTTGCGAAAGAAGAAAGCTGTGGAGACAGTCATGGATGGAGCAACTGACGTCAGCGGTGCGGGGGACGTTTTGAGTGGTGCGGGTGAAGTCATCCCTGCGGTGACAACCATCGCCAGTGAAGTCGTACCGGTGGCGGCGCAGAGTTGGCCGACGACAGCAGCACTGATGTATGCGATGGAGTATTTCAACGTCGCTTATGGCTGCGAGTGGTGGTTGGCCATCGTGGGCGCGACAATATTTATGAGGACAGTCACGTTTCCGTTGACCGTCATGCAGATGAGGAACACTGCGCGACTGCAGTTGGCAAAACCAGAAATCGAGGCTCTGCAGTCAAAGATGAAGGACAACCCACAACAAGACCCAGAGTTAGCGACGGCGTACTACAAAGAGCTCCAAGGCGTGTGGAAAAAGTACGACGCTAATCCGTTCAAGAGTTTTGCACCGATAATGATCAATGCACCAATCTTCATCTCGTTCTACTTTGCCATCTCAAAAATGGCTGCGGGTGTGCCATCCTTCCAGACAGGAGGTCCCGCGATGTTTGCGGATCTTTCGATCGCAGATCCCACCTATTCTTTGCCAATTCTATCGTCATTGACGTTTTTAGCTTCTGTAGAGCTCGGCGCGGTCGAGGGTGTGCAAACTGGCCGACAAAGTATGAACATGAAGTGGTTTCTGCGCGCACTGTCTGTTGCCATGGTGCCACTCACCGCAAGTTTCCCGCAGGGTGTGTTCGTGTACTGGATCACATCAAACACGTTTTCTGGCTTTCAAACCTTGTTGACGCGTACGAAGGCTTTCAAGACCGTCGTTGGAATACCGGACGTGAGCGCGGTGGCAGAGGCGCCGGCTGACGCGGCGCTGTCCCGTGTTCAGCTCGACCAATTTCAAAAGAAATATGGCGCCAATCCGACGCTACACGTTCGACCGCCTCCCACGGCAAAGTCGAGACGAGCGTTGAAACGTTAAAGACACCCATAGAACACAAAACCGCAACGCGTCTTGTCATAGAATTCCATTAAGTACTAGCCAAAATGCACCGTTTTGCCTTTGTGCGCGCGCGGTCAGATTTAGAAAATCCTCATTTCTGGATTTGTGACTCGTCAGCACCCCCTCCTCTAACCCTAGCCCAGTGAATACCCCCGAAATCCGGGACTGAAATCAGAAATGCCTCGTCCGAGGGCGCTCGTCGTCTAAAAAACTAATATCTTCCAACTGCAGTCGGGGCGTGTGCGCCAGAGAGCGCGCGTCCGGTTTCGGGTGTAGCGTCGGTCGGGAACGAAACGTAAACATGATGACCGCTGCGACGCCTCGTAACGCTTCGACGGTGTCGTTACGCCGCGGGTACGTGGGACGAACCGGGGCTTCATCATTGTCAACCAACGGATACGCGAATGGACGGGTGATTGTAGCCTCTTGTAGCGCCATCTCTCGCTCGAACGAAGCGTTTAGGCGGGGATCAAAGAAAGAAGGGATTTTATGTCCCAACGAACGCGTTCTCGATGCACGCTTGAGACGCGTGAGACCGATCAAGCCGAGAGAGAGCACTGTGACCAGGCTGCGTCACTACATCAGGCATCGAGGCGAAGGTATCTCTTCGGCTGCCGATCGCGCGTGGTGGCGAGACGTTCGCGCAAACGCCATATCTGGTAACGGAGATAGCGACTCTATGCATGAAGATGAGGATGAAGCGAACGAGGAAGATGATGACGGAGAGAAGAAGAACATACTGGCGAGTCTGGTAACTGGCTTTGTTTCGCGCCTGTTAAAACCGCTTCAAGACTTTGGCTTTGGTCGTACTCGTCTGTGGGAAGGCGGTGTTGGCTTGTTCATGATCTCTGGTGTTGGCTTAGCTTTCATTATTTGGGGTTGGATTCAAGGTTTACTTAGCTTTGCGAGGAAGAACTCGTACCAAGCTTTCATAGAGTTCCCTGTCGCTTGCGGCATTCAAGTCGGTACGAATGTCCGCATTCGCGGTGTCAAGGCTGGCACTGTGCTCAGTGTTCAACCGAGTTTGGAGAAGGTTGAGGTTTTGGTCGAGATGGATGACAAAAACGTCCCGATTCCGCGCAACTCTCTCATAGAGGCCAACCAAAGCGGTTTAATTGCGGAGACCATCATCGATATCACCCCTGCCACCCCGATTCCGGTGGCTCAATGGGGACCTTTGGACTCTGGTTGCGAAGGAGAGGGGCTCATCGTGTGCGACCGCGGCAAAATTAAGGGTCATCAAGGCGTGAGCATGGATGAACTGGTTGGTATCTGTACGAAACTTGCGCGCGAGATGGAGAGGCAGAATGGCATGCACAAGATGTTTGATACCACGGAGACTGCTCGAAATATGATGCTTACACTGCAACCATTACTGCGAGAGGCAGCTGTCATTGCGCAAGAGCTTCGACCGATGATGCAGGGTGTGAACGAACAAGGCACTCTAGACACACTCGAGTCGCTCGCAGGGAAGACCTCAGCGACGGTGGAAGATATCAGAAAGCTCAAAGACGCCATCTTGACGGAGGAAAACCAAGAGCTTCTTCGACAGTCTATTTCGACGCTCACAAAGACGCTTCAGCACATTGAAAAAGTGAGCGGCGACATCAGCAGCGTTTCTGGTGATCCCAGCACGCGAGCCAACTTACGTCACCTGATTCAGTCTCTTAGCAGATTAGTAGACGCGTAGGCGGAGACTTCTACAGCAATGTGAATATCTATTTCTAGTTTCTATGTGTACTTGACTAAGTAGTCGAACTAATCCCTTCCGGATACTCCCTTAGACTAATGCCAACTGTTTCAATGTTCCTCTTCACCTCAAAAAGTCCGTCCTTCAGATCCCTTTTACTCGTGTCCAGCGACTCTGCGTGCGCCGCTTTCAACGCTTTCACTGTGGTCATGCCTTTTAAATACTCTTCACTGTGTTTCATGGTCTCGGCCCATTTCCCAGACCCGCTAACCTGCCCCGCAAAAATTTTCACCGAGCACGCAGCGCCCTTGAGCTGACCGTACTCGAATCCTGCCCGACCACCTTGCACAAACCCGTAGTTAAATCCACCTTGGATGGTTTCCTCCTTGCCTGTTTCTAATCCGTCGAGGTAACCTGCGTTATAGTGCTAAGACAGGACGGTCAGTATCACACAAGAAGCGGCGCCAAAAGTCGGTGTCGAAACGGAAGCGCAGACAACAAGCTTTCTTACATTTCTTCGTCGAGCCTCGGCGTCGGTGACGGCATCACGCCCTTCGTCATCGCCTTGAGGGTCATCTTCAGAGTCGCTATGCGCCCACGGATCGACGCACGGCATGAGCGAATCACCAAAGCTGGGCGGTAAGGTTCGACTCGTTGTGAAGGAGGGGAGGAGGGCAGCGTGTGCCTTGCTCGACACTGTATCGACCGCGCGAGGCGCGAGTTGTTTTGATTCGTCGGAACGTCGGTAGAATGGATGATTGATTTCGACCATAGGTATCACACATTACATCGCATTACACAAGCTTTGGAGAGTCTAAGACGGCGTAACCAGCGGCAACTCCGCCTTCATCTGAAGTCGCTGCTTTGGTACGAAGAAGGTGGCCGCCATGCTTGTTTACGACGACGTCATCGCCGACACGAAGATAGCTACCATAAATACCCAACTCTGATAACGTTTCGAGTCTAAGGGCGTTTCCGTTTCGAATCGTCATAGTCGATTGAGACGGCGGGAGGATGCGTTGCATAAGGATGAAAGCCCCCAAGTCTCCTCCCTGCTCGAGACGAGCCTTGAGTTGGTCGGAGTAAAGGTTGTTCCCTCCGCCTTCGCGCTGAGGTTTGAGCACGTATCTCGCCGGATTCGCCAAGGCGAGTTGAATCGCTTCTGTTTCTTCGCCTTCGTCCAAAGAGTATAAATCTGCGAATACTTTTCGCATCCGAGCCGCAGAATCTGGCATGAACTTTTCAAGCACGCCGGGCTCTGCCAACTTTTGTTGCACCTTCTTCGAACCAGCGAGGTGCATGGCCACTGACGGACTCTTCAGCGCGTTTGACTTTTCGATGAGTAATCTCGCAGCCCATTCCCCATCCGTTGGGTAATCGTTCGGTGTGTAGCCAGCGCGGAAATACACTAGACTTATCATGTCGCTGCGAAACGTCAGTGTACCGTCCGCTTGCAACTCGCCCTCACTGTTGATTTCAGACAGCGTAGCGCGGACGCTTCGGGTACCGTGTTTCTCAAAGATGTGTCGAGCGATGTGACGTTGATCAAACATGTTTCGCTCGTCCGGTTGAACGACAAACATTATCTTTCCCTTGCTGCCCATTGCCTTCCACCCTTCGGCGAGAATGTCGCCGGCGCTCGCCAGTGCTTCATTCTCTGGGATCCCGCTCAAGTCTGCGTCCCCTTCCGCGAAAAGGGACGCCATATGGCGATGCATTTCACTCACCTTCGATCCCAGCGCCATGAAGGACGTGCTCACAGTGTTGACCTCCACTTGCAGTGGTAACCCGCTCGGGGCGTCCAGCATGTAATCCGACCGCAAAACGCCGACTTCTGCCTTCACCCTCCCCTCTTGCCCCCCGCTCGCTTCGTAAATCCTCCACAACGCCGCCGTAAACTCATCATTCTTGATCGCCCCCGCCAGAGTCTTCCGCAAGAACTCGTCGTCTCTCGATACTTTATCGTACAGTTCCGCGAACGCCGGCGACGTCTCCTTCGCGAGCTCGTACGCCTCTCGCGGAAACTCCGTCGGCCCACACGACACCGGCGCGTGCGTAAACTCCCCCGCGTTCGACGTCCCCACCATTAACCCGTGTTCCACCGCCCACGCCGCGCACTCCGCCGCCAACGCCCGCTCTTCCTCCGTCAGCGAAGACCCACCCGCGGTCAGCGGCCTCAGCAATCCATAATCTCCAGCGGGCGGCGTGGGTGACGACGACGACGACGACGACGACGACGACGACGACGCCCTGACCATTCCGACCGACCCGCGTCGCCGACGTGGACGCCGACGAACAAAGGCAGAGGGACGACCCCCGCGTCCAGTGATTGAGGTCGCGTCGTTTCCGATCCGCGCCCGCATCCAACGACGACTTTGACGACGACGACTTTGACGACGACGACGACTGAGGCGGAGGAAAAAACCCCGCTCACCTCCACTCACCCTCGGCGCGCGCCTCCAAAAAAGCCTCGGGACGAACCCACGTTTTCGCGCCAGTTTTGAAAGTTTAAAATGAAAAAAAGTCTTCACGCGTGACTCGACTCGACTCGACTTGACTTTCTCTTGCTTCATCGGACGACGACTTTGACGACGACTTTGACGACGATGGGGACGACGACGACGAGGAGACACCCCGCGGACGAGGTCCCGATCAACGGATCGTCGTCGAGAACGTGGGAAGATCTCATCTCGTCGCACTTGGATCAGATGCCGGGGGAGAGTGGGATGACGCCGACGCGAATGATTCCCAGAACGACGACGACGACGACGACGACGACGGCCGGAAGCGACGGTGGTGGCTCTGCGGGGTCGACGGAAAAGAAACCGTTTTTAAAGAAAGGGTCGCGGGCGATGCGAACGTCGCCGTTGACGCCAAAGACGACGCCGAGGACGGGTGAAGCAAAGTCCAAGGTGCAGTCGGGGAGGAAACAACCGACGACGCCGCCGACGACGCGAAGAGCGTTTTCGTTTGGGGAAGAGACTGGGGCGGCGACGAAGACGAAGACGAAGACGACGAAGAGTCCAGGGTTATTTAAGCGTCATGATTTGAACGTATCGCGAGACGTCGGTGGTGCGAGGGATGGGGATGTCGTTGACTCGTGGAGACAGTATAAGAGTCAGAGTCAAGCCGACGCGAGAGCGTTTGAAGCGCTCGAATCGAGAGTGGAGAGCGAGCTCGCCGCCGGGGGACCGCCGAACCGAGAAGCGTACGAGTTCAACGTTCCCTGGGTGACTACAAAGCGAGAAGTGGCGCACCCGTCGACCCCTACACGAGATTCTTTGTCGGAAGTGGAGGCAGAGCGGTCCGAGCTGTCAAAGCGATGCGAACGTCTCGACGAAGAGCGGCGCGAATTTGAACAGGAAAAGGCGAGCTGGAAGGCGCACGTCAAGGCGATGGAAAGTGAATTCAAAGAAGAGTGTAACGCTGAGAGAAGAGTGTTGAAGCAAGAACGCGCAAACTTGGCTCGCGCGACTGAGCGTAGGTTGGCTTTGCCCACTAAAGAGGAGAGAAACGAAGCGAAATTTCTGCGCGAACAGCTCGAGCAAAACGAACAAGAGTTCAAAGTGCAGCAGCAAAAGTCGAAATTGACCGTGGACAGACTTCGCCAACAAATCGTTGACTTGAATAACGAGATTTCTGAGCTTCGGATGGAGAAGAGGATGCTGCAGGAGAAGCTTGAAGTCGGAAGTCGAATGCACACCAAGGCTTCTTCGCCGGCGCAGTCAACGCCTCTGGCATCTGGTCGTTTCAAAGAAGCCTCGCCAACCGCACAAAAGACACCTGTGATAAGGACGTCGACGTCGCGAGACGACGGTGATACCGATGGGCAATGCGCCACCGCTCGCGTATTGAGCATTCACGACCCAGCACCGAGCGTCAATGACAAATCTAGACTCCTATCCAGCGTCGGCGTCGTGCAGGAAGTCGAACACGATGACGGCAGGATTGAACGCTTTTACGGTAGCGGCCGACGCGTCGTCACCTTTACCAACGGCACAATCAAAGAGATGGTTCCAATCGGTGGTGGTACCGAGGAGACCGTGTACTTCACCAACGATGACATCAAGAGAACTAGTCCTGACGGCGTCGTCGAGTACTACTACGCCGAAGTCGAGACGTGGCACACCACCCATCCCAGCGGCGTCGAGCTCTACCATTTCGTCAACACCCACCAGGTTGAACTTCACGGCGCGAACGACTACAGGGAGATATTGTTCCCAGACGGTACGTTAAGACGCGTCCACTCAGACGGGAGAGAGGAAGATTTCGTCTCGGCTTGATTGTAACAAAAATTCACAGACCAAGTCAACGCAGCTCGTCCTCGCAAAACACACCAAAGATCTGCTCGCGCTGGTCAACCCTCACGCCCTCACTCGGTACCGTGCGCGCGATCATGGCGAGCTCGCAGAGCCTAGACCTGAGAACGGCGACTTTGGAACAGCTTCAGGTGCGTCGTTCGCGTCGTTCGCGTCGCGTTTACGTCAATCGCGTTCACGTCGCGTCCGTCTCTCGAAAGTGAATGAATGAACCTCTCTTCGCTGACTGACACACTTGTGAACCTCCCTCTTCTGTTCGCGTCGTCGTCTTTAGGCTGTGGATGAACAACTTCGTCAAGAGGTGACGTCGTATTCCGAATCGTTGCAAATGCTTCAAAAAGCGGTGAGCCGATACCACTCCTCTGGGACGGCGATCGAGGCGCTGAGCAAAGAGGAAGTGGGCAAGGAGACGCTTGTGCCCCTCACCGAGTCTCTGTACGTTCCAGGAAAACTCGCGGTCACGGACAAGGTGCTTCTCGATGTGGGTACGGGGTACTTTATCGAGCACGACACGGAAAAGGGGATCGATTACTGCAAGAGAAAGGTGAACTTTATCCGGGAGAATATGGAAAAGTTGATGGACATGGTGACAAAGAAACGTAAGCAGTTGCTTCTCGTTCAAGACTTCCTCCGCGTGCGCTCTCAAGAGGCGTCGCAAGCAAAGGCGGGCAAGTAGGATGGAGAAACAATTCATTAGTATATCTCTCGTAGTAGCCACTACAAGTTAGCTTCTAGAAGGTTCGTGGTTTTATAGTTAAAAATACAACAAACAATCGAGCGTCTAGCGACGTCACGTCTCTTCCTCCGTCTCAACCTTCTCGAGCATTTCCGGCGGTGGCCCGTCCTCGGACAGCTTGAAGTGGGCAAGAAACTCCGTGTTGCCTTCCTTGGCACCCTTGATCGGGGATGTGGTGTGATCTTTGTACTCAAAGCCGAAGAGTTTAGCGCCTTGTATCACGTTTTCGATAACCTCCTTGTGGACGTTGGCGTCTCGCACGACGCCCTTGGATCCGATTTGGTTACGCTTCGCTTCGAATTGTGGTTTGATCAAGACCAGCATCGTCCCACCGGGTTTTAAAATGCGGCAAATCGCCGGTAACACCTTCAATACAGATATAAACGAGAGATCGAGCGTCACGATGTCGATGGCATCTGGAAGTTCCGTCACGTAACGTAAATTCGTCCGCTCCATGATAACGACTCTCTCATCCTGTCGAATCTTCTCAGCCACCTGACCGTATCCAACGTCGACGCCATACACTTTCGTCGCCCCACTCTGCAGCAAACAATCGGTAAAACCACCGGTACTGAGCCCAGAATCGAGCGCCACACATCCCGTCACGTCTACGTTGAAGTGTGCGAGCGCTTTTTCCAACTTCAATCCCGCCCGACATACAAACTTTGGCTGCTCCGCAATCACCTCAATCTTCACGCTCGGCTTGAACTTTGTCCCAGCCTTGGTCACGGGTTGTCCATCCACCAAAACCTTCCCCTGCGCGATCCAACTCTGCGCCACCGTCCTCGACAGCTCGGGATTACGCTCCACCGTGAGTTCGTCCAATCTCTGTTTCGGTCCTTTCGCCGGCGCTCGTACCCCAGCCCCACCGTCGTTCCCGCCGTCTCTCTCTTTTCCATCCATCTCCCCCGTCCCCGACCCGTCGCCGTCGCTTCCATCGCCGCTTTCCCCCACCGCCTCGATCCCGCCGCCGACGGCGCGTCCTCCACGCCCGCCTCGTCTCCACGTCCACGCGTTCGATCCCGTCATCCACGCCCGTCCACCCGCCGACGGCGCGTTCACTCGACGCGGCGTCATCATCGTCCCGACGTCCCCTCCTCCCCGCACCGTCCCTACGCTTCGTCGCGTCGCCGCTCGAACCACCGCTCTCGCGCTCGCGCTCAAGAGCATGTGTTCTTCCCACCCCGCGCGCGAGCGAGTGCGTCCGAAGCGCTTCGTTTTTCCAGTGGAAAATTTCCACCGGCGAGAGGCAGCGTGGCGGTGGCGGTGGCGTGGCGTGGCGGTGGCGTGGCGTGGCGTGAGAGAGGGCGAGTCCCACCCCTTGGGTGCGTCGACCCTGGACGACCCGTCGTCGTTCAGTTTAGTTGAGTTCAGTTCGTACTACTTACCGGTAGTACTCAGTACTTGTAGTAGTGTCCAGTTTTGAAAAAGGATTAAAAAGTATCAGTCAGCACCGCGGGAGGGGCAGCCGCACCGGCGTGCGGGTCGCGCGTCACTCTCGACGGAGGGATCGACGGAGGGATCGACGGAGGGATTGGATCCTTTGGACGACGATGATGGGTGCCGGCGCGACGACTATCGGACGGACGGGGACGGCACCGCGCGCGGGATGCTCGACGTCGACGCGACGACGCGCACCGGGACGGCTTGGCGGCTGGGGCGCGGGGGCTGAGACCGCGGGTAGACGGCGCCGCGGGGAAAGATGCGCGGGAAGAGCGGCGGAAGGGGGAAGAGGCGATCGAGACCGACGGGAGGAGGAGGAAAGGTACGCCGCGTTCGTGGCTGAGGCGAGGGAGTGGACGATGTACGACGCCGAGACGGCTGGGGACGCGCCGCCGCCTTGGGAAAAGCACCTCAAGGAAGCGATGGAGGAAGGGCCGTGGCCGTGCTGGGACTCGAGCATTCCTGAGAGCGATTTCGTGGAGCCTCCGAGGTATGTGTCGCTGACCAAGGCGCCGAAAAAGTTTGATCCGTTTGAGGAACGGATCAAGAGGTACAAGGAGGAGGTGCGGGCGGAGCAGCGCGCGGCGTCGAGGGCGACGCGGGAGGAAATCAAAGCGAAGCGGTACATGTCGCTTCAGCAAGATATCAGGCTGAAGAATAAGCCCGAGGATGACGAATCGGCGTGGGATCACGAAAAGATTATGGAGTTGATCAACTTTCCAGAGGAGATTCGTCATAAAATGATGAGCGTAAGCGTCGAGGTGTACGATCCTCGTTTTCCGTACGATTTCGAGGGTATGGGAGCTCCTCCCATGTCGACAGAAGAATTTTTGGACTCGATCGGTCGTTTGCAAAAGGATGATGAGACAGATCTCGAAAGGGTGGCGAAGATTGCCGCGCGTACGGGCTCTACCGTACCAGAGCTTGTCGAAGAGGACCCCGCTGCGATTCTTCAACAACGCTCCACATTTGAACTCCAGAGCGCCATGGACATTGGTGACGACGAAGAGATTAGCAAGAATGAAATTTCTGATCTCATCGACAGCGACGATGAAGTTTGAACCTACAAGTAGCTACATTTTGTCAATTATTTCTATAGAGTCTATCATTTTGAAGCAGCCATGGCGCTGCGACGCGCCTCGGCGAACGTTCTAAAGAGTTCCCCAGACGGCGAGTAAAACACAGCATCAACGATTGACGATCCTTCTCTGGCGCGTAGCTCGACTTCCCATCCCTCACCATACTTGTCCAAATCTGCGAACCGGTCTCGTCGACTCGCGTGCTCTTCTGGGAGCGCACTTATGGAGCACCTCTGGACGAGAATGTTTGCGTCGGCGGCGCTGAGCGGTTGCTCAGCGCGTCTCTGGGCCGACACTAGTTTAGTGACTGGTCTAGAAATTTGTACGCTGGCCAACTCCTCTTCCGCCTTTTGAAGTTCCGCATCCCGTCCCTCGCTCGTCACTTTCATCGTGTCGGCGTCGAAATCTCCTGTCATCGTTCCCTCCTCCATCACGGCGAGCGTGACAACTTCCAATCGCCCCTTGCACTGCTTCGCGAGTTTATCCAAAGCACGGTACTGAGAGGGGTCCACCGTGAAATTGACCGTTGCTTCGTTCGCGCTGATATCGCTCGACTCCACCGTTCCGTCGTTCTCTCGAGCGAATTCGACAATCTTCTCTTCCTTGTCCAACGGCACCGCCACTGCAAAGCGCATCTCCGCGCGCTTTATGGGAAAGATTTCTTGAAGGCGAGGGAGTGCCTCCAAAGCTTGCTGCTTTGCGCTTCGCTTGGTATCAATACTAAAATGTATATCCTTCAACGCGCTTTCAATCATACCTGGTGGATACGGTCGTTTCGTCGCCGGGTTGACGCACTTTTCAACAAGCGTCGTCACTGCGTCTCGAAGCGCACTCTCCGTCTCAACTTTCCTCTCCCTTTCGCTCACCTGAAGCTCCCCTTTCGCGAGTATCACCTTGCATATTGCCTCTTGATCCGTCGTCCCGAACGCCTCGACCAAATCTTCCTCCTTGGCAAACACACCCTTTGATACGTTTGCGTAAATTTGCGTCGACTGCAACACGTTGTCCAAATCCTTTTCGTGTCCTCGGCGGTACGCAAGCACCGTGTTCTTGTAGCACGCAATCTCAAACCGCACGCCGTGCGTCTTGTATCTCACCACCGCCACGTTGGTGAGCTTTTTGATGCCCACCGGGACGAACATGACGACCGGCACGGACGACCGAACGCGCTCTGGCGCCTCGGTGAACGACAACAACGCGCGCGGGCTCGGTCGTTCGTTCATTCGTTCGTCTCGTCCCAATTTGTATGTGCATACAGTAACAAAACTCATCATCAAACGCATAGCACGATTCATAAACCAGAAAAAACGAAGAGGGTCAAGTTTAGAAGGCCCGCGCGTGTATGCGTTCGATCGTCCTTCCCTCGTGAATCGATGAGTGAGCAAACGACTGTAGCGCGTCAGAGTGAGGCGAACGCGTCGACGAAAGATTGAGTAAAAGAGGTGGACGCACGGTAGACCGCGCGAGACCGACGGTGAGAGGTTTCGGCACACGGGACGCGTGTAAACCCAGACTTCTCAGTCTCAATCTCAAAACTCTTCAAAGGAGAAGACTTTGGGATTTAGTACGCGACGTGAGGGATAACACGCGCTGGGAAAAAGGGAGGAAAAACCGGTTTGGTTGTTAGTTTGTTCATCGGAAACCATGTTGCCGCTGTCGCTGTTGAAGACGTCGTGCGGACACCCGATGCTGGTGGAGCTCAAAAACGGGGAGACGTACAACGGAACCTTGGTGAGCTGCGATACGTGGATGAACGTGCATCTCAAGGAGGTGATTTGTACGTCCAAAGACGGCGATAGGTTCTGGAGAATGGCGGAATGCTACGTGCGGGGGAACACTATCAAGTACATCTGCGTTCCGGATGATGTTTTGGACAAGGTTCAGGAGGAAATACGCGCCCGACCGCAAACTTCGGGACGCGGCGGCAGAGGGAGAGGCCGCGGCGAAGGTGGCCGCGGCCGCGGCGAAGGTGGCCGCGGCCGCGGTCGGGGTCGCGGAAACGCGGGCGATTAACGCACCAGTTACCACCTAGTATCCCCTAGACATGTTAGTAGCAAACACACGCACACTTTGTGACTAAACCCGATCAACTCTCCTCACCACTTTTCGAAACCAGCGAAGCGCGCGCGCGCGTCGCGCACACTTCAGGGTTCGCGATTAATTTTATCTTTCACTTCCATCGAAAATCTAGATGCGGTTAAAACACATACAAAGTGCGAACCTCGACGACTGGGACGCGACGCCACACCACGCCAACGGCTGGTGTGGACGTCGACGACAGCGTCGTCAGATTCCGAGGGACGACGGACCAGGGTGGAAACCGTCAAAGTGAGGAAACGGCTGTGAGACTCCCGCGATAGCGTCGTCGTCGGTAGTGTCGTCGACAGCGTCGTCGTCGTCGTTGTCGGCCGCGTGCAGATGGAGCTCTTGCTCGAATTTGACGAAGAGCAGTACTATGGGGAATCCGAGTCGAGGCTTCGACGGAGTTCAGGGACTTGGGGATCGTCGTCGACGCGAGATGACGAACATTTAGAGAAAATAATGAGTTTAGCGGCGTTGGTTGCGGACGCAGACGCGTTGGATGAGCTCAAGGCGCGCACAGAGGCGGCGAACGAGGACGAACTGGCTGTCATCGTTATAAAGTTGTTAGAACACATCGGAGGAGAAGCCGCGGTTTTGGGGGCACATGATGATGGGATGGATGATTCAGAGGGAGACGCGGGACGGGATGAAGATGATGATGGTCGTCATGGACCCGTGTTGCGGTGTGATGCGCGATACGTCGCCTTGGGAGTCGAGCTGCTTGGGGTGATGCCAAAGACCAAGTTTGGACCGAGCCATCGAGGAGCGCTGGGGAGAGGCATACGACACATCTTGAATTCATACATGGGGAATTGTCGAGCGGTTTGTGATGTTGGTGTATTGAAGACGCTGCTACAAGTGCTCGATGGAATGCTGCGGTCGAACGAGGATGTTGAGATATCGGGCGATGCTCTTCTGATTGCAGAGTGTCTGCGGCGCGTCGCTGGCTATTCCACCTCCACGCTTGACTTGAAAGCTTGGCTGCGGCTCGCGTCTTCAAGTGCGCCGAACGCGCAAGTGTTTTTATTAGATCAGCTGAATATGACCCTTCAATCCCGTTATAGCTCCGGTCCGGCTGAAATATTCCTACTGGATGGCGAGAGTAGCGGGATACTGGGCTCGGCCCAACCAAAATGGCCCTTTACAGAAGGACTTGCCTTCGTTACTTGGGTATACCTCGAAAGCGTTTCTGCGTCCGAGACTACGACAGCATCCGCGGCGTCGTACGCAGCAGCAGCTTCAGTCTCACAGCAACAAGGTGCATCTAAGATCGCTGCCGCGGCAGTCGCCGCTGCCGCTGCGGGGGACGCGGAGGTGCACATGCCAAGAATATTCAGTTTTCTGTCTGCTGAAGGTCAAGGGGTCGAATGCTACTTTCACGATAGATTTTTGATAATGGAAGCGAACGGTTCCAAAGAGTCGAGGATGACGCTGCCGTTTTCGTACAAATTTCCGTTGAAGAGATGGTTCTGCATGGGAATAGAGCACAAACCAGCGAGTGTGCGAACCGGCGCCGCAGAGACGAGACTCTATGTCAACGGTATCTGCGTCGAAACACACTCATTCGATTTTCCAAAAATGAGTAAACCACTCGGATTTTGTTGTATCGGTACCAATCCACCAGCGGCAATGGCTGGACTTCAGAGGAAGCGTCGTCAATGCGCTCTTTTTGGAAGTCTTGGTCCAGTGTATATTTTCAAGCAAGCACTTGGTGGACATGCCATGAAAGCGCTTTCAGATCGCGGTGGTTCTCACATGCCACATTTTGCAGATGGAACTTCCACTTCAGCGAGCACGAGCAGTGGAATACACCAAGTTTTAGACAATTTATTGGCGCCTACTGTGCTTCAAATTTTACACCCTCGGTTGGCTAGCAAAAGTTTTGTTCTCGACATTTCTCCAGCTGGCGCAAAAGGTGAATCAAAAGCTGCTCTTTTAGGTGGAACGACATTTGCGAAGCGTTCATTAATACGTGATTCAGTTTGGTCATCGGGGTCGAGCGGACCAGCGATTGTTCTTCCGTTTGTTTGCCCTTTCATTGGTTCCAGAGATCTTGATCCTGGATTTTCAGACGTGCACGAAGAAACATTCTCTGTGGGGAACTCGATAAGGTCTGTCATAGGGATAATCGCTGGTGCATGTGAAAATCACCCAGAAAACTTGGCAATACTAGAAGAAAGTAACGTAGCAAGCTTACTATCGCACGTCTTGCCGTATGGCCTGGAGGCAATGCGTCATCAATTTTCTGAAGATGCCCTTGACGATGAAGAAGAAGCTGTGCTAGACTCGCTAGAGCATCTCATATCGGTTGTTCAGGGTCATAAAGTGCTCATGAAGCAAGTATATACAGAACTCATCTTAGACTTACGACCCTGGGACGGTTTGGGTGCCCGAGGTATCCGCAGACTCTTCAACATGTGCTCTGCCGAGTGCAACTCGAGCCCACAGGTGATGCATCAAGTTGATGCATTCCAAAGTTTGCTTGACAATGCTCGTCGCTGGCTCTGTCCTAGGTCATCAATGATGGGTGGAATTTTGCACAGCAATTCAGCGAAATCCGCCATGGATGATAAAGGAAAGTTTAGGGTATCGGAGGTCGAATCGCTGGCGTTAATAGACGATTTGTTGGTATCCGTAAACTTACTCGCCAACACATGCGACAGTATGGAGTCGATAGTTGACATCATCGTTGGATATCTCGCGGAATGTCCCTGCCCATACATGTTGGCGGCAATGGTGAGGCTCGTGCACTCTATGATCGTTTCGCCAAAGACAGAGAGGGCTAATGAGTTTCTCTTTGCTTTTGTGGCAAGAGGTGGAGTTGAGATTTGTTTGGGGCTGATACGCGCACTCTCCCTCCGGGGCAAATTTGACCACAAGCTGCAAGGCGTACAAACTCTATTTGGGGCATCTATCTCTCTGTTTGGATATATGCTTGAAACAGGCTGCATAAGTGCTAATCGTACCACGGAAGTGGGGGGAAGTAAAAAGGTTACAAAGGGAAGCGTCGAGAGAGCAGTGCGATACGCCTTTAATCGAGGTTCTAAAGATCTTCTAACTTTGGATGTCTATAGAGCGGTGATGCAATCAGCTCTCGTCATAGACATTACTACAAATATCAACATGACTGAGCCAGTGCGGATGATCAGTGCTGGTATTCTAGGTTCGATGCTTGCAACTTTATCTCGTTGCGGAGATGAGGTATCCAAGCAAGCTCTGGACGATATGATGCTCATTGCAATTGCTTATGCTGAAAACAGAGACTTGCTTCTCTCTTTACCAGAGTTTCCAAATTGGTTGACGGGCGTGCTAGTCAAAAGTCAGAGTCGCGAAGTGCTGGACGCCGCAAGTAACTTGCTTCTGATTTTGCTTCAACATTCAATGCGTATCAGTGATGGATGGCGCGTTCTGGAAAATGTCATAACATCCATCGAAGCGATCACGAATGGCGACAAGCCGAAGAGCATTGAAGTGCAGCACCTAATCTTCCGAGATCTGACCAACTTTATGCTGAGTGAGCTCAAAGCAATCTGTGTTTCAGAGGATGTGAAAAATATGCAGTCGTCATCGGACAGAAATGTTACTTACGAGAATACCATCGCATTGCTACACATGGTAGAGGAGCACTTGAGATGCCTAGCAACATCTTCAGTAGCATCTAACAGTGTCGATGAAGTCAGAAAAGTATTTGATGCGCTAGTGAGTTACGGTAACTACTCCACGGACACTATTCATGGATGGGAAAATCGCCGCCGACTCATAGATGGACTCACTGTTCAGACTCCTTCGATTACGAGTAAGAGTGATGATCGCGTGGTTGAGCTCTTGGCCGCAACGCAACAAATCATCGCATCACTTGTTGGAAGTACTTGTGCAAATGCTGACTCTTATCCTGCCATTTTAAAGGACGACGAGTTGGTTCATTTGCTTCTTCGGCTCACATTGGCAAACTTCCGTGAAGAAAAGCAGTCGGTAGATGAGATTATAGACGACGAGCTTCCACTGATGCCAGCGCACATTGTGAATACTTTGGGATCACTTACATCTGGAAACTCATCGATATCGGATGCAATAGCGTTTGAATCGAAATTGCTATGGGGAACTTCACAGTCAAGTGTGTTGGGAAAGAAGCTCTCTGTTCTCCATAACTTGCTGACCCCGTTGTTGCAGGCACCATCGGCTCGACAATCTGCACATCTTGCCCCCGGGGTAATAGCATTACTTCTCGATGAAGTTTGGCGTCATAACGCCATGAAAAGACGGAATTCATTGTACATCAGGGCGTTGACAACGTATCTTATTGCTACAGCTGCCAGGTGGCGCGACGCCATTGCAGAGAATACAGAGGAACAAATTTCCTCAAACACTCTCCGCTCTCTCGCATCGAGTACCATGGACACAGCGATCTCCAAATTATGCACGGGCTCATGGGTTAAGCTCCTGACTACTCCCGTGATCGAAGAGTCGTTGATGTGCATCGCCACGTCGACACCAGTCTGTGAGGTTCGCAATAGTGTGATAGTAGCGAGAGGCCCTAAATCGAAAGACTCCAGGTTGCAAGCACAGCTCGCTGTTCAGCGTACGCGTACGGACACCTTTGCACAGTTTGTGAAAATATGGGAAGGAGAATATGTTCACATCGCGATGTCATCGAAATGGCTCGCTGCCCTGTCAAAGGAAGTCTCACGCAGAACGCTGTGTATCGCAGCAGAAGGCAGTCGGCTGAATGCCACCGACGCAGCATGGAAACTCTTCGCTCGGGATCTGCAAGCTCACGATTCTTTGATGGGAAAAATACGTGATGAAAACGATGCGATTCGTCTAGGAGTAGATTCAGTCGAGAGCGGACGAAGGAGGAGATATCGTTTGTCGCGAGTCACGAAGAGCAGAAGAGTCGCTACTGAAACCAGGTTAGCTCACGCAAAGCCTCTTGATGCGACCGCGATGGAGATAAAACTCCCCGTACGTCACACTCAAGACACCTCAGACGACGAAGATGACTTGCCCCTTAGTCCACAAAAGTCGATGAACGCGGAAGAAATGAAAGAAGTCATGGCGGCCACTGCGGCGCTTGCGATGGCTGCAAACCGCAGCGGATCAAAAAGTACACTGTACGAGTGCTCAGCGACGATGGTTACTCCATTGGAAATTCACAGCGGAAATTTCATCATTTCTGAGGAAGAAATCACCTTCTCGACGGCTGATGGATCTCATACTTGGACGTGGCCATTAGCTAGTCTTCATCAGGTTCAAAGCAGAAGGTACCTCCTACGCAGAAGCGCGTTAGAGTTTTTTATGTTGGATCGTTCGACTCATTTCATCGATTTTGGAACTGCTTCAGAAAGACGGCAAGTATTTCGGGTCCTAATCAAGATTAAACCGACGAACTTCGTTCCGCTCTATCTCGAGACGAGCAAACCAGAGGCTTTATTGCGGAAAAGTGACATTACGTCAAGATGGATTCGTCGAGAAATATCAAACTTTGACTATCTCATGGCATTGAACACTCTCGCAGGGCGAACGTACCAGGATATAACTCAATACCCAGTCTTCCCTTGGGTCATCTCAGATTATACATCTGACGTGTTGGATCTCAACGACCCAAAGGTGTATCGAGATCTACGTAAGCCAGTTGGTGCCCTGAATCCTGCTCGTTTGGAACGGATCAAGGAACGATACGAATTTTTTGACGACCCTGAAATCCCAAAGTTTCACTACGGTAGTCACTACAGTTCCTCTGGTACAGTGTTGTTCTACCTGCTCCGCGTTGATCCATTCACGACGCTTGCTTACGAACTGCAAGGGGGCAAATTTGATCACGCTGACAGACTTTTCCATAGCGTTGCGTCGACATGGCGCAGTTGCTACAGTGACATGAGTGATGTCAAGGAATTGGTTCCAGAATTTTTTTACATGCCCGAGATGTTCAAGAACGTCAATAACATCAATTTTGGTGTCACTCAAAATGATGAAAAAGTCGATGGAGTCATACTGCCGCCCTGGGCCGATTCTCCTGAGGATTTTGTAGCCAAGCAACGTGCGGCGCTTGAAAGTGAATTCGTTAGTAGAAACCTTCATCATTGGATCGATCTGATTTTCGGGTACAAGCAAAAAGGCAAAGCCGCAGAATCAGCTTGCAATGTGTTCTATTATATGACGTACGAAGGCGCAGTCGACGTGGAGGCAATCCAAGATCCTCTCTTGCTGAAGGCGACAGAAGATCAGATTGCATGCTTTGGCCAGACGCCATCGCAGCTACTCACAATACCTCATCCGACTCGTCAACGCATGGTGGATTCAGTTACTGGCTCGCATTTACTCTTTGATAACGGAGAAAATGTACGAGAGTACAAACTTGCGACACCCTCTTACGGTGAGAATCGTACAAGCTTCATGGGTATGACATCAACTGGGCAACTTGTCGTTGCTTCACCAGCGTTGGATATCAAAATTCATCAATTCCTACCAAACGTACCTGGAAACTCTGGAATGCCGTTTACATTTGAGCCAGCGAAAGAACAAACGACGCTAGGTTCATTCATGGGTTCGATTCGTCGACGCACTGGTTTGAGTGAAACTCCAGAGTGCGTAAAAGCAATAGGAAAGCTTGATCCCAGACTGGCACGTGAGGGCTCGCCGTTGCCATGCGCAACATTACCTGGAGGTCGACACCTCGTCATCGGTGGATACGCAGACAACTCTCTACAAATCTTCAATATGGAGAAAGGTGTTGTGGAGAGTGTCAAAGTTGGTCATCGGGGGCCAATATCAACCTTAGCTGCATCAACAGACGGTAGAGTCCTCGCAACTGGCTCCGCTGATGGGACAATAGGAATCTGGACGGTGAAACTTCCGACAGAAAAGGTAACAATCGGAGAAAATCTAAGAGAAACAATCGCACCGATAATCCAGGTCGACGCCAACTCTATTTTCAATGATGGAACGACTGTTGCAAATGTGATTGATGTGGGACAGGATGATGTCACGCCAGCGCTGAAGATGTCTCTGAGCGGTCCCGTTTGCGTGTTAAAGGGACACGGCGATGCTACCGCGGCCATAGCACTCAGCACAAACTTAGATTTACTAGTCGCTGTCAGTCCTTTCGGGGGAGCAACCTTTTATTCCATCATGACTCGTGATGTCATCGCGCACATACCAAAACTCAGCGGTTCTCTTTGTTCTGTTTCGGACGAAGGTTTTGTTGTCGTGTGGTCTGAGCAAAGTCATGCAATGACCGTTTTATCATTGAATGGAAACGTCTTGTCAACGGCTGTGCTTCAGGATGTCTGTCCCGCGCTGAGTACCATGTTGATTTCAAAAGATGGATACAGTCTCGTCGCAGGGACGACTGCTCAAGCCGGCAAAAGTTCAGTAGTTGTGTTCGATTTGCCACAGCTGATACTACGCAAGAAATGGGATTTCGAGGCTGAATCCAGTGTTTCAAGTGTCCTTCTGACATCTGAGAACACCAACATGATTGTTTGCACGGCAGACGGCACGTTAAGAGTTTTTGTTGATCCAAGCCTCTCTGCTCGTTCGATAGAATTGATAATGCAAGCAGGATGGTCCTCTGTCATTTAGTGCACGATGGATGAGGATTTCTGAGCTCGCCCTTGGCACGTTCTGGCACGTTACGTTCTGATCGACACACACTGTGAAGGCGCGTTAATAAATTTTGATAGAGTATAAGTAGGTACTAAGTAGTTTACAAGATTGTTATTCATCACTAGCAGATTATTAGATAAAACTTTTACGTCCGGGTAAGACGACACTCTCGTGGATCGAGAGAGAAAAATCTTGAGCGATGTGCGGCGCATCGCGGGTAAGTGCAAGGAAGCCTGCGGTATGGCTCACTTCTTTCCAGTGTTGCTGGCCCACACGCACCGCAGCCTTCCAGAGGAGTGCGTTGTGAGATAGATAAGCCACCTTTGCAGTTGAAGCCACAAGTTCTACGTTCACTTCCCTCTTCAGACGGTCGACGCAGTAACTTGGCAAGCCGTCAATCTTGAGACGTTTTGCCAACTCGTAGAGCTCTGACAGCATGTCTGGGCTGGGATGCACTGGAATCTCATATATCCAACGAAGAGCCGCCAATAGAACAGGGACTCGAGTATCTTGCAAGACAATCGACTTGATCGCGTCTTCCTCGGGCGATAATACTTTGCGCACCGTGAACAAGACTAAGACAGACATGTAGTACAGCACTCGTAGAATGAGTGAGAGGGGCATTCCAAGCCACCTGTGATAGTGTTTTGAAAGCCTGACAACATCCGGAGTCCTGTTCATCGCCGCGGTAATTGGTGATGTGTCTAACAGTTCGCTCAGATATTTTGAACCGCTACGGATGACATCTGTGTGGGCATATATCTTGACGTTGTCCACGATGAAGTGCATGTCTCCAGGATCGTGAGAGCCCTTTATCGGGACGTGCAGTGATCCGCCCATCAACCCACCTTTCATGCCGTAGATCCCTCTCTCATTGAGCTGTGACAGAATTTTAGCCTCAAGATTGGACTCGACGATCTCAGTGATGGCATCACCCTCGATATTCCCCTCTTCTTCTGCTGCTTCCTCTTCCGCAGAAGGTTTGTCAATGTACGATTTTTTTCCATCCAAATCTCGACCGCTCTCACCCATTGGGAACGGCATGTAAGCCTCTAAATTAATAGCGATACACACTCCACTTTCTTCAGGTGTGCTACGAATGGAGGGATCACGAGAGCCGTGGAGGATAACGAGGGCTCCATCGACGCATGCGCCGGCGTGGCTGAAGCGAGGATCCGTGTCAGAGTCAGGATTCAACCTCGCCCATTCACCGGTAGGAAAGTGGAACACGTACGTGTCACCGAGTACTTGATCCTGAAGTAAAACGCGACCACCGTGGATGATCCAGTTCGAACCGAGGACGCACGATAGGTACGATGTGCGCGGGCTAGGGACTTGTCCTGCCCTCGCAACCATCGTCCAACGCGGCGTTCCTTGTGCAGAAAGTTGTAGCACCCACAACACCATCTCGATCGACGTTTCGCTCGGACTCAAAATATACAACACCGAATTTCGGGCAGCCATAGCGCACCCTTCGCCCCCGACTGGGTGTTTCCATTGAGTGTCGATGGTGAGCCACTCTGAGTCTGCAAGATCGAAACCATATAAGTCGTTGTAGATGACCACGTCTTGACCAGGTTGTACATCCTTCCCGCCGAAGACGAAAAGAACGTTATCAGAGATACACATACAATGACCAGTACGCGTCGGTGGAGGGTCCCCGAGCACGTCGACAAGCGTCCACGAGCACGCGACAAAGTCAAAGACCCAGAGGTCGTTGAGACAGCCAAACTGGCCTTGACCACCAAAAACGTACAACAAATCCCCGTGTACAACCGCGGTATGACCGTATCGACCGGGCGGTAGCCCAACCTCTGGATCAGTGGCGGTGGCTGGAACCTCGTAGCACGCGCCTCTACCGCTCCAGCGATAGATGTTTGTCACGAACTCGCCCTCGTGCGCCAAACCGCCGTACGTGTACACTTCGTCTTCCCAAACAAAAGCCGCGCTTCCAACGAAATACGACTCTGCGTCCCCATCGTCCATATCATCTCTATCCATATAGTTCTCTTCGTCCGCATCCACGGCTTCCGCCACGTCGTCTTCGACGTCCACGTTCACTTGGCCTCCGATCTTCGCGCCTCCCTCTTTAACACCCACTCCTCTGGCTGCATACGTCACCCTCGTCGTCGTCTTCGTCGTCACCATCGTTTCAACGTTATGCACATCTCCGACATTCTCTTCTTCATTCGCCAACGCGTCCGCCAACGCGTTCAAAAACGCCGCGCGCGACTGCAACGGCGGGATCCCACGAGCTCGAGCGTGCGCGCTCAATTCCTTCGTGCTCATCGATGTCAAGAGGACGCCATCGATCTCCATCTTCGCCCACTGGTACACCGGCAGTCACCACCGCGGGTCTTCTTCAAAACTTTGCCGCGAGTTTCCGAGTCGCTTCACCGCCGTCCACGCGTCTGTCCGTCGGCGTCTGACGCTTGCCGTCTGCCGTCGTCGTGTGTTGTGAAGCTCAAATTTTGCAGAGGGGCACTCAATCGAAAACGACGAGTCACGAACCGTGTTTTTGAAAACAAAACTTTTTTGGGGGAAACGCCGAGCGGAGAGAGTCCGTTCCAGACGTGAGACGACGTCGCTCGGTGGACATCGTCGTCGTCGTCGTCGAAAAATGGGACGGTTCGGCGGCGAACGCGCGGTGGAGCGAACACCTTTGGTCGGTGGTGCCGACATCGGTGCGCGGAAGAGCGAGGGACGGACGCGACGCGGGGGTGAAGCGAGCTCGAGCGCTCAACACCATGACGTTCTCCCGCGGGAGAGAAGAGCGACGTCGAGGTTGGGATCGAAAGGAGCGTACGGCACCCGGGAGGACGTGGAGAAGGGTAAATATACAGATGGACGCGCGATGGAGCGGGATGGATGGGGAAGTCGGCGACTCGGGACGGGGTGGAGCCGAACGTCGACGTACGGTGCGTCCTGCGTGGCTCTGGCTGGGTGCGCGTTTGGGTTGCTTCGAAGTTGGTGCTTTCCGGTTGATGCCTTGCCGAGGTCCACGAGAGATTTTTTCATGAATCAAGTGCGCGCGAAAGATGAGGATATCAGCGCTCAGCTGTCCGCTTCGGCTGTGTTCGAAGATTTTTGTTCGGCGATGCGCGATGAAAAGGCGTGTGGCGACTTGAGACGAGTTCGTGAAGGTTTGGCAACTTTGGATGAGGACACGTACGAAAATTTGGTGTCGAAGGCCAAGACAATCAAAACAGACGGTTTCGAGGACAGCACTGGCTTCTTGGGAGCGTACGATTCTGTGGTGAATAGCATGGTGGACGAGCCCCGTGGCTTTGTTTCACTCGTTCCGCACTGGTCCACAGCCGGTTTGGGCTTTGAGACTGCGCCAGAATCAGACAGTGTTCAGGCAAAAAAGTTGGGCGTGTTTGTGGCAGATATATTTCCACTGTTGCGAAAGTATCCACACTGGGATATGTCTGATACCAATGAGATTCGTTACTTGACTCGTCACATGAACGAGCGAGGCTCGCCGGCGTCGCCGGCGTCATTATCCAAGTCAGAAACGAATGGAATCATCGGGGTTCGACCTTCGAAGAATGAAAATCGTAATATCGCTTACTCGCGCTTTGCGTCAAACCAGGGATTCCACGGTAGCAAGCGTACACCGCATTTGGGCTCTCGCTTTGCGTTGCATGCTGCGTCACATGGGCTCCCTGAGAAGTTTGACTCTCGAGACGAGTTTCCAAAGTGTGCGAGACTGATAGGAACGACTCGCGATCAAGGAAAATGCGGTTCCTGCTGGGCCGTCGCCGCGACGGAAGTTATGAATGATCGCCTATGCGTTGCTACAAATGGTGCCGCTGCCGAAGAACTGAGTCCACAGTTTGCTCTGTCTTGCTACGACAGCGGGGACGGATGCTCTGGTGGTGATGTGCTGGATACCATGGAAATCGCATTAATAAAGGGTTTACCTCACGGTGGGATGCTCGATTCTTCCTCCTGTTTACCGTACGAGTTTGAGCCGTGCAATCATCCGTGTATGGAGCCTGGAATCGTGCCCCAGTCGTGCCCATCAAGGTGCGCTGACGGCTCACCCATGCAGCTTGTTTACCCTAGATCGGCGCCGTACACATGCCCCGATGATGATATCGTCTGCATCGCGAAAGAGATTTACAAGCACGGCTCAGTTGCCGTCACCTTTGGACCCGTTTACGAGGACTTCTACTCGTACAAACACGGCGTGTACAAGGTTCCAGACGGCGCTGATGATCCACTTGGACAACACGCGACCAAGCTGATAGGATGGGGTAAAACGGATGAGGGTGAGCATTATTGGTTGATGGTCAACTCGTGGAAGAATTGGGGACACGACGGCATAGGAAAAGTTCGAATGGGTGAGATGAATGTGGAGAAGGGCATAGCATGCATCGAGATGTAGGCGAATGAATAGGTAGTGCAGGAATTTGTTGTAAGATGAGCTATATTAAAGCAGGCCACACAAGCGCTTTCTAAAACGCAACGTATAGACCGTCCCTAAACAACGCCACGGTTTAGTGGGCCACGAACGCCTTGCCAGCCTTGGAGCCGCTCGGGATCACCTTCAGGGTGTTGAAGCGGACAGTCTTGGACAGCGGTCGGCACTGGCCGACGACAACCTTGTCGCCTTCGTTGCAGCGGAAGCACGGGGAAAGGTGGGCAGAGATGTTGGTGTGACGCTTTTCGTAACGCTGGTACTTCTTGATAAAGTGCAAGTAGTCCATGCGCATGACGATGGTGCGGTTCATCTTGGTAGACTTGACGACACCGGTCAAGATGCGGCCACGAATCGAAACGTTGCCGGTGAACGGGCACTTCTTGTCGATGTAGGTGCCTGGGTACGGTAAGAAAACATTCGTCAGTCTTGTGTCCTCGCCATTCGTTCCCTTTTTGCCCTCCAATCAACCGCACGCGGGTTGCGGACGGGACATAAAGCCTCCCACGCGTTCGCGCTGGGTGGCCAAAGCCCTAGAAACACGACGTGGTCCACTTCGGGGTCTTCTCGCGCACGCACCTTCAATAGCCTCGCGAGGAGTCTTGAAACCGAGACCAACATTCTTGTAGTAACGGTTACCACCCTTGCCAGCCTTCTTCTTCGCAGACGCGGCGAAACTGTGTCACGGACAAAGAGATTCCAAAGTCAGTCTCGGCGGCTCTCGCCCGCGAACGCGATCTCTCAAGACTTTTCAAACCACGCGGGCGCCGTCGCGCCGCCGCCGTCTCGCGAACACGCGCGAGAGATAAAAAATGTTAATTAACATACCCTTGGTTCACGCCGAGTTGCTTTTGGTACGCCTTCTCGTGCTGCGCGCGGTGAAAGATTACACAGGTTAGGTTTCCGCGTTTCCCATCGCCCATCCAGACCCTCCGAGGAGCTCGCGAGCTTCCTCTCACCTCATTCCTCCCGGCGTCTCTCCTTCCCGCGCCATCGCGGTCGTCGAAAGTCGTCGTCGAAAGTCGTCGTCGAAAGTCGTCGTCGAAAGTCGTCGTCGCGCACGCACCTGTTCGGCAGCCATGTTTGGTCGCTTCGAACGCGCGTCTAAAAGGCGGAGTCGCTCGAGCGCGAGCGCGGCTTCTTTCCGGTTGCAAAGGAGAGACGCGCGGGCCCGAGGGGCGTGTTTTTTTTATTTCTACCGGGCGAGCTTTTTACACGTACTCAAGAAAAAGAAGACAGATCTAGAACACATTAAACATAGATGAGCATCTATCGGACATTCGATACGTCACTGAAAACACACACACACAATACTCCGAGTCCGAGCGCCCCCCCCGCCCGCGTCGCCGCATCGCCACTCTGAGAAGGGAGGAAAAAGATTACGTGTAGGATGATCGCCCTCAACGCAACCATCGCGACGCGCGCGACGACGGCCAAGGTGAGCGAGCGAGGAAAACGATAGAAAACGCGACGGGGGATTCGCCTCCCGGGTCGAGTCGGGGAGGCTGCGGGCGAGGAACGCGACCGACTGACTCGGCGTGTTGGTTTTGGTTGGAAAGATGGTGACGTTGCCGTGACGACGGGGAGGGTGGCTTGGAAACATGGACTGACTTTATTTTTATCCGTGGAATGTCGTCATCGCGCGATAGGTGGCTCGCCAAACTCGCGCTCGAGCGAGCGTGAAAGCCGTGGAACCGGTGCCGGTTAACGAGGTGCGCGGTTCCTGCCAAACGAACACGGACTGCGGCCGGGCTGAAAAGACGGCGGACGAGGCGCGCGTCTTCGAAATGGCCAAGGCCAAGTGCGTTCACCCGGATCGTCCGGTCGCCAAGGCGTGCGGTGATTGCCCGCGTCGTAAGTGATTCGCGAAAAGTAGTTACAATTCTTTGAGACGAGCTATCTGGCATCGTGTGACGTATACTCACGTATTGTTGTAAAACTCACTCAGTCAGCGCTTTTCGTGTCGAACGCACGACACGCCTAGATAGAAGAATGCGAAAAATACCGGTATGGAGCACGCCGCGTAGCCGAGCGAAATGAATTTGTTTCTACTCGTGAGCTCAAACGGGCGTAGTATCGATTCACCGGTTATCGCAGTGCACGCCTGCGTACCCAGCAGCAAGTTGAGGATCCGTCTCGACGACTCTGGAAGCGCAAGCTGATCAAGGAGTTCGTTCGTTCCTTCAGAGTCGCAGTGATCGTAAAACTCGCGTTGGTCGTACTCATTCACCATTAGACAGCTCCAGCTCCATTGAATGTAGGATACAGTGTAGAGCCACTTCCAGACGACATGTAGCGTGCTCACCCTGATGAAGAAGCCACCGACAAGCATGTAGAGGGTGGAAAAAATGGGTAAAATTGCCGCTGGGCCAACATCACCAGGTATCGAAGCCGCGATTGTCGATCCGATCAACTGCGCGATGGTGAAGTTTGTGAACATTCCGAGACAGAAGAAAGCGAAAGCAGCGGCGGTGTTTTGGAGACCAATGCTAAAATACAGAATCGCAGAGTACGTGACAGAGGCCAATATCGTCATCGGTATTTCTGCTAGAATTTTACTCGTCACGTACGTCAAAGGTCGATAGAGCGAATCGTGGAGTTCACGCGTGTAGACTTCTCGCTCAAATTTTACCTCTTCAACGTGAACCTGAGCCATGAACGCAGGGAGGATCGTCGAGATGAAAAGAACTCCATTCCGATTTATGATCCCTGGCGGCGTGTACGTTTGGTTGAAGAAGAATGACGAAAACAGCGCGCCAAGCGTAGAGTACAATCCCAAGCGTGTAAACCAAAAGATGCCACGTCTCCATCTACGCAAATCTTTGTACCTCAACATCACGATGAGCTCTGCGAAGAATGAGTATGCATAAGGCCCAGCTTTACATTCTGCATCGATGGTGTGCACTATCGCTGATAGTTCTTTAACCTCTTTCTTGTTCTCTTCGCAGAGTTGGGAATCTGTGTAATACTCAACTGTAGATTCAAATGATATGCAGTCAATCAAATACTCAGCAATGTTGACCCCTGCTTCGTACACAAAGCCTTGCGTCACGAAAAACTCGAGGCTATTGTTCGCTCCACCAAAGAAAACAAGATGACCGCCAGTGCAAAGCAACATTAGCTTATCAAATGATTTGTAAATGTTCATGGACGGTTGGTGAATGGTCAAAATAATGGTCCGCCCGTCCTCACACTGGAGCCGCTGAAGAGCGTTCATGACATCGAAAGCCATGCTGCTGTCGAGTCCTGATGTTGGCTCATCTATGAACATGGCGCGTGCATCTGCTGCAAGCAGAGCAACTGCGAGCGCTAGGCGCTTCATCTCTCCGCCAGAGATTCCTCTGATGACATGGTTACCGACGAGAGCATGTCGACACTTATCGAGGTTCATCTGATCTATGACGTGCTCGATCAGTTGTAATTTGTAAGTCGTCGACTCTTGTCTGCGAATCATGACTGAAAACAAAAGCGTCTCAAATACGCTCGCACCACCGAAGAAACTCTCCGTCTGAGGTACGTATGCGGTGTACTTCTTCAGCAAATTTGCGTCGGCGACGCAACCATTGAATAAGACCTTGCCAAAAATGGTTCCTTCAGTCTTTCGACCTGCGATTTTTATTCAGTTGAATGCCGGTAAAACAAAATGTTTTTCCAAACTGACCTGCTACGATGTCGAGAAGAGTAGTCTTCCCGGCACCGGATGGTCCGAGCACCGCACAGAGTTCGCCAGGATAAATTGCTGCATTAACGTGCTGCAAAATTGTCTTGCATTGCATTTCATTGCCGACGTCATCTAAGACGATGGAGAAGCCTCTCTGATCCTGCAACGATTTGGACGACACGTGCGAGCCTGCCTCGGGAACATCGACGGGCCCATTCTCATCTGGCTCGCCGAGGTCTCGCGCAGTTTCCACGTCTACGGTAAAATTGGAAGTTGGCCTCGGTGCGTTTCCAGACTCTCCACCGTCTTCAAGGCTCGCGCCTCGCGCCGTAGAACTGCGGCCACCCATGTATGCGAGAGGAGGGCGAGACACGAAACGTCGTCGCGATGTGACGTGATCGGTTTCGTTTCGCGCGTTCATGTGTACGCCGTTTTGTGAGCCCTTCTTTATTTTATGGTTCATAAATCGTCATTTCATATTTTGTGTCACGTTAGCCGCACCCGGAGATTCGTCTATCTATTGCGTTCCGCTCGTTTCGATTTTGATATTGCTTGTGTCTGCACCACGTTCACGACGATCTTCTTTTTCGCGACCAGTTCGCGCAGAAGGTTACCGAACGACCCGGGCTGACGCTTTTGCAGCTCGTCCGTGAAAGCCGGTTCGCAATTCCAACCGCCTCTGAATGACAATGCATGTTTTGGTAACTTGGCAAACGCGTACTCGCATGACAACGTTTCTTTGTTGGCGTGTACATAGAGGGACCGTAACGCGTCACGCGACGTTGAGTAACTTCGCGGCGAGGCGGTCCAGCATTCACCGTTGTACACCGTTTCACCGTTGTTCACCGTTCCCAAAATTGTACACGAATGTCCGTCACCCCAACGCAGCTGCAACTCGCGATGGTCGGCGGCGATATTCATCGAGCCTCTTTTGGCTAAGCTCGTCACCTCTTGCATTCTTGTCTTCACCTTGCATCCGTTCTGAAGCGTTCGCGATTCATCGAGCGGCTTCTCGTTTTGAAGCTTTCGATTTAACTCTCGGACGGTGTTGACGCTCATCTCAGATTTTCTATTTGTAACCGGTCGTCCGTCAGCAAGTCGCGCATTCTTGTCGAGCGGCGGCGCGTCTTTCAGAACTTGACTCGCCAAAATCCCAAGCTGCGACATGTTGGAGCGTTGAAAACTTTGCGGCGCGACGATCGGGTCGGGTTCGTTCGCCTCGCGGTCCAGACCGTCTTTTACTATACCAATGACCACGCTCGCGACGGATTTCGCGTACACGATGAAGCAGATGTCCAAGGCGGTGAGGGACTGACATTGACCTGCCGGTAGTCCAGCAGGCACTTTCAGTACAGATCCACAAGCGGCGGGGCTGCCTTTCGTCATATTCACGGGAGCGACCTCGTGTAAGGTACGCCTCCCCGCCGGCATCATGAAGGACGCATCAAAGAGCTTCCGCTCAATTTCCGTCGCAGGTAAACCCGAACATGAAGCCTGGAATGAGATTTTCGCCGCCGCGCCCAGTTGAAAAATGCCGATGCACTGTTCGCCGACACCGGCGTCGCTGTCGCGATGTCTATGAAAATGGCGGTAAAAATCATCGCTCGCGTCGATAAAGAGGTGATGTCCCCCGAGGGTGACACCCAGAATAGAGCTTGATGACGTCTCGTTCCATGCGTCGAACAGATATCCATGCGACAAAGCGGGGCCTTTCGGCTGCGCCATGCCTAGGTATCTGTTAGTATTCGATTTAAATGCATAACGATCGACCTCCTCAATACCCGAACACGTCGCGAACCATTCGTCATCGGTAGAAAATAACCCGCTTAAGGATCTCGCGGATCTTGCTTTCTCATCAAGACACTTGAATTTCTTTAGCCATCTCTCGATAAGACCCGTCTCGCCGGTGCCGAACGCAAAATGCGCTTTGTCGGTGTCGATGTAGACGACGCGGGCGATTTTCGACGCCGCAGTTCGCGCTGCGGGAAAATCGCGCTCGGACACCGCTACTTCTATCTCCTCCATAACGGCTGTAAGTAGGTCCTTAACGGCGGCGCCCCGCACCTTCTGCTCGTCGTCGTCAGCTTCCTGACTTTGCACCTGAAAATCCGGCGTCACTGCACCTGAAAATCCCACAGCTGACGGAACCTGGAGAGAAGAACTATGAGCGTTTCCGCTCTGCCCCACGCGCGCTCGAGCGTCCGGCTCGTTCGAGCCCCGCCCGTCGTCCTCGTCCACGTCCTCGTCGGACACGAGGTCGATGGCATCCGCTGTCCCGCGCCCAGCGCCGTCGATGCGCGTGGATTTACCCGCCATTCCCGGCGGCACCAGTCGTGCGCCCGTCTTCCCGGCGACTGCGCTCGCGCCCGCGACGACGTTCACGCACACCACGTCGTCATCACTGGATTCACCGGTCATCACACCGCCCGGCCGCACCAGTCGTGCGCGCGGCCCCCGCGCTGTCCGTGCTCCGTCGGCCGGGTTCGGCGTGTCCTCGAGGACAGCGAACGGGTTCGACGTCTCCACCATCGCTGGCCCGAAGAACGAGCGAAAATCGCGAAAAACGACCGCGTCGGCGGTGCTTAAGTATTTCTTGCGAATTCGTTCCGCGCTCGATCCCGTCGTCGCCGTCGCCCGTCGCGCTCTGCCGCGTCCGCCGCGCGTCCGTCCCGGTCCGTCCCGGTCTGTCCCACACACGTACCGGTATGTATTAAATTCGCACTGTATACACATACAAACACGTACACACAAAAATGACGTTTTGAATCATCGGCGTTTCCGAGACGAGTTTTCTCGGAAACGGTGAAGGGGCGCGCCGCTGGAGAGCACAGCACAAACAATAACGTAAGTACGGTGTACGGTAATTACTTAAAAAGGTAAATATGGACACATTTATTCGTTTTTCGTAAACAAAACATACACTCAGACGCTCGTGCCGTAGGATGGCAAGGATGCAACGTTGCTTCGAAGCATCGCAGCCTCGTCATCAGGGAGTTCGTCCTTCTTGGCATCAACAAGGTGCTCATTCAGCGACTGAGAGGCTGACGTGTGTTGTTGCCGTATCTTTGACTTCACGATAAGACCAATAATCACGCTGATTACGGTGAGCACACCGAACGTAAGATCGGGTGCGCTCGACATGGAGCGCAGCGTGGCGTATGCTGACTTTCGCACCGGTGCGCCGAGCGCTACAGATGATGGCGTGCGTCCGTGAACTTGTTGCGGTGATATGGGAGACTCCAACTCTGACTCCTCTCCAAGAGCAGCCGTCGTCAAATGACATCGAACGTCCGCGTACATGTACACAACACCTGCAGAGTTACCAGCATTATCTGTGATACCGCTGACGGTGACCTTGTACCGTCCTTGCGCCGGGTACGGGAACTCAATGACCCAGTTACCTTCGTCGACGCCGTTGAAGCAGTTGATATTATACGATTGCAGCTGTTCCGGGGTCACAAGTACGTTCTGAACCGCACCAGTACCGCCACATTGACTGTTCACTTTTTTGACAGTGACACTCGTTGAAGAACAGTCGATGGGTTCGTAAAACTTGACTCCATAGAAACGCTCATCTGAGCTTATGCGCATTTGCTCCATGGGCTTGACAGTGTCAACGGACAGGGTGAGCCTTTGATCGGAAACAAACTCGTGAACGCTTGAGATGGCGAGAGAAGGACCACCAAAGCAGAAATTCTTGACTCGAACTTCATAAGTTCCATCCTTAAAACCGCTCATGAGTTTCTCGTACTGATTGTTCAACTCCCATTCAAAAGTACACCCATCAAGTCGAGAGCTGTCACAGAGCAAGTTTTTCTTCTTGTTCTGCTCATCTGAATCCTCCGCCTTGGCGGTGATCCACTCTCCTGCACCAACCTTCCTATACTGCAGACGTACAAAGCGCAAGCGTTCATTGGCATTCGCTTCTTGTGACCCTGAAGACGGCCATAGATTACTGGCATCAGGATTGAAGACGGTGAGAGGGATTGCATCCTCGGGCTGTGACACTGCGGTGAAAGCGTGGCGAGCCATCGTTGTAGCATCAAAGGCAACTGAGGGGCACTTTGATTCCCAAGTCATTTCCCCTAGCGCGATCCTATCGTTGCTTGGATAACGATAGAGAGAAGACTCAATGTCAGCTTCACACAGAGATAGTAGCTCAAGTTGTGCGTGCTTGATGACACCTCGAGAGCTTGGAGAGACTTTGAGGTACAGCAGTGTTTCCTTCACTCGTTGTTTACCAGCCAAATTATCTCCCTCTACGAGCATGCTGACGGTCCCACTCATATCTAAACTACCAAATCCAACAGAAAAGTCTGAATTGGCAAGTTCATCGCCAACAGGCGGCGCCGTCTGCATTGCGGCAGCTGCTGCGAGAGCGACATGCAAAGCGTCGGCTCCTTGGCCTGCTTTTTTCGCAGCTTCGTCCTTGATGCGCATTATGTGTGATGACAGAGATGCCTGCCCCCATTCAGCGGCAGTATTGTTGACGACTGAAGATACTGAAAGTCCATCAGCACTTGGTCGAGCGGCTTCATTGAACACGGCTTCGTGAAGCGCCTTCATGGCGAGATCTAACCCATCTCTAATGCGCAGTCCAAACTGTCCGCGTTCACGATACGGGGATTCATTGACGACTTTCAGACGGAAAACCGCTTGCTCGTCCGGATTTAAGTGTCGCCTATGTTCGTAATCGAGCTCAATTCGTACTCCAGATTGGCGGTGCATTGTGAGGGGTTCACCTGGGCAAAGACTTCTGCCGCCCTTAGTCACAAACACAGGAGTGCCGAAACGCTTGTCAGTACCTACCGATACGACAAACTTATCCCCAAAGTCGTCATCAGCAAGAGAGTAACTGGCTGTCACAGAGCCCTTTTTGTTCCAAGCAAAGACTCGTTCTGTGGACAGTTGACGCTCCTGCGATGCTGCCAGCTCGATCCCGAATCCGAAGACATTGAAGACCTCGACATCGAACTTGAATTTATTTTCAGCTTTCCCGTCAAAGGACATACCGAGATTCCAACTTTCTCCGCCGAGTCCTTCCTTGGAAGTGAACGTGAAATCTAGCGTTTGACCTCCTCCGCTGAATGTCAACAAAATGCTTTCCTCCGCCGATTCAGGTGACCCACGAACATGCATCCCTGTTTTTGCCGATGATCCTGTCAATGAAGCCATGATTCTTGACGCATCTGTTGCCGAAAGATCCCTAGTTTCACCAAGACTATCGACAGCGCCATCATAAAGAGAGTGGTTGGAACCTTCGAGTTCACCCGAAACGCACTTCGATCCCCCACACCTCTGAATGTCGCTAGAAAGGTCGGCGGCTGCAGCTGAATTTGAACCCATCTGATAAAGCACATCGTCCGAGGGCGTGTTGAAAATATCATTGAAATGTGCATGAACGGCGTTGTCTTTTGTGTACGAAATACTCAAACCTGGTACGTCATTTTCAATGAAACCTACCAGACGAGCCATATTCAAATACGGCAACTGAATGGCGGGGAAACCCAGAGCCAAGAACCCGAAGTCGAGTAACTGAATCGCACTAGTTCTCATCCATTCGTTTGCCAATTCTGTAGCGAGGCCGGCAGAGTTTGCGTCCAAAGCATCATTGTATTTAGTTTCGCCAGTTTGGAAATCTCGCTGATACAGGGAGTTTTCTCCGAAGTAAGGCGTTTTGATTCTTTCCAACTGGGAGAAGTCTTTTGCGTACTGCCCGTCGACGCCAAGTTCAGGAATCAGATACACCTGCGGTGCTGACCACGCAAGGGTCCTCACCCATGACTCTATGCGAGTCTCTAGTTCGTTCTGCCAACCAAATTTCATCTCTTCCCGAGTACAGTGCTCTGCATCTACGCAGTCATAAACTAAACCCGAATCGTCGTTTTCTACGGCACCAGATTGGACCAACACCTGCAGTGAGCGGAGATTTGGTACCACTTGCGACTCGATTGTGTGTACATTGAACAGGTAGGAGGTTGGCTTTCGAGGGAGCCACGATATGCCTACGTCCGTGTACAAGCACGGTCGGTCAGGAACACCTAGACCAATGTCGTCGCGAAGATCAAGAACATCAGAAAGCTTGTACACAAGTTCTATGCCTCCGCCAAGAATAACATCCCCTGGACGACCAGGAATCGCTGGGTCCTTGCTCGACGTTATAGTTCGCGATGTCGTCGTTGTAAGACTCCAACCGTCGTCTTTCTTGCCTGTCACTGTGAATTTCGGCTGTTCAAGTTCTTGTGCAAACTTAAGCTTCGCTTCGAGTTTGCCTACTTCTACATCGACGCCAAATTCAGCAATCCAGCCAGCGCTGATTTGCGAATCTAGTTTGAACTCCAGATCAGTACCAAACTCGCCCGTAGACTTGGACCCAGCGCTGAAAGCTCGCCGATCTGAGACTGTAAATGAAATTTCGATGTCTGTACCAGTGTTCAACGAAGCGTACGAGTTATCACCTGGTGGATCGTGCACGACGGTGTAGACCAATCCATTGATTGGCACTGTTGCCCAAAATTGGTCATCGCTCTCGCCACTTCCTCCGCGCAATTTAGCGCCAAGGATTACAAATTCACGACGACCAGTGACTGTGGTGGCGAAATATCCATCATATCGATCCACCATCACACTGAGCATGCGTCTGTGGTTGCCAGCAAGTCTTGGCGGCCCTGCAGCCAGCGTAATTCCGGAAGTTGGATCGACTTCTTCAGCTTGTGGAACCAACAATCGACCATCCTCGTCTAAATTCACCTCAAAATCGCAAGTTTCACCGCCTTTACCGCGGACGTGACACGGTGATTCAGACTCAGCGCCGATATCGTGCCTTATCTGCACCTTTGTAGAACCTGTCTTGTCTTCAGTGTTCGGAAACTTTTGACAGCGGACCAAGTCACCCCCAATTCTGTGCAGCTCAAAAACCTTGACATTGACTTGACGCGATTGTCTAACATTCACATATGAAGACTGCGAAGAGCCGAGGAAATGCACCGCATGAAGAGCTCCTGCTGGTTCAGTCGAGTTGTAACACACATCGTCCTCGTCCGCAATAATCGGAATGTTGACGACCTCGACGCACACAAACCCGTGGTACTTGTACCTGATACTCTGCCAGTCTGAGTTGTCTCGCATCAAAGCTAATCGTTCAAGCGTGTTTCTCCTCCGGAAAAAATGAAGCATGTCGCCCGGACCCTCGTTCGCGCACCCATCCTTCCAAGGCTCGCTGTTGATGAGCTGTGGAACACCACTGACCTGCGAACCCTTGTGCAGTGAGATGGAGTAGTCCATCGCAGCAAACGGCCAAACACGCGCGTTTTCTGGTAGGTAGACATCTTTTGGCACATTCTGCGTATTTGTCATCCAACCATTTATGTCGGCGCTTGACACGATAACTGGAGCATGACAGCCATTGACGGGCGTGATTGAGAAAAGTGCGTCAGTGTACAATGCATCGCATTCTCCCTGATAGAGACCCAAATCGATATTGCCCTTTGTAACATCGGTGAAAAATATGTAACTTTCATCAGTAACTTCGCGTAGGTGCACCATCGTTTCGACACCATCGCAATCGATGACATCAACCGCGTCTGCGATTGTCCTGCCGGTGTAACAAATAGTATGCTTTGGGAATTTTGCTGAGAACATGTATGATTTGCCGCGCGTCACTGCAAATTCAAACCATCCGGTCTCATCAGTCTTGTATTCCTTCTCTTCCGCATTCGGATTCATCGTTTCATACACAGAGATGATCGCTTCAAACAATCCACAGCGCACTGACGAGTCAACCCAGTGTCTCGGGAAAAGTACAGCACCCTTGACAAGCACCACAGTGTCGTCCGAAAATTCTTTTACCACTGAGTTCCTATGTCTTACGCTCACCTGTGTCGCTTCAATTGATGTCATGTTGGAAAAGAGGCGATCATATCTCTGTTGTTGGGCATCTTCATCCTCATTTTGATCGAACACGTGCACGACATCTGGGAACCGTTTTGTTGCGTGTACACGCAAATCAAGATTTCCTCCAAAGACGCGTTGCTCAATATTTGTAGAGGTCAAAGCAGCATATCTCTTCTCAGAATCGATGTCGATTGTTAAAGAATGCTGACCAGGCACGGAAACTGCTATCGGCATGACCCATGTTTGATTATTTTCCGCCAAGATTACAGTTGGTTCCTGATGCATCTGGCGACATTCCACATTTCTCATGCGAGAAAGAATATCAATACCACCATCCTCGAGAGAGTCGTACAAATTTTGCCACGAAGTCGAGTTGGTTGGCAGCGTTGATGAATTTCTATGAAGCAGCAAAATCTTGGTGCAAACCTCGCTGGATGAAGACGACTTGAAATCGTACATGTACTTGATGTCCTTAACCGGATAAATAAGTATGGGCTCTACTCGTAATACGCCCGTTGACATGCGTCGCGAAGCCAATTCAAACTCTTCAAGAGCAAGGGAACCGTCTCCATCGTAGTCAAGCTCGTTCCAAATTTCGTCTGGTATGATGAGTCTCCCCTTTAGTGGAAAGTTCAAAATACCCTCGATAAAAGTTTGAAACTCTTGGCGAGTCACATGTCCAGAGTCATCCAGATCAGAATGTTCAAGTTGGTGAGCCGGCGGTGGTGGGGACGGTGGCGGTGGTGATGGCGGTGGTGATGGCGGTGGTGATGGCGGCGGTGATGGCGACGGTGGGGGCGGATTCGGTGGAGGGGGTCGTTCTGGTGCCGGGGGCGAGAGAGGCGGTGACGGTGGCGCTGCTGGCATCGGTGGTGGTGCTGGAGGAGGAGCTGTGCCGATCAATGCATCTTTCATGTATGCGCTGACTTGTGACATTTCAGAAGCGCTCAGTGCGCGGTCCCAAATCATCACCTCAGCGACCGCCCAATCAGAGCGCTGATTGCCGCAGCATCCACCCGTCGGCGCGGCGTTGATGCTCAATCCGCGGTAGCCAGAACTTCCCTTTCTGTCCGCAATAGCAACATTCACACCGTCAACAAACGCGTTCGCCCCATAATTGGTACCACACATGACTAGCCAATCGGTTGGGTTCCCACGGCTCACCTTCGGCGTGATCCATGCGTCGTAGTACGCCACCCCGCGCTTTCCATGGTGATGACCATGTAAAAAGTTGCCGGGTCCACCAATGAAAATACGATTTCTATGAAGCCCGGTATATCTCGAGAGCGTACAGAGTGTCCATTGTGCTCTGAGAATATAATCACCAAACGTGTAAGAAGAGTCTACGTCACCATAAATCGCGCGAACCTCTCTGTCAGAACCATACCCGGCGTACGAGCTGATGCCAACGTCGCCACTGATCACCTGGGAACGTCGACCATTTACGACGTCTGTCCAACCAAAAATATCTGCGGTGGCACTCGGGAACCAGGCACTTAATCCTGAGACTGGAACACCTTTGGACGAGAGCCCGCGTAGACGTTCAGACTTTCTTTCCTCAGTGTATGCAGAGGTTAAGTCAGCAGCTCCAAGAATTTTCAGTTCGAGGTATTTCGAAGCAACGACCATCTCGGTACTTGTAAGAGCGCGATCCCATGTCATCACCTCGGCCACTGCCCAGTCTGAGGTGAGATCACCGCAACATGCCCCTTCAGGTGCAAAATTAATGGATACATGCTTCGATCCTGAGTATCCTTGTCTGTTCTCAATCGCTATGTTGACACCATCGGCGTAAACTCTCTCGCCATCGTTTGTTCCGCACATGATGAGCCAGTTCAATGGGTCACCTCTGTTCGACTTCGAAGTCATCCACTTGTCGTAGAAGGCAACTCCACGCATGTTGTCGTGATGACCATGGACAAAATTACCAGAACCAAGGAAGATGCGTCGACGGTGTACACCTGTGTAGCGAGAAACTGTGCACATTGACCAAGTTTTGGGTAAAATTTCACCGAAATCATACTGTGCGTTTGTATCCCCTGCAAGGCTATTGACCTCTTGCGACGCACCAAACCCGGCTTGACGAACTACATTTACTTGTCCACCTTCTTTGTCCACCTTCTTCCCGATGAATTCACCGACAGAGCTTTTCCACTCTTCCGCTATTTCATCATTGTCAAAGTGTGAATAAAGCCCGTCTTGCAGCTGCTGCATCAGCTTCGCCTTCATCACGTCCAATTCGTAGGTTTGCATGTCGCTGAGAAGTCTTCTCCTCTGCTCCGACTGGGAGGTATCATTTGTAGCGATTGGTACTTCGGAATCAGTGTGCGGATACTCATTGTCACCTTCATCTTCGAGTTCGTCGGGAAACTCGTTCTGAAGGATGAAAAGTGCCTGCTGAACTCCACTTGCTTCTGAGCTCGTGTCAGACGTGTCCAGTAATTCTTCGACGGATTCCGGATAAATTTCTTCCTTGTAGGCACCAATCGCAATGTACGACTTGACTGGGACACGTTGAGTAAAGTCCCTCAATTCTAACTCGTACCTACCATCCTCATCAGTGGTGGTAGTGTAAGTGCATCGTCCAGGTCTACCCAAACCGTAAACTTCAGTCACGTTCACATTCGCCGACGCTACAACATTCAGGTATCGCCCGTGATACGAGGTTAAGTTCGTTCCAGCGCAAGTGAAGAACATGCACTTGTGAGACGATTTCGTCAGCAGTGCAGATGAATCCTCTTTACACATGTGGCCGTACGCATGAGTTTCGACATCCGAGACGTATGCTTTGACAGGGTGGGTTGAGATATCAGTATCGAAAGGCACACACACTTGTACTGAGGACACACCAGACCAAGTCGATAGGTCAATGCGTAAATACTCGTCAGTTTCTAATGAAACTGAGCCCGAAGCGCCGCTCGGATCGCCATCAGTCGCGATAAACGCCAACTGTTGAGCCGTGCGTGTGGCAGAAGAGGTGTGACTGACCCGCTTGAAAAGCGCCAAGTTGTGCTGTTCATCGTGAATATGTGAAGACTCTCTTATGAGACTACCCGTACGCGTGACGAAGTCTACACAGATCCGCACATCGTCAACTGGAACAGTTGTTCCACCTGCAAACACATTGCCTTCAACCATCGTAAGCCATGGTGACTTGAACGAATGAGTCAAGGAGATGAAATCAGAATCACCTTCAACTTTTGTGCGTATCGCGTACTTGTACATGAGACCCGGTTTTACCCCAGCTTCTCGATCGATGTAAGTGATTGAACTAAACTCAGCAGCACAACCCTTCAAGCCGCCTTCAATTTTCACAACAGCTGCAAAATTTTCAGCGCTCGAGCCCGAAACGTCTTCGTGACGTAGGATTTCGTAACCAGTTTCTTCCCACGCCGTGTCACGAAAAGTGAAAATCACACCTGACATGTCGAGAGTCGCGAGGACGTCGATAGCTGAGCTATCATAGTATAAGCCGGTGCGACACGCAAACTCATTGTACGTCGAAGGATCCTTCGCTGCCTGCACTGAAGAAACGCATACAACTCTTCTCGAAGACGGCAGAGAGTGTGCGCGGTGCACACAGACTGCGCGATGTCCGCAATTGAAGGCATCTAAAAATGTGGCGAGAGACACGACTCCCGTGTATAGCCGAGCGTCGTCGAATTCAACATCCACCGCTCCGAACATGGTAATCTTAGGCATGAGATGTAGCTTGTCCCGAGCACTCCATTGCTTCGCCTCTACGTAAGTTGAGTCGCTCACTCCTTCCTTGACATTACCATCCGGATTCGCGAACAAAGCAGCGCCTTCTCTGTAACTCATCGAGAAACCTACGTAGTGCCATTTGGCGCACTGCAAAGTCTCTGACACGCGAAGTTCTTCCGTTTCCTCGCTGCCAAGCGTGGAATCCTTTTTGGAAAATCTTAAGATTAAGATCATTCCACTCACTGTGTTTCCATCCTTGACAGGCTCCAAAATGAGATGCATCGAGTACGTCACATGTCCGTGGGTCCCCGAGGTAGATACGATCGACTGACGAAACACTTTTTCATCGGATCTATCACTCTCACACTCGAAGCTAACCCATGATGAAAACGCGACGTCATCTGTGATTACATCGCCAACGTATTTGAATGAAAAATCCACAGTTGACGGAGAATTTTTCGCTGGCCCCAAGCACAGTTTGCCAACGGATCCCGAACACACTGCAACCTGCCTACCGTACTCACCAAGTAGCTCGGAAGGCGTTCGCTGTCCTCCTATCGATGGTGAAGACGAGACGAACGAAGTATGTTCGCCGGTCGTCACTTCGTCAAAAAGGAATTGTGCTACAAGTGACATCTTTGACTCGTCGAAGTCACCAGACACTGGGCGAATATCGATTATTTCTTTGACTGCATAACGCACATCATCGTCAGAACCGAGCGCGCGGTACGATGATCCCGAGTGCTCAGGTAGAGCAGCTCGGACATCCAACTTGTCATAAAGCATACCATCGATGTAAATACAGACAAAGTCACCGACCTCTGGAGCTGGACTCCCGTAAGACCAAGTCATTCGCATTTCTGATGAGTTTCCAGCGCATTCCTTGACAGGTGTCTCTCTTCCAGGCTTATTTGAGGGATAGACAGCATCCTCGAAAACGATGGCATTGCTGCGTCCGCATGCCCCCTTTGTAAAATCAGAAATCATGAACGAGTTGATGTTCAAAGATATCGGGCTTTTGATGGCATTCCATTTTCGTAATATGGACAAATCGACACTTTGGCGCTCAGCTGCACTGATCATCTCCTCATAAGACAGCTCGCCATCCGTCGGCGCAACATCGTAGCGACGGAAAAATGCTTCCTTGGCTTGATAGACAGCAACAGCGTCGTCACAGTTGATTGTGACGAATTCGTGCGAGCTAAGCATGAGAAACTTGATCACCTCTTCGTAAGCTTCGGCTACGGTGGATTTACCCATCGGTATTGTCTTTCCGCAGCCATAACCAGACATCGTGAAAGTATGAAGAATGCCACTCGCCGTCGTGTCAGGCATAATTGTTCCGACTCCATCCACAAAGCTACAGCTGTAATGAATCTCGTATTCTCCGGGAACGATGTTCGACTCAGCGTCAGTCAAGCCGACTGTCTTAGGGAAAAAGTCATCCCAACGTTTGCATGGTAGAAAATCACCAGCAGTAGAGAACGTGCACACAGTGCCCTGTTTTTGGATCCGGACTTTGCAACGCAACCCAGCGTCTTCATTCACTTCAGAGTCCGTCTTTGTGAGAAAACAGTCATTTGGATTTGCACAAGATGGATGTTCAACGACTACTGCAAAATCATAAGCGCTCGAAGGTACTGATGCGGCTTTGTTCGCGGCGCGAACCGTTGGCTGAATAAACTTGCCCGGGGGCGGCGGTGAGGGCGGGGGCGGCGGCGGCGGAGCTGGTGGGGTTGGCGGGATGTACTGTCGAAGAAACAACGGTGAAAACATTCGGTATCGCTCACCAGACCATGCATAGTTGAAATTATAATGCCCAGACGTTGCGGATGTGTCCAAAACAGCATGATTGGTGCGCATCCATCGATTATTGTGCGGACTGTGCACGCCAACTTGACCATCGCCAAGATCAACGACGCGAAATCTTTCTGATGGCCAGGACGACCAAGATGGAAGCTCTGAATAACCCATGACTGCTGAGGTATCCATGTCTCCACCAATCATTCGTACGTATCGATTTCGCTTGCCGTTATGAAGAGCAATGAGGTCACCACCACCATCGACGATGCGAAATTTCTCTTCATACCAATTCCAGCCAACTTCGCTCCAGGCAGAGTGCCACTTGGTTCCCATGTTCGTGTCGCTTATCATGGCGACAAGACGACTCGTGGCGGGGTTGTGGAATGAGACGATTGCACCGATAGGAGGTTTAACCAGGACGACCCGGAAACGCGCCCAGCTTGGGTTTGCGTGCTCTGGCAGGTCAAAAGCTTCCATGTTTGAAGAGCACGCGACGTAACTTGACGTCACGATGAGGAACCTCCTGACAACATCGTTGTAGAATGCGATTTTACCATCGTTGGCGTCGTACGCTCGCCAAAGTGACGATGAAGTTGGTGTAGTCGACCATCTCACGTCGCAAGTCGTACCGGTGGACATGTACATGAATCCGTTACGAAATGCGTTGTACAGATAAAATTGACCACTTCCATCGTTGCCAACGATGCGCCATCTCTCTGATGGCCATTCCTGTACGTCTGGTAACTCATCCCAGTTTTTTTCTGGTGAGCGCACAATGTCATCTGGATAGCACGCGACGAATCTGTTATGCGCTGGGCTGTGCAAAGCTACGACTGAGCCGCTAGCTACGTTTGGAGAAACATTCACCACTCGGAAACGTTCGTTGAATCTACCTGCTGGTAGATCTGTGTATGCCGTCGGTACAGAAGTTCTCACATTAAGAGAACGATCAATCTGAATGAAGCGGTTATGCCAATCAGAGTGTAAAGCAATCATCCCGTCCCCTGCGTCGACGACACGAAATCTCTCCCAACCCCAACTACTAGGTAGTGCATTCCACGCTTGGGTACCGGACCCGTCTATAGTCCCGTCATCCCTCATGCGCAGGAATCGATTGGCTTTCGCGCTATGCAGAGCGATTCGACCATTGCCTGCATCAACGACTCGGAATCGCTCGAGTGTCCAATCCCAAGGTAAACGTTCCCAGTCCTTCTCAGAGGATACTTGGACAGTGCGATCCGTATTCATTTTCAAGTATCGATTATATTTGCCAGAATGTAAAGCAATCTCAGCACCGATTGGCAATCGCGTCATTACCACTCGGAATCTCTCCCAGGTCCATTCGCTCTTCGGGGGCATGTTCATGTCGCTCCAGTAAGGATGAGTTGCATCTGTGCTGGCATCATCACGCATGCGAACGTAGCGCTTATGATGCGGAGAATAGATTCCTATTTCGCCATCCCCAGCGTCGACTATGCGAAAACGTTCCCACGTCCAATCAGCTGGAAATGCATCCCAACTTTTCTCCGGAGATGCGTCCAAGCGCGCGTTGTCTCTCATGCGAAGGAACCGATTCGTCGCGGCGCAATGAAACGCAACGTCTCCGTCACCAATATCGACGATGCGAAACCGCTTCCAATTCCAATCTGAAGGCAAAGCGTTCCAATCCTTCTGGTGCGAGCCCGTGACGTAACCTCCGTTTGGTATCGTCAGGAACCGGTTGTGCACTGTTGAGTGAAGCGCCACCTCGGCGCCAATCCACCAACGGTTCGTCCCAGCTGGACCGATGTCCGAACCTGCGAACGCCCCACCTTCCGCTGGAAGAGGTCGAGACGCACCCGCCGCCTCGGCGACGAACCTAGTCCCCGTCGCGATCGCAAACAGGATGGCGACGGCGAGAGCCATGGCGCGCGAGCTTCGGCGTCTCATCTCCCCGCTCGCTCTCGCTCGCTCCCTACGACTCAAGCCCTCTTTCCGCTCGACAACACCGGGCTCGACGAAGCACGAAACCCTCAGACCCTCTTTCGTCACGGTCGTGCGTCCCGTCTCGTCGCAGTCGCTCGTTCGCTGCCGTCCTCGCGTCGCGTTCGAACGATCCTGTTCCCAACACCCAAAGAGAAGGATCCAACACCCAAAGAGAAGGATCCGGATTCGACGTGAACACTCGACCGACGAAATCCGACCTCGGGGTTCGCTCAGCGGTCGACCGCGAGTTTCCGCGTAGCACGTTCGCGCGCCGGCGGCTGGCCGTCTCGCTCGCGAGTCGTCGGGCGTGCGTCGCGCTCTCTCTCTCGCGCCGATTCGCGCCACTGACGCCGGTACTGTACCGGCGGTACATTAGGCCTGCTGCACCTGTATCAGGCTGATACCGTATCAGTGTATCAACGTATCAGACTTTTTGTATGTGCAAACAGTGTGAAAACTGCCGATTCTGATACGTATCAGGAAATTCCTGATACGAGATTCAAGCACTCCTACGGTACATCTACCCAATCGTGTTTGTTCGAGTCACGAGCGGTCAATCTGTTTTCTTCGAGGGTCTAAAAACAGTTGTTACAAGGTGTTACAACAGCTGGCCCACGCGCGGACGACGGGCGAGAATACTGAGACGAGTTGGAGGAAGAATCACTTTTGACGCTCCTTTTTCCACTTAAAGTG